>JACCDH011568737.1_pt1 | contig 17709 bp, 18 predicted proteins | sample 7442481 | NCBI WGS metagenome assembly JACCDH01 (sample SAMN15323433, study PRJNA562643) | freshwater metagenome | isolation source: river surface water | place: USA:Blue River Watershed | collected 2017-08-15
CTCCCCAGACTCACACTGAACCAGCAGCAATTGCACACTCTGACAAACAGCCGAAAATTTCCGCTCTAACTCATTGAATTACAATGGGATTTTCAATACACAGACGCTATTAACCCGCGTGCCTCTGATTTGATTTCAGGTCGGGGATTAACAGAATTCTGAAACCTCAGCACAGCGATGATGGGCGCTTGTTTTTGGAGCTTTCGCCGTGCAGATCATATGACCGCCCCCAAAGCAGCCAAATGTTGTCGCCGTCGATGTACCCGTCAAGGGCTGGGTCTGCTGTTTCTTCCCGCCCGTACAGCCCGGAGTTGGACCGCATTGAAATCCTGTCAATCAGAACAGGCATTTATAACGCCGATCCCTCAGGCTGACCGGCACCGCATTACGCGACGAGATCTCGGTTACGACTGGTGGCCCTGATATTCAGTACGCCCGGAATCCCGGCGCAGCTACTGCGCTGGCGATACGCAGCCGCACTTCACAAAAAAACGGCCCCAAGCGGAGCCGTATCAAAGTGCTGCAGACGATAAAGTCAATCCAACGTGGGGAGAATTACTCCGGACGTGATGCTCGGACAAATTGCTGCTCGATTCAAGAGCAGTTCTTCCCGATTTATCGAAACTTAATTTCGAAAAATTCTGCGTTTCATTTCGTCACAGATATCCCCACGACACATAGTGGATTTGAGGGAAACAAATCCCTGCACGCACGAAGTTCAGACACAGCTACTTGCTTATCTTCATCTCAAATCGGCATGAACGATGCCGACATCTGACGATCTAATTTCCCTACGCTTTTTAAGCGATTTCTTGTTTCCCAAATTTTTTTGAAGTAAAAATACGCGGGTTTTTTGATGACGAGAATCGCATCAAAAAATTCGTCAGGTTTTTATCATTGAATTTGACAACTTGATGGACGAATTTTTTCACAGGCTCATCTCAAACGGGCCGGCCCCCACCACAACAGGAGACGAAATGAAAAAAAATTACGTTTCTGGCGCTGTACGCACCAGCGTGTCAGCATTGATCGTTGCAGCTGGCTTGCTGCCAGCGCTGCATGCTTCCGCCGTAACCGTGAAGGCTGAAAACTTCCAGAAAGCCGATTCCCCATGGGACATGGCATTCCTCCCGGACGGTACGATGTTCTTCACTGAGAAGTGCAAAGGATTGTCGGTTCGCCTGCCTTCCGGACAGGTGAACGCCCTGCTCGGCGTCGCCGGCACCAACGGCTATTCGCTCGTCGGTGATGATTTGTTTTGCGACGGACAGGCTGGCGTGCAAGGCGTCGCGGTCGATCCGCAGTTCTCTTCGAACGGGTACGTTTATGTATATTCGAGCTCGCAAGGCAGCAACCGCAAGTATGGTGGTTACAGCAACATCGTGATGCGTCTGAAGGTGGATTCCTCCTTGTCTAGCGTCTCTGATCGCGTCGACATCATCGACGACATTGGGTACAAGCCCAAGAAATCCAATCACCCTTTCGGCGGTCCGGGAGCTCACAACGGCGGCCGTATCCGATTCAGTCCGGGTGATGGCTATCTGTACGTGACGACCGGCGATAACCACAATGGCGCACGTCCGCAGCATCCTACCGAGATCGGCGGAAAAGTCCTGCGCGTTGATCGCGACGGCAAAGCAGCGCCGGGCAACAAGCCACCGGCAGGCTTCGACGCTCGCGTTTTCACCTACGGTCATCGCAACCCGCAAGGCATCGCCTTCCGTCCGGGAACCAACGAGCCCTATGCATCAGAAAACGGCCCATGGCACAGCGATGAAGTCACCAAACTGGAAAACGGTGGAAACGCTGGCTGGGATCCCCGCCCCAACATCGGGGGTCGTCAGGATTGCCCGGATGACTACTGCGGATACTCGCCTAACCAGATGGGCGCCATGGATCCGAAGCAGCGTGCTGCGTTCATGCCCATGACCGACACCAAGACCTATCCCAAAGCGATGAAACCGGCTTGGAACAACAATGGTTTGTCGCAGGGCATGTGCGGCAGCGCCTGGCTGGTTGGCAAGAAATGGAAAGAGTGGGAAGGCCGTCTGGCCGTGGGTTATGCCGGTATCGGTATCCATGGCACGCCGACAGGCAACCGTATCGACATTCTGGATATTTCCAAGGACGGCAAATCATCCAAGCGTGAAGAGCTGCTGTGGCCGACATTTGCAGGACGCTTCCGTCACCTGACGCTGGGTCCGGATGGCGATCTGTATGTGGCTGACGAGGCCGCCGGCATGATCTATCGCGTCACACCCAACTGATCTGACGGTTCAAATGCGCTTGCGCGAAACGCGCCGCCGAAACGGTGGCGCGTTTTTTGTCATACTTTTCAAATTGACGACGCGCTGTTCCTCTACCGTTGATTCTCGACCGTTAACTAACACTGAAAGCCCATCATGCAACGCGTTCTTGCACTTCTTTTTTTCGCCGGTCTGACCTGCTCAACGAAAGCAGCGTATGCAGATACTGAACAACTTCAAACACTGCTACAGAAAAACAACTGCCTTGCATGCCATCTGATCGACAAAAGGAAATATGGCCCGAAACTGAATGAGGTCGCGGAGAAATATGCCGGAGACAGCTCGGCCATTGAAAAGCTGGCCGCAAAAATCAAATCGGGAGGCACCGGCGTGTGGGGCGAGGACATCATGCCGCCACAACCGCACGTATCAGACGCAGACGCAAAGAAAATTGCGGAGCTGGTGTTAATGCTTAAGTAAGACTTTCATGGTCACTGCCTAAAGCGGCAGCAAATGCTATGGCCTGTCAGTGTGCAAATCAGCTTGTTAGAATCGCTGCCAGATCAAGACTGCATTATTACATCAGCATCGGATCCCTGGGTAGCGGGCACCAGCGCTTTGTAGACCCGCCAGGTCGCGTGACCAACCAGGGGCGCGGTGAATGCCAGCAATGGCAGAAAAAATATCAGACCGACGCCAATCAGCAAGGTGATCGACAACGCCCAGACCAGCATCGCACCCGGGTTATTCCACAAGGTGACTGCACTTTTGGCGATGGCCTCGATGGTGTCGGCACCGCGATCGAGCATCATCGGCATAGAGACCACCGACATCGCAAACACCAGACTGGCAAAAACGAAGCCCACTGCAGCCCACACGGCGATGAAGGCGATGTTATCCATCGACAGGATCTTCCGGATCATATCGGTCAGCTCCGGATAGTCATGTGTGGCGAACAGCGCGAACAGCACTACTGACACCCGCACCCAGACGATCATGAAGAACGTCAGGATGGCAGCAAAAAAAGCGATCGATTTCCAGTTACGCGCCCAGCAAGTAAAGCTTGCCCGCAGATCCACTACTGATCCGCTGTCCTTCTGGCGCGAGAGCTCGTAGATACCGCAGCAAATGAAAGGCCCCATCAGAAAAAATGCTGCGGTCAGCCCCATGGTCAGCTGCCAGATGCTCTTGTACAGCTCGGTGATCGCATACCCCATCAGCACAAAAACGATGCCGTAGGCGATGCCATAAAAACCGGTCGCCCGCATGTCTCGCGCGCCCTCTGCCAGCAAACCAAATACGGCCGATACCGGCATCGGGGCCTGCGCCGCCACGGTGGATGGTGATTCCATGTCTCCTCCTGATCAGGGTTTATCGGCTGCCTGCCTCTGCGGCCTGCCCCAGCGGCAGCTGGCTCTGCTTCAGTCGTCTCAGCACGAAACTGGACTTGCTATTGCGGATGCCGGGGATCTTGTACAGCCGCTCGCGCAGGAAGCGCTCGTAATCGCGCGTGCCCTCGACGGCTACCCGAATGTAATAGTCATAGTCGCCCGATACTAAAAAAGCCTCCAGTACTTCCGGTATCTCTTCCAGCGCCTTGCCGAACTCGAACAGCGCCTCGTCGGAATGGCTATCGATCGTTATATGGAGGATTACCGTTTCAGCCAGTCCGATCTTCTCCGGATTGATGCGGACTGAATAGCCCTCGATCACCCCGGCGTCTTCCATGCGCTTGATTCGGTTCCAGCAGGGAGATGAGGTCAGGCCCACCTGCTTGCCCAGTTCCTGCAGGCTGATGCGCGCATCCCGTTGCAGGGCCTTGAGGATGGCGACGTCGAATTTGTCCAGTTCCATTCTTTTAAATTTCTTTTTCTCAGAAGGATTTTCTGAATTCTAGTCACTTGCGGCAAATTTAAGAAGCATTTTCTGCAAACGAAGCATTACATTATCGACATGGATTTGCTCTGAAAAGGCAATGCCAAGCCGCTACCGCGGCGCCCGTGCTGTGGCCCGAGGCCGTCTTACCGGACGGACGAGAGCCACAGCGCTCCCCAAAACAAGCCTCTGGAGGAGACAAGCATGTCGACCGCTACCCGCCCGGTTCCCGCCCCGAACACTCCGGCATCCATTCGCCGCCCGGATGTCTCACTGAACGACAAATACACCAGCCTCGACGGCCGGATTTACCTGTCCGGTATCCAGGCACTGGTCCGGCTGCCGATGATGCAGCGCCTGCGCGATCAGGCAGCCGGGCTGAACACGGCCGGCTTCATCAGCGGCTATCGGGGCTCGCCACTGGGCACGCTGGACGAAGCGCTGTGGAAAGCGCAAAAACACCTGGAACAACACCACGTCAGATTCGTGCCCGGCGTGAATGAAGATCTGGCCGCAACAGCGGTCTGGGGTACGCAGACGGTCGGCCTGATCGGTCCCACCCGTTACGACGGCGTGTTCGCGATGTGGTACGCGAAAGGCCCGGGCGTGGATCGCTGCGGCGACGTGTTCAAGCATATGAATCATGCAGGCATGGCAAAACACGGTGGTGTGCTGCTGGTGGCCGGCGATGATCATGGTGCGTACTCATCCACCTTGCCGCACCAGTCCGATCATTTGTTCTCGGCCTGCATGATACCGATGCTCTATCCGTGCAATGTGCAGGAATATCTCGATCTCGGTTTGCATGCCTGGGCGATGTCGCGTTACTCCGGTTGCGCGGTCGGCTTCAAGGCGCTGGCCGACACCGTGGAGTCCACTGCTTCCGTCGATGCGGATCCCTTCCGGCTACAGATCGTTTACCCGGACAACTTCACCATGCCGGAAGGCGGGCTCAATACACGTCTGTCCACTGACACGCTGGGCGTGCAGGCGCGCAAGCAGGAAGCGCTGATGCAGGACTACAAAATCTATGCGGCGATCGCCTATGCGCGAGCGAACAAGCTGAACCGCATCATGATCGACAGCCCGACGGCAAAGCTTGGCATCATCGCCTCCGGAAAATCTTATATGGACGTGCTGGAGGCGCTGGAAGAGCTGGGCATTGATGAGCAGCGCGCCGCCGGGATCGGACTCAGGCTCTATAAAGTCGCGATGCCCTGGCCGCTGGAACCGGAGGGCATACGAGAATTCGCACAGGGCCTGGACGAGATCCTCGTCGTCGAAGAAAAGCGCCAGATCGTCGAATATCAGCTGAAAGAGCAGCTGTATAACTGGCGCGAAGATGTACGCCCGCGCGTGATCGGCAAGTTCGACGAAAAAGGCGAATGGGTGTCGCCGCGCGGCGACTGGCTGCTGACCTCGAAAGCAGATTTTTCAGTCGCGCAGATCGCGCGCGTGATCGCAGCGCGCATCGCGCGCTTCCACACCAGCGATCTGATCAAGGCGCGCCTCACCTTCCTGGAAGCCAAAGAACAAGTACTGAGCAAAGCGATCAACACACCGCCGCGCCCGGCCTATTACTGCTCGGGCTGTCCGCACAACACCTCCACCAAAGTTCCCGAAGGCAGTCTGGCGCTGGCTGGCATTGGCTGCCACGTGATGGCCACCGCGATCTACCCCGAGTTCAACAAACTGACCACGCACATGGGTGGCGAAGGCGCGCCCTGGATAGGTCAGGCCGCGTTTTCTGAGCTGCCGCATGTGTTTCAGAACCTTGGCGATGGCACGTATTTCCACTCAGGTTACCTCGCAATACGCGCCGCCGTCGCCGCCAAGGTCAACATGACCTACAAAATCCTCTACAACGATGCGGTTGCCATGACCGGCGGCCAGCCAGTCGATGGCACGATCTCGGTACGCCAGATCGCGCAACAGATGGCCGCCGAAGGCGTGAAGCGCATTGCGCTCGTCACCGAGGATCTGTCCCGCTACGCCGACCGCTCGGCATTACCCGAACACCTGACCCTGCATGACCGCAAAGACATGGATGCGGTGCAGCGTGAACTGCGCGACGTCAGCGGCGTGTCGGTGCTGATCTACGATCAGGTGTGCGCCGCAGAGAAACGCCGTCGCCGCAAGAAAGGCGAATTCCCGGACCCGGCGCAGCGACTGTTCATCAATGACGCGGTCTGTGAGGGCTGCGGCGATTGCGGAGAGCAATCGAACTGCACGTCCCTGATGCCGCTGGAGACCGAATTCGGCCGCAAGCGCGTGATCGACCAGTCCTCCTGCAACAAGGATTACTCCTGCGTGAAAGGCTTCTGCCCGAGCTTTGTCACGGTGACGGGCGGCACGCCGAGAAAAGCAAAAGCCAGCCACAGCTCCGGGCAGGAGTTTGCCGCACTGCCTGATCCCCTCGTGAGAAGCTGCGACACTCCCTATAACATCCTGATCAATGGCATCGGCGGCACCGGCGTGATCACCATCGGCGCCCTGCTCGGCATGGCCGGTCATCTGGAAGGCAAAGGTGTGTCGGTGCTGGACATGACCGGCATGTCCCAGAAAAACGGCTCGGTGACCTCGCATGTGCGCATCGCCATGACACCGGAGGCCATTCGCGCACAGCGTATCGCCACCGGCGAAGCCGATCTCGTGCTCGGCTGCGATATGCTCACAGCCGGCGCGCATGACGCGATCTCGAAAATGCGTGCCGGCCGCACGCATGTAGTGATCAACACACATCAGCAGCCGACCGGCCATCTCGCGCGGCAGCCTGACTGGCAGTATCCGGCAGACGAGGTGCAGTCGCTGATTAATGACTCTGTCGAGGGTCGCGCCGAGTATATCGACGCCACCCGGCTGGCAACCGCGCTGATGGGAGATTCGATTGCCACCAACCTGTTCATGCTGGGTTTCGCATACCAGAAAGGTTTATTGCCGCTGTCGGAAGCCGCGCTGATGAAAGCCATTGAACTCAATGGTGTGGCCGTCGAGGCTAACCAAAAGGCTTTTCTGTGGGGACGCCGTGCAGCAGCCGACCGGAGGTCAGTCGAACGTATTGCCATGCCTGCGCAGCCGGTTATTCTGAACATGCCGGAAACGCTGAGCAGCATCGTCAAACGACACATACAGTACCTGACCGGGTACCAGAATGCAGCCTATGCCCGGCAGTACGAATTATTCGTCGATCAGGTTCGGCACACCGAGGCCACGCTGGGGCAAGGCGATCGTCTCGCGCGGGCAGTCGCAAAATCACTGTTCAAACTCATGGCGTACAAAGATGAGTACGAGGTCGCACGCTTGTATACCGACGGCGGATTCATCGACAAGCTGAGGCAGCAATTCGATGGAAAGCTGACGCTGCAATTTCATCTCGCTCCCCCGCTGTTCGCGACCACAGACGCGCAGGGGCATCCAGTGAAAAAAGCCTACGGCGCATGGATATGGCAGGCCATGCAGCTGCTCGCCCGCATGAAATTCTTGCGCGGCACGGCGTTCGATCCCTTCGGACGAACCGCTGAGCGCAAGATGGAGCGCCAGCTGATCGCCGACTATCGCGAAGTGATAGCCTCAGTGCTGACAACACTCGACAGCCAGCGCCTGCCGCAGGCTGTGGCGCTGGCCATGCTCCCCGAAAAAATCCGCGGCTTCGGTCATGTGAAGGAACTGGCGGTACAGCGCTACCGCACCGAGCTGGAGGCCGCCTTGCGCCGGATTCATCATGAAGGCCATCAGACCACAGACAGCGCGCTCGACCATGCGGCTTAGACAGTGCTTTTTTTCTTCATCTGTATCAGCGGGAAGCAGCGCTGCGCATCCTGATAGATGGACACGCAATCGAGGCACTGAAAGCATTCGTGGTAATGGATCTGCCCGGCAGGAGAAATCGCCTGATACTCGCAACGGTGGCGGCACGTCTGACACGGCGTGCCGCATTCCTGACGACGGGGTATCCATGACCAGACGCGCAAGAAGCTCATGGACGCCAGCGCCGCGCCCAGCGGACACAGATAGCGACAATAGCCACGGTACACCAGCACGCTGAGCAGCACGCAGAACACCGCCCATGCCACATACGGCCAGTCGCGCACGAAATACAGGCTGATCGCTGTCTTGAAGGGTTCGATCTCCACCAGCAGCTCGGCCAGCGGCGGCGACAGATACAGCGACGCCAGCAGCAGCGCGAGGATCAGGTACTTCAGCTTCTTCAGACGTGCGTCCAGCGCCGCACGTAATCGGCGCTGTTTATGTCCGATCGCCTGAGCCACCAGGCTAATCAGCTCTTGCAGCGCACCGAAAGGACACAACCAGCCACAGAAGCTGCCGCGTCCCCACACCAGCAACGTCACTCCGACGAACAGCCACAGAATGACCGTCATCGGATCATTCATCAGAAAGCCCAGATCCCCGCCGGAGGTCAGTGATTCCAGCGCGGCGGTGAGGTTCACAATGGTTAGCTGTCCCTGTGCTGTCCAGCCTATAAAACTCAGCGTGAACAACAGAAACACGGTGCGCAGCGACCGCAGGCGTCTCGGGCTGGCGCTGAGCCGCCGCTGAGCGATCAGGCCGATGCTGAGCACCGTCAAACCGCAAAGCAGGATCAGCACGTGCTGGCTGCGCGATTGCCATGCATCGATCCAGTCCTGCATCTCGGACGAGGACGCACCGCGACCGGCATTCGAATCCGACCGCGTCGTCGGGCCCGGTGGCGAGTTGCTCTCTTCAGCGGCCTGAGCCAGCGCGCCATCCGCAGCAGAAGGCATTGCCGAGACGCGCTCATCGGCGGCTGTCGCGGGCTCGGCGCGTGCTTCAGACGTCGGGCCGCTCATCGCGAGGGACGGCGCCGGTATCGTGAGGTCATTTTTTTTCTCTGCTGCGGCGATTCGGCCCTCATGCGTCTCCGCAGCCGGCCTTGCCGTCATTGCGGCTTTGCTATCGTCGGCTGCGAGCACAGGCCTGGGATCTTTGGTGTCTTTCGTCTCTTTCGCCTCTTTCGTTTCTTTCAGGTCTTTCGGTTCTTTGAGCTCTTTGGCGTCTTTCGTCTCTTTGGACATCACTGCACTGCTGTGCGCCGCAGAACTGTCCTCCGCTCCGCTTTTCAGCCGTGCAGTGGCAACCGCGGCTGCGGCGTGCAATATCGCCCGATTGATCGCCTTGACCGAGATGGTGCCCTGCTGCACTCCTTTGACATGCGCGACCTGCTCATCGCGCAAACCCGGATCGTTATACGGGCCGATCTCGACCGTGTGCCGCGGCGAGAGTCCTTTGTATTGCGCCGCGAAACGCTCCAGCTTCAGCGTGCCGGCAGCGTCGAGGAACAGCGGCTCTCTGTGGTCCAGCAAGCGTATCTTCAGGAAAGTGCCCGACAAGTCCATGATGATCAGCAGATTGATCGGCTTGCCGCTGTAGCCGCGCGCGGGCGCGAAATCCACGGACTCGAATACATAAGCCCGCAGTTCAGGCTTGGCATCCGGCTGTGCTGCCTCTTTGACGAACAAGGGATAGACAGGCAGATCGGGCAGGATCTCGCCGACCACATAGAAATAGTCGACCATGCGCTCGATATCACCTTTCGCCAGTGTCCCGGCATAGGCTCGCGGAAGCAGGCAGCAGAGGATCAGGCCGATGACGGCCAGCAGGTGGCGCAGTTTTTCACACATCGTTGGAAGAATGGACTTGCCCCGGCACGGGACGCTGTCCCCATGCCGTCGAACCGAAGAACCGCTGATTTTTGCGAATCAGCGGAGTCACCCTTACTGGGAAAATCCGGCGTGACGAATGCCCGCCTCGGCGATCTGCTCATCCTGCTGCGATGTCACGCCGCTGACGCCCACGGCGGCCACGGTTTGGCCGTTCACTACCACCGGCACGCCGCCCTGAAGCAGCACGCCATTCGGCAAGGTAACGATACCGGGTCGGGTTTTAGCAACTTCTTCGAGTACTTTGGTCGGGCGGCGGAACAGAGAGGCAGTGCGGGCTTTGCCGATCGCCACATCGATGCTGCCGATCAGCGCGCCGTCCATGCGCTGAAAGCTCAGCAGATTGCCGCCTTCGTCAACAATGGCGATATCGACCAGCCAGTTATTTGCTTTCGCCTCGGCGATCGCACCGGCGATGATCTTGTTCGCCGCATCGAGGCTGAGTGTTTTCTTGTCCAGCACCTGAGCATGTGCGCTGAGCGAAAAGACGCATGCGGCGGCAAATGCGAAGAATCGTTTCGGGAGCAAGTTGACCATTGGAGTTCTCCTTTGTTGTAGTCGCTGGATTGCCAGCAGTTTTTTAAGGTCGCGCAAGCGAACTATAAACCATGCCCGGGGGCTGTTTTTCGCTTGTTTTTAATTTAATAATACTTCCACCACTTATAACGCCATGAAAAACAGCAGCGCTGTCATTCATCTCTGCGATCAGATACACTTCAGATGAACAAAAAAACATTTCCGCTATAACGGAAGGAAGCGCAATGAACCGACACCGTCTGCTGAATGCACTTGCTGCAGTGTCAGGCCTCTGCAGCCTGACTGCCTACAGCGCTCAAAATGACCAGTTGCCGACCGACCTTGTGGCGCTGCCTGACGGCTCGATTAATGTTGCTGTCTATGCGTCACATCAGTCACTGAGCGGCCCCTGGATGGACGGTGCAAAACTGCGCTCGGGCGAAGGCTCCGTAGCGCTGGGCGCATTTCGCATCAACCGGCATTTCGCATTCGGGGAAAACAAGCGATACAGCATTGCTCCGGTGCTGGCGCTGACCACCGCCTCTACTGAAGCCGACGCAACGATGGTCATCCCTGCGGGACGCGAGTCCTCAGGTTTTGGTGATGTTCGTCTGGGCAGCGTGTTCTGGTTCCACAAAGACGATGTAAACCGTCAGTATGCAAACGCCAGCGTGTTCTTCTCGCTGCCAACCGGCGATTACGACCGGACGAAAGCGGTCAATGTGGGCGAAAACCGCATGAAGACCATACTGTCTATGGGCTGGATGCAGCCGCTCGGCAGCCGCTGGGTACTTGACCTGATTCCGGAAATCGCTTTTTTTGGAGACAACAGCCGTTATCTGGGTAATCGCCGCCTGAGCCAGGATACCGCGTATGCGATGACCGGCATGCTGCGCTACAAGGCCACACCTACCCTGCATTGGTATACCAGCGCTCAGATCAACCGTGGCGGGGAAACACAGCTGGATGGCGTCCGCAGAACCGGCGCGCCGGACAATACCCGGCTGTATCTGGGCGCCATCCTTTTCGGCAGCAACAACCACATGCTGCAGCTGCGCTATTCGCGTGACGTGCAGATCGAAAACGGAAACCGCAACGATGGCGAAATGGCGATCAGGTGGTCAACGTACTTCAAATGACGTCCGCAGCGACTGTTTGACCGGACTTCTCAGTCAGTCGATCTCGGCACAATCAAAATAAGAAATGTAATCGACCGGACTGTCGACGAAGCCGTGCTCACGCACCAGCTTGAGATCGTCGATGATGAAAATCGCGTTGACAAAGCGCGGCGGGTAGGACTTGCCATCGACGGTCAGTTCGCCACTCTTGTAGGATTTTTTGAAAATCCGCTGCTTAGCATCCAGCTTCCATCCGCGATCTATCTTGAAATAGACCGGCTTTTCATCGCCGTCCGAGGTAAACCGCACCACGGAACCTGCCTTGCGATAGCCATCATAGCGACACTTGTACGTCGCCCGGTAGGTATTCAGGTCTTTACGGTCTCGCGGGTAGTTGTACGCGGACGCGGGAACTGCGACTGTTACGCACACCAGCGTCGTTACGATAGCGCCGGCGGGCCTGAGCAGCCGGCGGCCTGCGGGGGACAGCGATGAGAAGACGCTCACCATGGGCTCAGGCCTTGCCGCAAACCACCCGATCAGAAACCTTCTTCAACACTCTTGGGCTTGAAATACACGCAACGTACACTTTTCACATCCTCGCTTTTCTGGATGGCTGCTGCCGCGACTTCGCAATCTTCCTTGGTCAGATGATTTGACACATTGACTTCCTCTTGCAGGGAAATCAGAAAAACGAGCAATCCGAACATGTAATTCTCCTCACACTTCAATATGTTAATTATATCTATACACCGACTGCCACCTCATTGCGCGGCGATGCATTGCAGCGCATTTTCGTGCACATTTTTCTAGTATCCCACAATCCTTCGATGCAACCCTTCTTTCGCTGTCAGCGCCGATACGGCCGGCGTAATCATGCTGTCGCCAAAAATACCGCTGCTTCCAGCATTTCTGAAAATATCACCGGCCCGTACCAACGCGAATTCATCTTCAGCCGCCGCGACCGCTGAATAAAATCCTTTAATTTTTTCTCAGCGAATTCAGCGCTTGCCGGGAAAGTCCGGTAATACGCTGCCAGTCCGATGCCTGAATGGCATCCCTGGGCGCCATCCAGCTTCCCCCCACACACACGACATTGTCCAGAGCGAGATAGTGGCCGGCATTCGATGCGCTGACTCCGCCGGTGGGACAGAAACTGGCCTCGGGAAAAGGCCCTCTCAGCGCTTGCAGCATCGCCGTGCCACCTGCCGCCTCGGCCGGGAAAAATTTCAGGAAACGGAAGCCCTCATTCATCGCCTCCATCACCTCGGTCGCCGTTGCCACGCCCGGTAGTAGCGGAAGTTCATGCGCCTTGCAGTACGCGCCTATCGCCGAACTGTAGCCGGGGCTCACCATGAATTGCGCTCCCGCACTGCGCGCTGCAGTTGCGGCAGCAACATCAGTCACGGTGCCGGCGCCAACCATCAGATCGGGCAGTGCTGCACGGATTATGCGGATCGCCTCCAGAGCCACCGGCGTTCTCAGCGTGACTTCGATCATGCTCAGGCCGCCCTCGTGCAAGGCACGCGCCAGGGGCACCGCATCATCGGTCTTGTCGATGACAATCACCGGAATGACCCCACTATCCTGCGCCCGGCGCATCAGCGAAACCTCAGTCAGCATGCTGGCTTTCCTTTGTGATGGCACGGAGGAATGCTTCCACTTGCGCGCGCTCGGGTATGGGCGCCACTGCGCCAAATCGAGTCGTGGTGATCGCTGCGGCAGCGTTCGCATACTCGACTGCCGACCTGAACGATGCGCCGGCCGACAAGCGCGCAAGGAAGGATCCCGCAAAACAATCGCCCGCCCCGGTCGCATCGACGACTTGCACCCGGTGCGCATCAAGCCTGAAACTCCCTTCTTCAGAATGGCACAACACGCCCATGCCACCGAGTTTCAGTACGACAGACTTTGCACCCGCGTCGAGGCACCACTGCATTGCCCGCTCGGGATCGGATTCTCCGCTCAGCGTGGTGATGTCTTCCAGACTGGGCAGAAAAACATCAGCCATTGCGGCCGTTGCACGAATGATGATGCGGGCGCGCTCCAGCGGCCACAGCTTCAGGCGCAAGTTGGAGTCGTAACTGAATTTCACGCCTGCAGAACGCGCAGATGCAATCGCGGCAAATGATGCGTCGCACGCACTGGCGCTGATCGCCTGGCTGATCGCAGACAGATGCAGCCATTTTGACCGGCGAATGAACTCGGTCGGCAATTCATCCGGACCAAGGCGGCTGGCCGCGCTGCCAGCGCGCATGTAGCTGAATGCATGGCCCGCAGACGTATGCGAAACAAAATACAGACCCGTGTGCGCATCGGGATCGCGCGTAACGGTGCGCGTATCAATGCCTTCCCTGTGCCACAGCCCCATCAACAGACCACCGAAATTATCAGCACCCACCCGGGTAATGATGCCGACACGTGCGCCCTGACGGGCAGCGGCAATCGCCGCATTCGACACATCGCCGCCAAAGCCCTGCACATAGTTGGACGACGTCGGGTCGGTCTGATTGAACTCGATCAGTGGCTCGCCCAGTGCCAGAATGTCGGGCGGCGCAGTCGCCTCAGAGAGTGTCATATCGCTCGATAATTTCACGGTTGATGGTAATGCCCAGGCCGGGCTGATCAGGCACAGGCACCCAGCCGTCATGCAGGGCCAGCGGCTCGCTGACCAGCTCCTGCCGGAAAGGATGCGACGAGCGATCATACTCAAGCACCGGTTCGGTCGCGAAAATCGAGTGATGCGCGACCGGCAAAGCCGCGATCACCTGCAACGAGGCCGCTTGTGCGACCGCAGATCCCCATACATGCGGATTGATGCGCACGCCGAGTGACTGCGCGACGGCGATGATGTGGCGTGCTGCAGAGATGCCGCCGCAGGAGCCAATGTCAGGCTGCGCGATATCGACAGCACCGGCGGAGAGAAATTCCTGAAAACCGTACACCGTATGCTCATTCTCGCCGCCGGCAATCGGCATGGTCAGCTTGTTGCGCATCTCGGCGTAGCCGGTCCGGTCTTCCGGCACGACCGGCTCTTCGTACCAGAGCAGGCCATGTTCTTCCAGTGCGCGTCCCAGCCGCTGATGCCTTCATCCGTGATGACCTCAACCAGTGTCGCGCTGCGCTGACCAACCCAGCCCTGCGAAAACGCGAAAGGCTCGGCCAGCGGGCTCTTGAGCACATGAAGTTTGAGATCCGCGATCTTCATTCAGATTCTCCTGTTCACTCAATGCGCAGCCGGCATCGTCTGCCTGCGCCGGCCCAGCAGCCAGCTGAACACCGGCCACAGCACCACGACCAGCGTGCCCAGCGCCAGCCACATCGCGATCGGCCGCGTGAAGAAGACAAAAGGATCGCCGTCGGACTTGATCATCGAGGTGACCAGATTTTCTTCGAGCATTTTGCCCAGCACGACGCCGAGAATCGCCGGCGCGACCGGGAAGCCGTTTTCTTCCATCACGAAGGCCAGCAGCCCGAAGCACAGGATCAGCACCACGCCCAGCACTGAATTGGTCACGGCGAACGAGCCGACAATGCAGAACAGCAGAATGGTCGGCATCAGGATATTGCGCGCGACTTTCAGCACCGTCGTCGCCACCCTCACCGTTAGCCAGCCCAGCGGCAGCATGATCAGGTTCGCCAGCAAAAAGACGATGAAGATGCCGTAGATATTCTCGGGGTTGTTGATGAAAATCGTCGGGCCGGGATTCATGTTCTTCAGGTACAGCACGCCGATGGCGATCGCGGTGATCGAATCGCCGGGTATGCCGAACACGATGGCAGGTATCCATGCGCCAGCCAGCGCGGAGTTGTTCGCTGCGCCGGATTCGACCACACCTTCGACATGGCCGGTGCCGAACTTCTCCGGCTCTTTGGAGAATTTTTTGCTGGTCGCGTAGCTCATCCATGCGGCCATGTCAGCGCCCGCGCCCGGCTGTATGCCGATCACCGTGCCCAGCGCGCTGCCGCGCACCAGCTGCCACGGATATTTCACCAGTAATGCCCAGATACCGGAAAAGATGTTGCCGATCTTCTCGGTCAGGATCACGGCCGGAGGTTCGAGATTCGTGATGTAGCGCAGCAGCTCGGAAACGGCGAACATACCCTCCATCATCGGTATCAGTTCGATGCCGCTCATCAGTTCGGGCACGCCGAAGGTAAAGCGCGGATGCGCCGCCGGGTTTTCCAGCCCGATGCAGGCGATCAGCAAACCAAGCAGCAGCGAGACAGACGCTTTCAGCAAGCTGCTGTTGCCGATGAAAATGGCACCGGACAAGCCCAGTATCATCAGCCAGAAATATTCAAACGACGAAAACTTCAGCGCGAACTCGGCCAGCGACGGCGAGAACAGGATCAGCACCACGGTGCCGAACAAGCCGCCAATCGCAGAGAACACCAGTCCCGCGCCCAGAGCGACTTCGGCCTGCCCCTTCAGCGTCAGCTGATACGCCTCGTCGGCATAAGCGGCAGAGGCCGGGGTGCCGGGAATGCGCAGCAGCGCACCCGGAATATCACCGGAAAAAATCGCCATCGCTGTCGCGGTGACGATCGCCGCCACTGCCGGCACCGGCGGCATGAAGAAGGTCATCGGCACCAGCAGCGCCGTGGCCATCGTCGCCGTCAGTCCCGGAATGCAACCGACAAACAGACCAAACAACGCCGAACAGAAAATCACCAGCAGCACATAGGGATCGAACACCATCCCCAGCGCCTGCATCCAGACCGCAGCAGTCATCGCGTTCTCCTCACCACTGCACGGACTGCAGCACGCCCCAGGGCAGGGGCACGCGCAAGCCTTTGTAGAACACCGTATGAATCACCAGCGTGATGAGCGCCGCCAGCGGCAGGATCAATACGCCGCGCACCGACAGTGCGCGGAACATCACGGCCAGTATCGCTGTGCCGCACAGCAGAAACCCCAGGGGTTCCGACGCAAAAATATAGAAGACCAGACAGCCGGTGGTGATGAAGAAATTGCGAAGATGAAGCGGCGATCGCATCCAGTCACCCACTTCCACCCATGCCTGCTCGTTCGAGGCCGCCAGCCCTTTGACGATCAGCAGCACCGCGCATATCGCCAGCAAGATCGCAAGCACGGCAGGGAAGACAGCCGGACCGACGTTCTGCCCGGGAATCGCAGGAAAGGTGCGGACATTGAAAAGAATGGCGACTGCGAGCGCGAGCAAAGCCGCGCCGCTGACGGCGTCATTGAATTTCATGGCCGCTCCTATTTCGCCAGACCGGCGGCCTTCATCGCCGCGCCCATGTCCGCATCGCTCCTGGCCATGAATTGCTCAAAGCCTTTCGCATCGGCATAGCTCAGGCCAAAGCCGCGATTAGCGATGAAGCTCTGGTAATCCTTGCTGTCGTAGATTTTTTTGAGTGCAGTGCCGATCTTCGACTGAACTTCCGCCGGCAGGTTTTTCGGGCCGGCGATGCCGCGCCACGCACCGATCGACCAGCCGCTGCCGGTGGCCGTTTTCAGTGTCGGCACCGTCGGATACAGGGAAGACGGCTTGTCCGCCATCAGCACCAGCGGCCTCGCCTTGCCGGCATCGATCAGCGCACGCGCCTCGGGCAGCGAACAGGTCACGAACTCCACGCCGCCCGCCACCAGATCATTCATCGCCTGCGCGGCACCATTCGACGGCACCCAGGGCACCGTCGCCGGTTCGACCTTCAGATCCTTCAGCATGCCCGCGAGCGCGAGATGCCAGATGCCGCCCTGCCCCGCGCCTGAGGCCTTCAGCTTGCCGGGATTGGCCCTGATCGCCTTCATCAGATCGTCCATCGTCTTGTGCGGCGAGTCTGCGCGCACCGTAACGCCGGCCGGATCGATGTTCATCAATGCGATCGGCGTGAAGTCGCGCGGGGTCAGCGGGGAAAGGCCCGTCCAGTGCAGCATCGCGATATCCACGGTGATCATGCCCAGCGTGTAACCGTCAGGCGCCGATGCAGCGATCGCGGCATGACCGACCACGCCATTGCCGCCGGTGCGATTCACCACATTGATGGGTTGTCCCAACTCCTTTTCAAGCAGGGAGCCGATGATGCGCGCGATCGCATCCGTTCCGCCACCCGCCGCCCAGGGCACGATCAGTGTGATGGGCCGGCTTGGGTAGGTATCGGCAGCCGATGCCGGCACGGCGACGGCGAACAACAGCGCAAGGCTCGCTAGCACGCGGGCCAAGGTGGGGCGAATCATCGTGTGTCTCCCGGAATATTGTTTTATTTATAATCTGCGATCTCTGGATC
>JACCDH010048066.1_pt1 | contig 17696 bp, 17 predicted proteins | sample 7442481 | NCBI WGS metagenome assembly JACCDH01 (sample SAMN15323433, study PRJNA562643) | freshwater metagenome | isolation source: river surface water | place: USA:Blue River Watershed | collected 2017-08-15
CTGGGGTAGCATCAACTAGATCCTTTGCCTCTTTTAAGCCCAGACTTGAGGTAAGTGCACGTACCTCTTTGCTAACTGCAATCTTTTGTGAGCCAGCATCTTCAAGAATAATTGTGAACTCATCTTGAGCAGCATCTGCAGCTCCGCCAGCAGCGGCTCCGCCGGCAGCAGCAACTGCAACTGGTGCAGCAGCTGTTACATCAAACTCAGTTTCAAATGCTTTAACAAACTCTGTTAGTTCAACCAAAGACATATCTTTGAACTGACCTAATAGATCTGCGGTGTTTAGCTTTGCCATGTTCTTTCCTTTTCTTCTAATCCCGACTCCAACTCTTGGTATGAGTACGGGGGTTGGGGGTCGGTTTAGTTTTCTGTGCTTTCAGCAGCATTTGCTGCTTCGGCGACAACTTCTGGTGCTGTTTCAGCAACTACTTCTTCAATCTTTGCTTCGGTAGCAGCTTCGGCAACTGGTGCCTCAGCTTTTACTTCACCAACTGGTGCTGGTGCACCAGCTTCCATCTTGATGCGTAGGGCATCAAAGACTCGAGCAGCTTTAGCGATTGAACCTTTCATAGCGCCAGCAATCTTGGCAAGAAGAACTTCGCGAGATTCAAGATTAGCCAATTGCATAATCTCGGCAGTTGTAACTGCCTTACCCTCAAAAATTCCACCCTTGATAACTAGCAATGGGTTTTCTTTTGAAAAATCTCTTAATGCTTTAGCGGCATCAATTGGATCACCTTTAATAAATGCAACTGCTGATGGTCCGGCAAGCAATGCTGGATCTAAATCCACACCCGCCTCTTTAGCAGCAAGTTTAGTTAAGGTGTTTTTAACTACGGAGTACTTGTTCTTAGTACCAAGTGAGCGACGTAGTTGCTTCATTAAACCAACTGAAAGTCCGCGGTACTCAGTTAGCACAGTTGCATTTGCGGTGCGGAAATCTTCAACGATCTCTGCCACAGCAGCTGTCTTCTCTGGGGTTGCCATTTGGCATCCTTTCTAAATAAGAAAAACCTCGGCGCATAAATGCACACGAGGCTATCGTTGGCACCTATGCGGGCTGTTTTTTAAACAATTACCTTTTAAAGATTTACTTTAAAAGACCTGCAGTCTTTGGTTACTTTCTGCCTTACTAATTACTTAGTTCGACTGAATAAGCCAAGGGTAGGCCTTTGGGCCTACCCAAGTCAAAACAAGTTTCCTACTGGATCTGTGGTCCACCATCGCGAGCAATTGAGGTATCTAACTTGATGCCTGGGCTCATGGTTGATGAAACAGTGGCAGATTTAATAAATCTTCCCTTTGATGAAGCAGGTTTGGCACGCATGACCTCTTCAATTGCAGCGGCATAATTTTCTGCTAATTGCTCAGCTGTAAATGAGACCTTTCCAATTACAAAGTGAAGATTGGCATTTTTATCAATACGAAATTCAATCTTTCCACCCTTGATATCGCTAACCGCTTTTGCCACATCGGTAGTTACAGTTCCAGTCTTTGGATTTGGCATTAAACCGCGTGGTCCTAATACCTTTCCAAGGCGTCCAACCTTTCCCATTAACTCTGGTGTTGAAACGACTGCGTCATAATCAAGACGACCCTTTGAAACTTCATCAATTAATTCATCAGCACCAACTATGTCAGCGCCAGCTGCACGTGCTTCTTCAGCGCGCTCGCCACCTGCGAAAACTAATACTCGAGCAGTTTTACCTGTTCCATGTGGCAGGTTTACCGTTGATCGAATTGCTTGATCTGCTTTTTTAGGGTCAACACCCAAAAACAGAGCAACATCAACAGTTGCATCGTATTTAACGGTTGAGGTTTCCTTAACTAACTTCATAGCCTCACCTGGCAGATAAAGATTATCTAACTTAATCTTTTCAGCTGCTGCCTTATATTTCTTGCTTCGCTTCATTTCTTCTCCTCTTTGGTTAAATCTTGAAAGGACTTTCAAGATTGGGGTTGTGGTGATTGCGAACCAGCGAGGTTCTCCCACAGTTATTTATTTAATTAGAGACAGTAATACCCATTGATCTGGCAGTACCGGCAATAATTCTTGATGCCATCTCTAAGTCATTAGCATTTAGATCCACCATCTTTTGCTTGGCGATATCTTCAACTTGTGCCTTAGTTAGATTTGCAACCTTATCTTTGTGTGGAATTGATGATCCCTTTTCAATTCCAGCAGCTTTTAGGATTAATCGAGAAGCTGGCGGTGTCTTAGTAATAAAAGTAAATGAGCGATCCTCAAAAACTGTGATTTCAACTGGAATGATATTTCCCTTTTGGCTCTCCGTAGCTGCGTTATAAGCCTTAACGAAATCCATAATGTTGACACCATGTTGACCAAGAGCAGGACCAACTGGTGGTGCAGGTGTGGCAGCTCCAGCTTGGATCTGCAACTTAATCAGTGCGGTTACCTTCTTCTTCGGTGCCATATTTTTTCCTTTTCTCTGTCTTGTTAAATCTTTTGGACTTGATGGAATGAAAGTTCGACTGGAGTCTCACGACCGAAAATCGATACTAAAACTTTTAGTTTTGCTTGCTCTGGCATAATTTCAGAGATAGTTGCAGGTAATGTCGCAAATGGTCCATCCATAACTGTTATGGATTCACCGATTGAGTAATCGACATCCTTCATCTCAATCTTGCCACCCTTCTTTAATGGACGAGGAGCCAAGATATTTTCAACTTCAGCAAGAGTCAGTGGAGATGGATGATGAGCATTGCCAACAAAGCCAGTTACACCCGGCGTATTTCTAACGCATGACCAAGATTCATCCGTTAATTCCATTCTTACCAAAACATAACCAGGAAATACATTGCGCTTTACTACTTTAATTGCGCCATTCTTTAACTCTCTAACCTCTTCTTCGGGAACTTCAATTTGGAAAATAAAATCTTCCATGTTTAAAGATTGAATACGGTTTACTAAATTTCCTTTAACTTTCTTTTCATAGCCAGCGTATGAATGGACTACGAACCACTCACCTGGTGCACTTCTAAGCGCAGCGCGAAATTCAGCATTCTCATCATTTTCCTCGGTTGTACTTTCTTCAACTACATCTTCAATAACTGGGGCAATCACCTCTTCAATTACTGGTGCAGACTCAGTTACTGCAAGTGCTGCCTCAAAAGCATCCACTGGTGGATTAGCAGGCGTTTCAATTGACATCATATTTTCCTTTTCGCCTTAACCAAATATCCAGAAAGTAATTCTTGTTAATATTAAATCGAAAATCGAGACTACTAAAATCACAAAACCCACGAAAACTAAAACCACAGCGGTGTAGGTAGTTAGCTGATTACGAGTTGGCCAAACAACTTTTGATAGCTCAGAAATAACTTGACGGTAGAACATGGCAATACGACCAAAGAGCCCTTTGGCTTCTTCAGTTGAGACGATCTCTTCGCTCATCTACCTTTTCCTTTCTTCGCTGTGCATTAAATCTTTTGTTAAAACTTCTTGCAGGGCAGGAGGGACTCGAACCCCCAACCGGCCGCTTTGGAGACGGCAACTCTAGCCAATTGAGCTACTGCCCTTTGTCCCGAATTAAGGCATGAAAAATCATGACCTAATACAAGCGCCGGGTGCGAAAGTGTAGAGGAGGCAACGTGAGAAGGTAAAACTGGGATAAAAATGAAGCCAGTTTTAGGCGTAGATGGCAGACTGTCCCCCCATGGGAGCATCAGAGAAATCCAGAGTTTCAAAGCGAATTGCTGCGATTGCAGAATCAGCAACATTGGCTGTCGATAGCAAAGCTAAAGCATTAAAGGCTGCCGGAAAACCAGTAATTGGTTTTGGTGCTGGTGAACCAGATTTTCCAACACCAGATTACATTGTTAATGCTGCGATCGAAGCTGCCAAAATTCCAGCTAACCATCGGTATACACCAACTCCAGGATTACCAGAATTAAGAGAAGCAATTGTTAAGAAAACAAAACGTGATTCTGATTATGAAATTACCGTTGACCAAGTATTAGTAACAAATGGTGGCAAGCAATCTGTTTATCAATCTTTTGCATCAATTTTAGATCCAGGTGATGAAGTAATTCTGCCATCACCGTTTTGGACTACATACCCTGAGTGCATTAAATTAGCCGGAGGTGTTTCAGTTGAAGTATTTGCTGATGAGTCACAAAACTATCTAGTTTCTGTTGCGCAATTAGAAAAAGCCTTAACGCCAAAAACTAAAGTCTTACTTTTCTGTTCACCATCTAATCCAACTGGATCAGTTTATTCTCCCGAAAAAGTCAAAGAGATAGGCCAATGGGCACTAAAAAATAATCTTTGGGTGGTAACTGATGAGATTTATGAACATTTACTTTATGACGGAGCCAAGGCGCCAAGTATTTGTGTTGCAGTACCAGAGCTTGCAGATCGAACGATCATCATAAATGGTGTTGCAAAAACTTATGCAATGACTGGCTGGCGAGTAGGTTGGATGATTGGTCCAAAGGATGTAATTAAAGCAGCAACCAATTTACAATCACACCTATCCTCAAATGTTTCAAATGTTTCACAGCGTGCAGCAATTGCAGCTTTAAATGGTGATTTGTCTGCGGTACATAAAATGGGAGAAGCCTTTGATAGAAGGCGTAAATTAATTGTGAAATTACTAAATGAAATTCCTGGCATTACCTGCCCAACTCCAACTGGAGCTTTTTATGTTTATCCATCAGTTAAAGCAGTTCTCGGTAAGGAGATTAGAGGTAAAAGACCTAAGACCTCAGCTGAGTTAGCAACATTGATTTTAGAAGAGGCTGAAGTCGCAGCAGTACCGGGAGAGGCATTTGGTCCATCTGGGTATTTGCGCTTTTCATATGCATTAGGTGATGAAGATATTATTGAAGGAATTGCAAGGGTTAAAAAATTGCTAAGTGAAGCAATTTAATCTAGATCTAAACCAACTAATTGCACCTCTGCTTGTAATTTAATCCCAAATTTTTCAAAAACTTTTTTTCTGGCTTTCTTTGCAAGTTCTACTAGATCTTCAGCTGTAGCATCTCCTGAATTTGTTAGTGCTAAAACATGTTTACTTGAGATCTGCGCACCAGCTAATTTTTCACCTTTAGAAATACCTGCGTGTTCCATTAGCCAAGCAGCAGAAGTTTTCACTTTGCCATCAGGTTGTGGCCAGCGTGGAGCTTCCGATGGAAGAGAGTCTGCAATTTCTTTACTTAGTATGGGATTTACAAAAAAAGATCCTGCAGAGTTTGCTTCATTTGCCGCATCTATCAACATTCCTTTACTTGCGCGTAGCTCTAGGACAGCTTTTCTTACTTCAGACACCTTGACTCGATCTCCAATATTTACAGATAAGTGCTTTGCCAACTCAGAGTATGCAATTGGTAATGATTCTTCACCTTTTCTAAGTTGAAAAGTTACATTTAAAATTACAAATCTTCCAGGTTGTTCTTTGAAAATTGAGTGGCGATAAGAAAATTTACACTCTGAATTAGAGAAAGTAACGATTTCACCTTTTTGTCTATCATATGTTTTTACTCGAGCAATCGTTTCACTAACTTCATGGCCATAGGCTCCGATATTTTGAATGGGCGCACCACCGACTGTGCCGGGTATACCGCTCAATGATTCTAAATCGGCAAAACCCTTATCTATCGTTAGGCAAACAAATTTATCCCAATCTTCACCAGCTGCTACCTCAATCATTCCACCACTACAGGCGTCATAATCTAATGCGCTACCTTTACTTTCAACTCTAATCACAGTTCCTGCAAAGCCAGCATCGCTAATTAATAAATTTGATCCGCCACCTAAAATTAATACTTGTTCTTTGTTTTTATCTGCGGCCTTAACAAATTCAATTAATTCAGCCTCCGAATGAGCATGAACGATTTTGCGGGCAGGGCCGCCAACGCGCAATGTTGTGAAGTTAGATAGCTGTTCCATAAGTTAAGCCTACCTACGAGGTGAGAGGATTTCGTTTTTTCCTCTAAATCTCTCTAAAATCCTTTGATAGTTCTTTTTAGAATTCTTTTCTCGATAATCAGAATTAGTGTCGTAGTAACCATGATGGCGACCTTGCTCAAGAGGTAGATCGATTTGAATTAACTTTCCACCAGCTGCCCTTATTGCCAGTGATAACTCAAGGTCTGCATTGCGATAATACTTAGCACTTGGGTTGGCCCCACCAGCTTTTTGCACAAAGGTGCGATCAAAAGCAAAGAAGTAGCTAAATAAGACATCAACCTCACCGGCTCCCTTATCTTCTGTACTACGCCAATCATCCTCTAAATTTATTAAACCACCTTTCCAGCCAGCACCCTGGAATCCTGAATTAAGTGCCTCTAAAGTGTTAGGGATTGGATCTTTAAGAAATATTGTTGAAGGATCCATAATTAGTAAAAAATCTTCTGTGCAATTATTTATAAAGAAATTAATGATATTGCCCCAACCAAGTGGGTTCTTTTCTTGAGTTAAAGTAACTTGATTTAAGTTGAATAGTTCAGCAGATAGCCAGTTACTCTTTCCATTGGCATAGATACTGATAGGGATTTGGCTATTAGCCTCAATGGCAGTGACACACTTAATTAGATCTTCGGTAAATCCCTCTGCGATTAAGCAGACCCTAATTGACCCAGCCATTGGCGGGTTTTAATTAACGAGTTTCGCGATGAAGTTGGGAAGATTTACAACGCGGGCAAAACTTTTTTAGCTCCAAACGATCTGGATCATTTCTGCGGTTCTTACGTGTTATGTAGTTTCGCTCTTTGCACTCAACACATGCCATTGTAATTTTTGGACGAACATCTGCACTTTTGCTTGCCATGGTTGAGCTCCTAGCCTTGTAGTTAAATTAACAATTGTTAACTTCTTATGAGGTGAGGTTACCTGACCCTCACCATTTATTGAAATTCACACCTACTTTGATCGTGATTTACATATTTATAACTAGTAGCGGAGGCGGGATTTGAACCCACGACACAGCGATTATGAGCCGCTTGCTCTACCAAGCTGAGCTACCCCGCCAAACTTTTTTACATTCAATATTTAATTTTGTTCGAGCCCCCTAACGGAATCGAACCGTTGACCTTTTCCTTACCATGGAAACACTCTACCGACTGAGCTAAGGGGGCGAAGTGCTGACTAAGGATACAACCCAATATTATGAATTACGAATTGAAGGCTATTTACTTTAAGTATGCCTTAGTTGCAATCTTAATACGCCTATCTTTATATGCCGGCGATGCACCAATAACAAGGTGTTCAAATGGATTTCCAGACTTAATTAACTTCCTTAATTCATCTGATTCTTCGCTTTGATATATCTCTATTTTGTTTGAATTAGCTACTTTTCCTTTGTTGTGTGGTTTAACCCATCTGTAAACTATGGTTATTAACTGCAACGTAGAGTAGGCAAAACCTCTAAACCCGCGACTAAAAACTTCTCTAATCCTTAAACCAATTAAGGTTAATGGCAGTGATATACCAGTTTTTGCAGGAGTGGTGAGTAGTTTCTTAAATATTTCAGCAACTTCAAACCCTCCGGATGTTGTGGGTAGATTATTACAATTTGCACTCAATTTATTTCTTAAGCTCTGATCCTGTAATTTTCTTGCACTATTTTCAATTTCATTTAGATTATTTTGATCTACTGTCAGGGCCATATTATTATCAAAAGCCCATTTTGCTCTAGCAGATTGATTATCGGTCCCTCTTATATTTGGCACAAAAAGAGTTGGAATTTTTGCTGCGAGCTCCTCATGCACACTGTTATAGCCTGCAGCACAAATCGCTGCATCAAATGCATTAAGAGCATTTGCAAGTGGAAAGTATCGAATAATTTTTATATCTAATCCTGATGGAGCCAGATTTTTACCATTAGAATCAACTGGCTCTTTAGTCAAAACTACTTGTAAATCTTTCCAGCCAAGTAGACCAGTAAGGGCTGCTGTTAATTTGGAGTTAATATCTGCCTCTCCAATTCCAAGCTGAACCAAACAAACGGGCCGATTTTTATCCAAACCCAATTCTTCTCGGGCTTTTTCTCTACTTAAAATACTCTTTGGATTAAAAATTGAGATTGGCTTAACTAAGACTGAATCATTTCTAGTTGAAGTTGGTCCGTTGTCATAACTTTGTCCAAAATCGCCTGGTGTAATTATTAAATCCATCATTTTTGACTGCAGTGAAAGCAAATACTTTTGAGGTGTTCGTTGCCAAAAGCCTCGACGGACCCAAACTAATTTAACATCTGGCCGCTTACTTTTTATGGCAATAATTCCTGGATAGGGAACGACACCATCAAAGCTAATAATTTTTGCATTAGTTTCATCTATGAGTGCTACTAAACGATCCCTAAGGTATGAATCCCATTGATATCTGCCCATCCAATTACGATCTCTGCCAGGAATATATTCAAATCTGACGCCGGCAATTTTTGGAACCTCTACGACTCCAGCCGCCATTGAGACAATAATCGGGTTAGCAAACTCTTTTAACTCAGAAGCAATAGCACTTGCACGAGTTAGGTGGCCCATGCCAATACCATTGCTTGTGGCTAAGATTATGGTTGGCTTATCCATGAAATAAGTATAACTGGATCCAAAGTTTGGGGATGAAATGAATGCCACTTTGCTTTTGATAGTTATTGGCCTTCAAATTTTTATTCTCTATTACTTAATAAGAACTGCAAGAAATTTGGGTTCAAAAACAACAAAATACCATAGAGAAGTTTTATCGAATATTAATTCGATCAAAGAATTACAACTTAAATCTTCAGGTAACACCTTACTTAACCATCTAATCCCTGTGCCTGGCAGTAATATCAAAGAGTTTAACTGGGATTATGTTGTTTCTCTAACTAGTTATCCGGCAAGATTCTCCACTTTATCTAAATCTCTAAGTTCAATTAGTTCTCAGCGTTTAATACCAAAAAAGATCTACTTAAATATAGCTCAGTCTGACATTGCTAAATTACCTGCAGAGGTTAAAGCCCTAGAAGGCACGGGCACGTTAATCATAAACGCCTGTAATGATTTAGGGCCTGGGAAAAAACTTATTCCAACATTGATTAATGAACCTGAATTGCCAATTATTGTTTTTGATGATGATTTATATTTAGAAGCAGACTTAACCCTAAAGTTGATGATCCAGCATCATTTAACACCCCATTGCGTTATTGCTTCAAGGGTACATAAAGTTAAGTATGACAAAAATGGCAAGTTTCTACCTTACGAAAAATGGGTAAAAAACTTTAACTCGGCAAGTGGGCCAGATTTAGATTTATTTCCAACTTCAGGTGCTGGAACACTTTACAAGAAATCATTTTTCCATGATGATGTGATAAAAGAAAATGAGTATAAAGAATTGTCATTCCATACCGATGACTTATGGTGGTACATTCAATCAAGAAGAATTAACACTAAAACTAAGAAATTATCAGGTTTTAGTTTTCTAGATTACATTGAAGAAACTCAAGCGAGTGGTTTATGGCAAACAGGTAATCAAATTAGAAATGATGAGAATCTAACTAAGCTTTTAAAAAAATATAATATTTGAAATGGTGGCGGGTGAAGGATTTGAACCTTCGAAGGCAGAGCCGGGGGATTTACAGTCCCCTCCCATTGGCCGCTCGGGCAACCCGCCAGGATTGTTAAGCGAAGCGAAGTCTAAAGCCTAAATTCTTTTTAACCAAAGTCTTATTAATTATCAGCGTATCTTGCAATAAATCGAACATGGTCAGGATTTAATTCCGCCACTGAACTTACACCTAGAAGTTTCATAGTTCTGGTGATTTGAGTTCGGAAAATTTCTAATGTTTTATCCACTCCGGACTTTCCTCCAGCCATTAAGCCATAAAGATAGGCTCGACCAATCCATGTAAATTTTGCGCCAGATGCTAAAGCAGCCACAACATCTTGGCCATGCATAATTCCCGTATCAACATGAACTTCAGCTTTATTTCCAACTTCTTTTATAACCTCTGGTAACAAATGAAGTGGAACTGGAGCGCGATCTAATTGTCTTCCGCCATGGTTTGAAAGAATTATTGCATCAGCACCTGCCTCAATAGACGCAACAGCATCACCAACATTTTGAATGCCTTTAACTACTAAATTTCCTGTCCATTGTTGTCTGATCCACTTCAAATCCTCATAAGTAACAGTTGGATCAAACATAGAGTCTAAGAGTTCGGCTACCGTGCCATTCCATGAATCAAGGGATGCAAACTTCAACGGATCTGTTGTTAAAAAGTTAATCCACCAAGCGGGCCTAGGAATAGCATTAATAATTGTCTTTGCAGTTAATGATGGTGGAATTGTCATACCATTTCTAACATCACGTAAGCGTGCACCTGCCACCGGGACATCCACTGTTAAAACTAATGTATCAAAACCTGATTTTTTAGCACGATCAACAAGCGCCATACTTCGATCACGATCTTTCCACATATATAGTTGAAACCAATTTCGACCTAATGGTGCTGCAGCTGCAACATCTTCAATTGATCGTGTCCCCATTGTTGATAGTGTGTAGGGAATTCCAGCATCAGCAGCTGCACAGGCTCCAGCGTATTCACCCTCAGTTTGCATCATTCTGGTAAAACCAGTTGGCGCTATTCCCAATGGCATATTCATGACTTTACCCAGCATTTTTACCGATAGGTCAACATTTTTAACATTTCGTAAAATATTTGGCTGAAACTCTAGTTTTTCATAAGCCGCTCTTGCTCTATCTAAACTTGATTCACTGTCAGCACCACCATCTGTGTAGTCAAATGGAGCTTGTGGGGTTCGACGCTTTGCAATATCTCTTAGATCATAAATTGTTAACGCTTTAGATAACCTTCTTTTCTGGCTACTAAAAATAAATTTTCGAAATCGCAGTAACTGCGCCAAATCCTTTGGACTAGGGAGGCGACGCTTTACTTTAACCTTACTCACATTAACTCCAGTCACTATTGGCGAAGCATCCTCAATTAACTAGTAAAGTATAGACATGGCTGACAGTAGTTTCGATATAGTCTCAAAGATCGATCAAATGGAGTTGGATAATGCCTTCAATCAGTGTGATCGAGAGCTAGCGACAAGGTTTGATTTTAAGAATACCGGGACAAAAGTTGAAAAAACTGGGGTAAAAGTTGTAATCGAGTCAGATACTGAAGAGCGAGCAAAAGCAGCCTTAGATGTTTTCAAGGATAAGTTAGTAAAACGGAGCGTTTCACTGAAACATTTAGATGCGAGTGAACCCAAACTTAGTGGCAAGACTTACCTTATTTCGTGCGAGTTCAAAGAAGGTATTACAACTGAAAATGCAAAGAAAATTGCAAAATTCTTAAAAGAAAGTGGTCCAAAGTCACTTAAAACTCAGATCCAAGGAGAAGAGTTAAGAGTTTCAAGCAAAAGTCGTGATGACTTACAAACTGCAATCGCATTGGTAAAACAAGAATCTTGGGAATTTGCAGTTCAATTTACGAATTATCGTTGATAAGTAGAGTAAATCTTTTGAAATTAAATGGTTCGGGAATATTTTTTGGGGTAAGTGCATATGTTATTTGGGGATTACTCCCAATATATTGGCGCTGGCTGGAACGCGCGACGGCTTATGAGATTCTAGGACACCGAGCAGCTTGGTCACTTGTTTTTTGTCTGCTTTTTTTAGCTTTTCAAAAACAATTGAAAAGTACTCTGAAACTCTTCAAGGATTTAAGAACGTTTTCATTATTAGCTTTAACTTCCTTACTCCTTTCAATCAATTGGGGAATTTATATCTGGTCAGTGTCCGTAGATCGAGTTGTTGAGGCGGCTCTTGGCTATTACATAACTCCATTAGTTGCGGTTAGTTTTGGAATTCTTGCGCTAAAAGAAAGGCTTAGGCAATTACAGGTTATTTCTGTTGTTTTAGCAGGAATCGGTGTATTGGTATTAACTATTGCATATGGGCATTTACCCTTGATTGCAATTGGCTTGGCAATTAGTTGGGGTTCTTACAGCTTAATTAAAAAGCAATTAAACGCGGGAGCCCTTGAAACTCTTTCCATTGAAACAATTATTGCATTCATTCCAAGCGCTTTTTATTTGAATTATCTATTGAGTAACAATAAAGCAGAATTTGGACAAGATATTGGATTTTCTCTGGCATTAGTCTCAACTGGCTTAATGACTGTTATACCTCTACTTTTGTTTAATGCAGCAACTACAAGACTTCCATTAACGATAACAGGGCTTCTACAGTACATAACTCCAAGCATTATGTTTCTAATTGGAATAGTTGTATTTCATGAGCCACTACAGTTAACAAAAATAGTAGGTTTTATTTTTATTTGGGTTGCACTGGCAATTCTTGGCCGAGATTTATATAAATCAGGTGGAGCGGTTAACTAGAACTATTGCAACATTTTTTAGTGCCTCTTTTGCAGCTCCATCAGGTAAGCCGTCAAGTAGGACATTAGACTCTCTGGCAATTTCTGCTAAATAATCACGAACTTGACCTAAAGCTTTATGAGAGCGAAGTTTTGAAATCACACCACTTAATTCTTCCTCAGCTATAGGTTTACTTAACTTTGCTATTAATTCTTTATCCTCTGGAGCATTTGCAGCAATTACATAAAGAGTTACTAAGGTTGGAACACCCTCTTTTAAGTCAGTTCCTGGTGTTTTTCCAGAAGCAGTTGAATCACTTACGACATCAAGTAAGTCATCTGCAATTTGAAAAGCAATTCCTATTTTTTCTCCAAACTTGGTAAGGATCTCAACAACTTCGGGCTTAGCGCCAGATAACAAAGCCCCAAATCTTGCACTTGTGGCAATCAATGAACCAGTTTTATCCGAAACAACCTTTAGATAATGCTCAATCGGCGTCAAGCCCTCGGTTGCACCCTGAGTTTCTTTAATCTGACCAATGACTAATCGTTCAAAAGTTTTTGCTTGTAATTTGACCGCTTCAGGACCTATATCTGCCAACATATCTGAAACTTTAGAAAACAAGTAATCACCAGTAAGAATTGCTACTGCATTACCCCATTTTGTATTTGCACTTGTTACACCTCTTCTTAGTAGTGCATCATCCATAACATCGTCGTGATACAGGGTTGCTAAATGTGTTAGTTCGCATGAGACCGCAGCTTTAATGATGTCAAAATTTGTTGGATCTCCAAACTGTGCTGCAAGTAATGTAAGAAGTGGTCTAAGCCTCTTTCCACCCGCCTCAACTAAATGCCTTGAGGTCTCAATTACTAAAGGATATTCACCTTCAATATGTGATCTTAGAAGAGATTCAACTTTAGCCATATCGGCTATTAGCGAGGCCTCTAAAGATTTATCTAGATTGGGAATTCCGATTAGGTTCATTATCTAATTAAATTAGCGAAGGAATTAGAAGCATTCAAAAGGATTGAAGGAAAAATTCCCAGCACCAATGAAACTAATGTTGCGCAAACAATCGCTATTCTGCTTCGAATTGATGGAATAATTACAGAAACAGAATCATTTACGGGATCTGTAAAGAAAATCATAATTATTACTCTGATATAGAAGAATGCTGCAACCGCACTTGCTAATACGCCAACAACTACCAAGGAGATATTTGCAGATTGATAGGCTGCTGAAAATATTGCGAACTTACCAATAAAGCCTGAGGTAAGAGGAATTCCAGCAAAACTTAAAAGTAAAAATGAAAACACAGACGCAACTAATGGTGACTTCTTACCAAGTCCTATCCATCTGTTTAAATCACTTACTTCCCCAGTTGAATCGCGCACTAGTGAAATAATTCCAAATGCAGCAATAGTGGTAAATCCATATGCAAATAAGTAAAACAAGGAAGCAGCCAAGCCTTCTTTACTTAGGGAAACTACTCCTAAAAGTAAAAAGCCAGCATGAGCAATTGAAGAGTAGGCCAGCATTCTTTTAACATCACGCTGAGCAATTGCAACTACTGATCCAAAAATCATTGTAATGACTGCTATTACTGAAATCATTGGTTGCCAGAGTGATTGGGAATCTGAAAAACCTACATAGAAGATTCTTAATATTGCGCCAAAAGCTGCAACCTTTGTGCAAGCTGCCATAAAACCAGTAATCGGCGTAGGAGCACCCTGGTAAACATCTGGCGTCCAGGAATGGAATGGAACCGCACTTATTTTAAATAGTAGCCCTACTGATATAAAAATAATTCCGATAAATAAGAAAACATCGTTTGCACTTCCAGCCGCTGCACTTATTGCCGAAATTGAAACAGTACCCGAATAGCCATAAATAAATGCTGCACCAAAAAGAAAAAAGGCTGATGCATATGCACCTAGAAGAAAGTACTTAAGCGCAGCTTCTTGTGAGAGTAATCTTCTCCGTCTTGAAAGCCCAGCTAATAAGTAAAGCGGAAGTGAAAATACTTCTAGCGCTACAAATAAAGTAATTAAATCTGCTGCAACAGTAAATAGCATCATTCCGCCTACTGCAAATAAAACTAGTGGAAAAATCTCAGTTTGTTGGATCTTTTGCTGGGTGGCAATTTTTTCTTCAGCAGATCCTGGGACTGCCGAAGCCTGAGCAACAAAGTTATCCTGATCTGCGATCAATAAAATAGCGACTAAGGCTAGACAAACTATTATAAATTGAAAAAATATTCCCGCCTTATCAATAGTTACTGAGTTTACTGCCGCAGTTGTTGAAGACATATCTCTAATCTGCCAAAGTTGAAGTAAAGCAAGTAGAAGCGCACCGACACTGACTGTTAACTGAACTGCAGCCCGATGAGTTTTACCCATGAAAGCCTCAATTAAAACTCCAAGAACTGCAGCACCAAAAATAATTAGCATTGGTGATAGGAGCATGTAACTTAATGACGGTGCACTTAACATTACTTACCTACCTTTGCAATTGGATCTGAAAACCCAGCATTAACTACAACTTTTTCAGAAGTCGGATTTATTAAATCTAATACCGGTTTTGGATAAAAGCCCATAAAAACTATTACTAGTATTACGGGAGAAATCGCTATTTTTTCTCTTAAGTTTAAGTCTTTTAGATTTTCATTACCGCCTGTTATCGGACCATGCAGTGCCTTCTGAACTGGGATTAAAATATATAGCGCTGCAAGTACTATTCCTAAAGTGCCAATTACGGCAGCAATTGGATATCTCGTATAGGTTCCTACCAAAACTAAAAACTCACTTACAAAGCTAGATAAACCTGGCAACGCCAAGCTAGACATACCTGCGATGAAAAATGTCCAGGCCATAACTGGAGTTACTCTTTGTAAACCACCAAAATCTGAAATAGTTGATGAGCCTCTTCTTGTAATCATCCAGCCAGCAATTAAGAAGAGCGCAGCAGTGGAAAACCCATGATTTACCATGTACAGATTTGCCCCAGACATACCTTGAGTTGTCATCGCAAAAATACCCATTGTTATAAAGCCAAAGTGTGAAATAGATGTAAAAGCAATCAAACCTTTTATGTCCCGTTGCCCGATAGCCATAAATGCACCATAAATTATTGAGATTACCGCCAAGGTAATTATCAAGGGAGTAAATGTCTTGCTTGCATCAGGAAAGAGTTGAATACAAAAACGAATCATTCCGTATGTTCCGACCTTATCTAAAACACCTAATAACAAAACTGATGTACCAGGGGTAGCAGCCTTTGCTGCATCTGGTAGCCAGGTATGAAATGGCCAAAGCGGAGCTTTAATTGCAAAGGCAATAAAGAAGCCTAGGAATAAGAAGTTTTCGGTTTGATTATCAATTTCTAAAGTTGCAAGCTGGGTAAGATCAAAAGTTGCACCAATTTGATTACTGGAAATTATATAAACTCCAATAATTGAAGCAAGCATTAGTAGTCCACCAAACAAGCTGTATAGCAAAAACTTAATGGCTGCCGCGGACTTATCCCCTGTACCGTAGCCACCAATTAGGAAATAGACAGGAATGAGCATGGCTTCAAAAAATACATAAAACAGGAATAGATCATTCGCTGCAAATACACCAATCATTAGCGACTCTAAAACTAACAATAAAATATAAAATACTTTTGAGCTCCAGCGTCCATTATCAGACTCATGCCAAGTCGCAAGTACCACAATTGGAACCAAAATAGTTGAAAGCAAAATTAAAACTAAAGAAATACCATCTATACCTAATGAGAAATTAATATTAAATGCAGATATCCAAGAGTTGTTTTGAATAAATTGCAATTGATCTGAATTTTTATCAAAACGAAATGCCATAAAAATTGAAGCAATTGCTACAAATACAGTTGCTAAGAAAGTAGATCTTTTTATTAATTCATTATTTTTAGTCGGAATTAGTGCTATTAATCCAGCACTAATGAGAGGAAGTATTCCAATAATTGTTAATAGGCTCATGCAGTCACTATCCAGACCGTAGCGATCAGAGCAAGTGCGCCAATGACCATCATCAAGGCATAACTTCTTACATATCCACTTTGCAAACTGCGTAATTTAGTTCCAGCACTAATTGACACCGATCCAACTGACCTAACTAATCCATCAATCACAATTAGATCGATTTGAAGTAGCTTTTTAATCAGTGATTGACCTGGGCGCATAAACGCACTCTCGTTAAGTGAATCCTGGTATAAATCTTTTCGAGCCGCAGCAGTTAACATTGAAACCTTCTCAGGTGCTTTATCTGATTGATCACCGCGATACTTACTAACTGCTAAGGAAACTCCAATTGCAACGACAGTTAATGTCATTATTGAAACTGTTGTATGCGAGAAAAGTTCTTTAGCATGGTGCTCTTTCAGTGGATTAACTACTGGTTCAAGCCAATAAACTAAACGCTTACCTTGATATAACAGAAAACCAGAAGCAATTGATCCTAAAGATAGTAATGCTATTGGAATCAGCATTAATGCTGGGCTTTCATGCGGTTCATCCTTATGACCCCATCTTTCATTGCCAAAAAAAGTAAGGATTACAACACGGGTCATATAAAAAGCTGTGATTGCTGCACCAAGAAGTGTGGCAACACCAAGTGCAATTCCCTTTATTCCACCGGCATTAAATGCAGTTTCAATAATTTTATCTTTGGAGTAAAAGCCAGCAAAGGGTGGAACTCCGATGATTGCTAAGTAGCCTAAGCCGAAAGTTAGGGCTGTGATTGGCATAAATTTACCAATCCCCCCGTACTTTCGCATATTAACTTCATCTTTCATTCCATGCATTACCGAACCTGCACCAAGAAACATACTTGCCTTAAAGAAACCATGTGTTAGTAAATGCATAATTGCAAATGCGTATCCAATTGGTCCTAAGCCTGTAGCTAAAATCATGTAACCAATTTGTGACATTGTTGAAGCTGCTAAAGCTTTTTTAATATCATCTTTAGCTGTTCCAATTATCGCGCCGAACAACAAGGTGACTGCACCAACAATTAACACCATTAGCTGTGCTATCGGAGCTTCATCAAAAATAAAACTAGATCTGGTAATTAAATAAACTCCCGCAGTAACCATTGTTGCCGCATGGATAAGTGCAGATACTGGAGTTGGGCCAGCCATTGCATCACCTAGCCAAGATTGAAGTGGAAATTGCGCTGATTTTCCACACGCTGCTAATAACAGCATTAAACCAATAGCCGTAAGTTGAGTCGTTGACGCACTATCAGTCTGTTCTTTTATTCCTGAAAATGTGACATCACCGAATGTGGCAAAAGCAATCATTATGGCTAAAGACAATCCAACATCGCCAACTCTGTTTGCTACAA
>JACCDH011466649.1_pt1 | contig 17696 bp, 12 predicted proteins | sample 7442481 | NCBI WGS metagenome assembly JACCDH01 (sample SAMN15323433, study PRJNA562643) | freshwater metagenome | isolation source: river surface water | place: USA:Blue River Watershed | collected 2017-08-15
AAAACATTGCTGAATGTTTCGTTTTCCTTGAACCTTTTTAATTTATTTTTACTTCCCACTTGTATTCAAATATTTCGGCAAATTTAACTGAAATATATAAGACGAAAGCCCTCGTTTTTGAAAAAATAAAAAAAATCCGTCCATCGCTGAGAATACGAAAACACTCCATTCTAAAACTCGGTTTTTTTCACTAATTTTATACTAAACCCTAAAGCTATGAAAACCTTTGTTTTTACTCTGCTATTACTCTTTATTGTAACTACTCCTACATTGGGCCAACCCAAATTTGTTTCAAACAAAACCAATACTTCTAAATCGAGTGCTCTAATAAACCCAACGGTATTAGTTCCTTTCTTTAAAAAATACCCTGATTTAAAAAAGTACCAACCCTTGGTTACTGATTTGTATCAAAAACGAAATTACAAAGCAATTTGGTTCCAAGAAAACCAGATTAATCAATTAGCCCCGGTATTGTATGCCAAATTAAATACTTTAGACGAAGAAGGGATTTCAGCTAAAATTCCATACAAAAAAGATATTGACATCCTTTTTTCAAGCGAGATTATTGCCAAAAGTGACTCTGAATTACTCCTAACTTCCATTTATATTTTTTATGCTCAAAAAGTATTTCAAGGTTTGGACACCAAAAAAATAAAAGAGATTGGTTGGCTTTTGCCAAGAAAAGAAATCTCTTATTCTAATCTGTTGAACTCTTTACTTTCCGATCCAGGATTACTATCCTATGATGCGCAACAACTTTTTGGACAATACTATAAATTAAAATCTCTTTTAAAAAAATACCGAACAATTGAACAAAATGGAGGCTGGGAACCCATTCCAATTGATTCTCTATCTCTAACCTTCAAACCTTTTGATAGCGCCGCAACAATTGGAAAAATACGACAACGATTGACATTAATGGGGGATTTAAAAGAAGACTCCAAAAGCAATCTTTATGACAATGATTTAATGGAAGGTTTATTAAATTATAAAAAAAGAAACGGATTCAAACCCAATTATCTGATTGAAGCAAGACACATTCAGCGGATGAATATACCTATTGAAGAATACATCAAAACCATAAAAATTAATATGGAACGCTGTCGATGGATTGAGCCCGAACTCACCAAAGCCAGCGAATACCTCTTTATTAACATCCCTTCTTTCAAATTATTTTTCAGACGAAATGGGAAAACTGAATTAGAATCGAATGTTTTTGTTGGAGAAATTATGACTCAAACAGCTATTTTTAGTAGCACTGTAAATCATATTGTTTTTAGTCCGTATTGGAACGTTCCTAAAAGTATTGTAGAAAATGAATTGTCTCAAGCTATGGCAACAGATAAAAATTTCCTTCAAAACAACAATATGGAATGGTTTAAAGGCAATTTAAGAGAGAAGCCAGGACTACAAAATCCAATGGGATTAGTCAAGTTTATCTTCCCTAACTCTAATGATATTTATTTACATGACACTCCTGCTAAGAGTCTATTTGATTCTGAATACCGCGCCTATAGTCACGGCTGCATTAACATAAGTAAAGCAAAAGAGTTAGCACTGTTAATCTTGAAAGACGATCCAAACTGGCCAGTAGAACGAATCAATCAAGCCATGAAAGGAGAGAAAGAAACTGTTTGTATTTTGAAACGTAAAATCCCGATACATATTGGTTATTTTACGGCTTTGGTTAATGAAACAGGTACAATCAATTTTTATAACGATGTGTACGAAAGAGACAGTTGTTTATCTGAAATTTTATTTACTGAAGAGTAGTTGAATCTCATTTTTTCGTAAATTTAATGTAACAGAAGTTGCATACAACTCAATTTATGAAAAATTTTATTACACTAGCTATTAGTATACTACTTGGTTTTTTACTGAGTGTTGTTTCTTGTCAAAACAGTAAAAAAAACACAGAAAGCCGCTCTGAAAAAAAAGTACTCATTGCTAAAAATGGAGAAGCAACTCCTTTTGACAGCACTTTAGTCGCTCCTTTTTTCGACCAATACCCTGAGCTTAAAAAATTTCAAAAAGAGGTTACGGCTTTATACCAAAAACAACACTATAATTACATTTGGTTTGATCAAAAAGGAATCAAAGAAGTAGGCTATTTATTGTATAACAAAATTAGTAATTTAACTTCCGAAGGAATTACTGCAAAAATTCCTTATCACAATCAATTGGATACTATTTTTCAAGAAGAAGTCAGTAAACAAGAGCCCGAAGTCAATTCCGAGCTATTTATTTCTTGCCTGTATTTTTTCTATACTGACAAAGTATACAAAGGGCTAGACATTGAAAAAAGCACACAATTAGGCTGGTATTTACCTCGAAAAAAACAATCTTTTGTTAATTATTTGGATTCCATTTTGGCTAATCCTTCCTTGATTGACAAAGACGAACGAGAGATTCTTGGTCAGTATTACCGCCTTCGCGAAGTTTTAAAAAAATACCGTTCTATAGAGAAAGAACCTTGGAATTCCATAGCCCTTGATTCAGGTGTAACTCGATTAAAAATGGGAGACAGCGCCAGAGCAATTGCTCAAATCCGATCCCGATTGCATCTTTTAGGCGATTTAGATTCTGATTCGAGAAGTAGTCTTTTTGACAACAGTCTGGCAAAGGGAATAATCAACTATAAAAGCCGAAATAGTTTAGGCACCAATTCCAGCATTTCTAAATTAGATTTAGTTCACTTGAATGTCCCGATTACCGATCGAATTAAAACGATCATTGTTAATATGGAACGCTGCCGATGGTTTTCATCTCCTTTGGCCATGTCCAAAACCTTTATTTTTATTAATATTCCAGCTTATCAATTGCGTTATTTTGAAAACGGAAAAGTAGCATTAGAATCCAAAGTAGTCGTAGGCAAGGCAATGAACAAGACGGTTGTTTTTAGTGCCGATATGAAATACATAGTATTTAGCCCGTACTGGAATGTTCCAAAAAATATTCTTTACAAAGAAGTGTTACCTGCTATTGAAAAAAATCCAAACTATTTATCTGAAAACGAAATGGAATGGTATGACGGAGGCATTCGCCAAAGACCGGGTCCAAAAAATGCCTTGGGAGTTGTCAAATTTGTGTTTCCTAATTCCAATTCGATTTACCTACACGACACGCCATCAAAAAGCTTGTTCAATCAAGAAAAAAGAGCCTTCAGTCACGGTTGTATCCGACTTGAAAAACCGAAAGAATTGGCTCATCTCATTCTGAAAAACGACCCTAATTGGACTTTCGAAAAAATTGAAACGGCCATGCAAAGCGGTGTTGAAAAATGGTATGCTTTGCCTCAAAAAATTCCAGTGTATATTGGCTATTTTACTGCTTGGGTGGCCAAAGACGGAGCCATTCATTTCTATGATGATGTGTACCAAAGAGATGAACGATTAGCAACGATGCTATTAGAAGAATAAATAAAGCTTGCCGCTTTTTGAAAAACAATGCTTCCAGCCTTTTAAAGGCTGGAAGCATTAAAAAAATTACAAATTGAAATTCAATCCTAAAACGATATTTCTACCCATGTTGGCAATCCCGTCTGTTTTAAGTCGGGACAGGTGAGCAATGTACTTTTTGTCGGTAATATTATTCCCATTCAAGTTAACTTCAACTTTTGTTTTTCCAAAATGAAGCGTTCCTCCTAGTCCAAGATTTAAAATACTATATCCTCCCGTTCTCGTTTCAAAACCGCTCACCTTGTTCTGATTGAATGTCGAAGACAAGCTAATCGTGGCAAAACTTTCTTTCAACCAATTGGTGTCGTTCAACTCAAAGCGAAGGGTATTGTTCCAGTTATTTGCCGGAATCAAAGGCAAATAGTCTGCGTTTTCTTTTTGACCTGTTACCGTTTCAAAACTCGTCTCAAAATGCAACCAATCCAATGGATGTGGATGAAAATGCAGGCCCACTTCTCCTCCGTAAAGATTCGCGTTATTTTGAATATAATCGTACACTTGGATAAAATTAACTGCTCCTGAATTTGTAAATTGATTGCCTGTTGGTGACAGATAAATATAATTCGCAATATGATTATAATATCCGTTGACAAAGAATTCCACGTGATCGGTTTTGTATTCCAAATTCAAATCGGTTTGGAGATTTTGTTCTGTTTTTAAATTGGCATTACCTACTTCGTAGCGATTTGCACCTTCATGAACACCATTAGAAGTAAGCTCTGCTAAGTTGGGTGCTCTAAATCCAGAAGCTACATTCAGTCGGAAAATAAAATGATCTGTAAAGTTTGTTTTATATCCCAAAGAAGCATTCCAACTGGTATAATTTTTATTAATAGCCACAAAAGCAGCCTGTGTTTGGGTATTAATACTTCTAGTATCAAAACGCAACCCAGCTTGAATCACATTTGATTTCCATTCGTAATTGGTAGTACCAAAAATCCCAAAATCTCGGGTCAACGCATCTGGAATCAAATACTCTTCACCAGTATTTACATTGGTCTGACGCATTCCTTGAAGACCAATAATTGTTTCCATTTTGCCCCACGAAGGCAGGTAATACTTCGCATTGTAATTGAAGGTATTCAACTTCATTTTCAAATTGGCAGTGGCGCTATTTTGAAATTCACTTCGGTCATTGGAGATGTACCCTAAGTCTAGATCCAATTTTGATTTTTTGAAAAAGAAAACGTTATTTACGCTTACTAAATGATTGGCAACTGCTTGTTTTGGATACAATACCGTTTTACTACTACTTTGATCTGCTATACCGTTCTCTGGAATTCCTAAATCCAATTGGTTATAATTGTATCGTATTACTGAAGAAAAGGAAGCGTTACTATACCCAATTCCTGTTTTAAAATCCTTTTCTTGGTAACGGGTATTTGTTACTCGTTCTCCTCCTGAAGTCGTATAATCAGAATGAGTATTGTAAGTTACTCTAGTTACCCATTTCCAGTTTTCAGTTGACGCTTTTACTCCTAAAGACGAATTGCTACCCAGAGTATTAGCAAACATTTTTTGACTAAAATTAACCTTAAAGGTATTGGCATTCGCAAATTTCTCCGGATTAAAATACAACACACCCCCCAAAGCATCAGAGCCGTACAACAAAGAAGCAGGCCCTTTGATTACCTCAACACTCTCTACTCCTGCATCATTCAAACCCAATCCGTGTTCGTCACCAAATTGCTGATTTTCCACTCGTACACCTTGTGAATACACCAAAACTCTGTTGCCACTTAATCCTCTAATTACAGGTTTTCCAATGGATGTACCTGTTGACACTTGAGCCACTCCAGGAATGGTTGCCAGTCCTTCTATTAAGGTAGCAGTCCCTTTTCGAGTTAAATTTTTAATGGTTTCATGCTCCACTTTCATCACATTTTGTGACTGTAGCTTGTTGAATGCTGTAGCGACTACCACCTCATCCATTTGGAAAATGGTAGGTTCTAATTGTACGTCTAATCGATTTTGACGTTGTGCGTTTACAATCGTTTTGTTCTGGGTTCCGTAACCCATTAAAGCAAAAGAAATCGAGACATTTCCGTTAGGCAAATTAGTCAAACTATAATTCCCATTGGCATCTGAAAGCGTTCCTTTTTGTAATTCTTGAATATAAATTGATACGCCTTGAAGCGCTTTATTATTGGAATCTATTACTGTTCCAGAAACCGTATTTTGTGCTTGCATCAAGGTAGAAAATCCCAAGACCAAGGCAAAAATTATTTTTTTCATACTATTGGTGTATTGTTTAATAAAACCGAAAGATATCGGCAAAAAAGTATCTTATTTAAACAATGCACTGAGGAGGTCCTCGTAAAGAATATAAACTTCCTGAAAAGGAAATAATCGTTGGAGAAGTGAAAAAATAATTGGCAGCAACTTGCGAATCAGAAGCTAAATGATAGACAAAATTCTCTGTCGCTATACTGCTATGAAAAGAAATAGCGCAAACTAAACACTGTTCAAACCCTTTATGCTGGTGGGTTAATTCGGTCGAATTTTTATGTTGATGAAAACATACTTTCTCCGAAAACCGTTTTTCGAGATGCCCATAGCCATGAAACGATTGTGCTACTATAGAACCCAATAGAGCTATCGCAAAGAAAAACCGGATATATAGTTGTTTGTGTTTCATTGGGAACAAAGATAACGAAACCCAAAAAGAAAACCATTTACAATTCAGAATTATCTGAATCGTAAATGGTTCAATTAGTAATTATAGAACTACTTACACCAATTGAGCAGCAATCAAATACTCTGCAATTTGGATGGTGTTTGTAGCCGCTCCTTTTCTCAAGTTATCTGCTACAACCCACATATTTAAAGTATTGGGTTGGCTTTCGTCACGACGAATTCTACCTACAAAAACTTCATTTTTACCTTCGGCATATCGTGGCATTGGATAAGTAAAGGTGTCTAAATTATCTTGAACTACTACTCCGTCCGTTTGGCTCAAAATAGTTCTCACCTCATTTACATCAAAATCATTGGTAAACTCAACGTTCAAAGCTTCACTATGTCCGCCCACAACCGGCACACGAACCGCAGTTGCAGTAACAGCAATACTATTATCGCTTAAGATTTTTTTAGTTTCGTTCACTAATTTCATTTCTTCTTTAGTGTACCCATTGTCTTCAAAACTATCACATTGTGGAATACAGTTTCTGTTGATTTTGTATTTGTACACCATGTCGCCTTCAACACCAGCACATTCGTTTTCGAATTGTTGTACCGCTTTCACTCCCGTTCCAGTAATTGATTGGTAGGTAGAAACGATGATACGTTTGATGTTGTATTTTTTATGCAAAGGCGCTAAAGCCAAAACCATTTGGATAGTCGAACAGTTTGGGTTTGCAATAATTTTATCTTCCTTAGTTAATTCGCCTGCATTGATTTCAGGAACTACTAATTTCTTCGTTGGATCCATTCTCCAAGCCGATGAGTTATCAATTACGGTTGTTCCTGCTGCGGCAAATTTTGGAGCCCACTCTAATGAAGTACCACCTCCTGCAGAAAACAAAGCAATATCTGCTTTCATATCGACAGCAGTTTGTAATCCCACTACTTTGTATTTATTTCCTTTAAAATCAATTTCTCTACCCACTGATTTTTCAGAAGCCACAGGAATTAACTCCGTTACAGGAAAATTTCTCTCCGCTAATACTTTTAACATTATTTCGCCTACCATTCCGGTAGCACCTACTACTGCTATTCTCATTATATATTTTTATTATTGAGTTGTAATTTTATTTGGCAAAAGTAACCAATAATCAACTCAAAACAAGGGTGTTCACAAAAAATAACAAATTGTTAAATTTATAACAATGTTATTTATTTTTCAACAAATCTCTAATTTCAGCAAGTAATTGTTCTTGGGTTGGACCCGCAACTGGCTTAGGCTCTTCGTCTTTTTTAATTTTTTCTTGGGCTTTTTCATAGGCCTTCAATACAATAAAAATACAGAAACCAATGATTACAAAATCAAAAATAGTTTGTATAAAAGCACCATAATTTAAAGTGACTTCAGCAATAGCAGGTGATTTTTGGACCCCATTTTCCATTACTGCAGGAACACCATCTTGCAACACTAATTTTAGATTCTTAAAGTCCACCTTTCCTAAAAGCAACCCAATAGGAGGCATCAAGACATCATTTGTAAACGAAGTGACTATTTTTCCAAAAGCACCCCCAACAATAACCGCAGTAGCTAAGTTGACGATTTCGCCTTTCATTAAAAAAGCTTTAAAATCTGCAAAAAATCCCATAAGAATAGTGTTAAGATTAATATATTTTCAAAAGTACTAAAAAAGGAAACCCTTTCATTGCAGTAGAAAAAATTTGACACGAAAAATCAATTATTCTCGATAAAAGACTCGTTTTACCCGTTGTGAAATACTGGTTAAAATCTCATACGGAATAGTCTGTGTTTTTTGAGCCATTTCTATGACGGTTGGGCTTTCGCCAAAAATAATAACAGCATCTCCTTCGGCGCAATCTATACCTGTGACATCCACCATCAACATATCCATACACACACTTCCCAAAATAGAAGCTTTTTGTTTGTTAATGGTAACGTAACCTACTCCATTGCCCCAAAGTCGCGAAATCCCATCGGCATACCCAATAGGAATTGTAGCTACTTGAGTGGTTTTTTCTGCCATAAATCGGCGACCGTAACCTACGCTATCTCCAGCAGGAATGGTTCTGATTTGAGAAATTACCGACTTCAATGTACTCACATTCTCCAAGTATTTTTGTTCTTCACTATCATTGGAAACTCCATACAGTCCAATCCCTAGACGTACCATATCAAATTGTCCTTGCGGAAAATTACTGATTCCCGAAGTATTTAAAATATGACGAATGGGTTGAATGCCTAATTCTCGCATTAATTGGTTTGACAATTCATCAAACAAACGGATTTGTACTAACGAAAATTGTTGGTGTTCTTCGGCATCGCTTGTTGCCATGTGCGACAAAATACTTTTTACTACAACGCGCTGATTGCCTTTTAAAGTAGTAATCAGTTCGTTAATTGTATTGGCCTCAAAACCCAATCGGTGCATTCCTGTATCCAACTTGATATGGATAGGAAACTGGTGTAAGTTTTTTTGTTCGGCTATTTTAAGAAAGGCCTTTAGCCCTTTTATACTATAAATTTCGGGTTCTAATTGGTGTTGAATAATGGCCGAGAAACTCGTCGATTCTGGATTCAAAACCATAATAGGCAATTGGATTCCTGCATTTTTAAGACTTATTCCTTCATCGGCAAAAGCCACCCCTAAGTAATCTACTTTATGATGTTCTAACAATTTAGCAATTTCAAATCCGCCATTGCCATAACCAAATGCTTTTACCATCACCATCATTTTGGTAGTTGGTTTCATTTTGGACTTGTAGAAATTCAAGTTATGGCTGATCGCATTCAGATTAATTTCTAAAACGGTCTCGTGCGTTTTCTCTTCTAAGGCAAAAACAATTTTTTCAAACTGAAAACTACGCGCACCTTTAATTAGGATGGTTTCGTTTTCAAAATGCAATTGTTCTATTTGCGATAAAAAGTCAGCAGTAGTCTCGAAGGTTACGCAGTTCTCGAATTGATTTTTGAATTGAGAAATAATAGGGCCAATTCCAATGATACGACTGATTTTATTAGCAATAATTAACTGTCCAACTCTTGCATACAATTCGTCATTAGTCAAACCACTCTGAAAAATATCAGATAGAATTACTGTTTTTTTACTGGATTGTTTTTGGCTTTCCAAAAAATCCAACGCAATTTTCAACGACTGAAAATCGGCACTATAACTATCGTCAATCAAACTGCAATTATTAATTCCGTCTTTCAATTTCAAACGCATTTCAACGGGATACAATTGTGATACTCGATTTTGGATTGTAGCAAAATCATATTGTAAATACAATAAAACCAATACACACGAAACTACATTTTCTATCGATGCCTCGTCTTGAAATGGTATTGTGATGTCAAATTCTTCTTTCTTTTGAGCAATATTTAAAATGGTATTGGTTCCCATTCGTTTTTGGCTCACAAAAACATCCGCCGAAGGATCATAAAAACTCCAAGAAAACGTTTTTAATTCTGGACGAATCAACGCATCAACGGCATCACTTTTGGGATAAATGAGAATCTGAGAATGGTCGAAAAGACGTAATTTTTCTTTTATTTTTTCATTAGTATTGGCAAAACCTTCATCGTGTGCAGACCCAATATTAGTCAATATACCGATGGTTGGTCGAATTATCGGCTCTAGCTTTTCCATTTCGGAAACGGTCGAAATTCCAGCTTCAAAAATACCTAAATTATGTTGTTCATTGATACCGATGACTGACAACGGAACACCCACTTGTGAATTATAACTTTTAGGGCTTCGAATAATCGTATATTCAGGACTTAATAAAAAATTAAGCCATTCTTTTACAATAGTTTTTCCGTTGCTTCCCGTTATTCCAACGATTGGAAAATTAACTGAAGAACGATAATAACTGGCTAATTGTTGCAGGGCTACCAAGGTGTTGTTAACTACCAAAAAATTGGCTTTGCCTTGACAATCTTCGGGAATATGTGTCACCACAAAATGCTGAACCCCTTTGCTAATTAAATCTTTGATGTAAAAATGAGCATCATTATTAGGTCCCACCAAAGCGAAAAACAAAGTAGTCGCGGTATTTTGTAAAGAGCGACTATCAATGGCGATTGCATCAATTGTGGCTGGTGTTGCATAACCAACAAATTCAGCTTGGAGTGCTGTAATACAATTTTGGATGGATAAGTTCATAAATTCAAAAAGCGAGCAAGCTCATTTTATAATTTTGTTTTCCGCTAGAGGTAATTATTAAAAACGTCCATTCAAGTATTTTTTATTTTTATCGATAAATATCGGGAAAAATGAAAATTGTATCGAGAACCGTTTTTAGTAATTATTTCCTCCATTCTCGATACAATTTTCTTCGAAAATCACTCGAATTGACGTAAATAATTATCAAAAATAGTACTTCTTTTCGAATTCAGGCTTTGGAACTATAAAATATAAAAGATAAGTCCAATATTTAAAGACTTGGCGTCAACTTTTGTGCCGGCTATTTGAGCCGTTTTGAAAATTGGATTTAATCCATAATAAATATACAAATTGGCTCCGCCGTAACCTGCCGCTGCAGAGAGCCCGAAAAGTAATTTATTAAAATCGGGATTACTGCTGATAATTGAGTCGCCCAAACCACTTCTAAGTACCGACCGATCGTAAAGCAAATAACTCAGCTTAACTCCCGCATGAATACGGAAAAAATTATGGTTTTCAAAAGTAGACCCTCGCCATCTGAACTCTAAAGGAACATCAACAAATAGTTGGGAAAACTTATTGTTAGAATACGCTGTTGCATCCGTTAAAACTGTATACACAGGAGTTCCATTGGTAGTAGTTATTCCTATATTTTGACTGTAATTATTAAAGGTAAGTCCTATTCCTGGAGCTATGGCTAGATTTCTGTTTTTATTAATGGGCATATCCCTCAAGAAACCTGCTGAAAATCCCGTAGAAAATTTATCATTGGAAAAACCAGTTGGCGCATTTTTTAAAACATTATAGGTAACGCCAATATAGAACTGATCTTCTCGATACAAGGAATCGATTTTAGCAGTAGAGGAAAGGGCAGCATTCGGATTTTCTTGCGCCAAAATAGGAAAGAAAGAAAATAAAAACACAACGATTAATACTACTCTTTTACTGAAGGACTGCACTATTGTCATTGTAAGTCGATATTGGATTCTATACAAAGATACTACTTTTGGTAGTCAGTTGTCGGTTGTTGGTTGATAGTTGATGGCTGAATTATAGAAAATCAAAAAATCGTTAATCGCTAATCTGCAATCAACCATCCTTTTTTAAAGTAGTCGTTCAATACAAATAAAGTTATTATTATATCCGTAACCAATCATTAATGTAATACGATAAAATCTATTATTTGTTGTATCATTCATATAATACACTGGAGTATCTCCAACACTTCCAAAACTCCAACCAAAAATAGATGAGGATAAAGAGGTATTAAACGTTATAGCTGTATTTGATGCACCACCACTACTACCTCCTGTCATACCATATACGCCTGCCATATACGCCACAATACTTCCTGACACTGTCGCAATACATAAACCTCTACTCCCGCTAGTTGAAACAGTTGCTTTTATATTATCTAGTGTTACAAATGATCCTGCATTAACATATCCAGCCGCTTTTACCGCTACATTTCCACTAGGGTCTGTTAGGTTAATTTTACCGGATACATTTACATTTCCATTCACATCCAATTTAGTAGCTGGAGTAGTAGTTCCAATACCTACATTCCCAGAATCATCTACTCGTATCCCTTCATTACCCCCATCATTTGAAATATAGTTTCCTGAAAGCTGGATGTTCTTAGTAGCCGTATGATTTCCTAAATTATCGGCTGTAGTCGAAGTAGTAATCGATGGATTTAATTTAGTAATAATTAAAGATGCTCCATAATAAAGATTCCGAGAACCATCGCTATTTATTATCCTTAGAGTACGCGGGCTAGAACTGCAATCTATTATATCGGTCATAAAAGTCGTTCCTCCCCAATCTGTCCCTCCTCCATTTGCAATATTTCCAAAATTCCCATCATTCATCCAAGCATTCCAAACACCACTCGTATATTCTTGCAATTGCATAGCATTATAAGTATTTGTTTGTTGGTGCGGAAGCCCCCATTGAATCTTATATATACCATTAGATAAGGTAAATGTTGTATTTGAAGTAACTGTTAAATCACCAGATGCTATATTGTTAAATTTTGAATTCCAAGAATTAATTGCCGAACCTGCACCAATATTAGTCGTCGAACGAAAAATAGCTTGATTTTGAACATTTCCCACAGTAGTAGATAAACTTATCCATTGTTGTCCTGTACCGTCCCAATAGTAATAACCAGGCACTACTTGATAAGGATTAGTCCCAGCAGTAACCGTATTAAAAACCATTAAACCATTGGCAGGATTTGTTATAGGACTCGCTGAATTTGTAGCTGTTAATACTACTCTAGGTGGTAAAAATCCTTTGTTTGTTGCATTTACTTCTAATTTTGCTGACGCATCAGGATTTGTAGTTCCAATACCTGTTTGAGCTTGAACTATAAAAATAAAAAAACTGAAAAATAAAAGAAAGTACTTTTTCATATATGTAAAAATTAATTTTATGCGCTCACATACGGTATCGCTATTTCATTTACAGGTATTTTGTTACACAAACTTGTTGTTGCTATCAATTTCGTAATTACCAATTAGTTTCCTAAATAAACAAAGGTATTAACTGATAATCTTCTTGGAGTAATATCCAAAGCTACTCCTGAACCACCCGATGAAACAGTAACAGTATGTGAATGAGAACCTGAACTTGCACTATTAAATGCCGCAATATCAACTGAGTGACTGTGGTTTCCTGCTCCTGCGGTTTCAAATGTGCCATAATATGCTCTATCAGTAGTAGAGGCTGAATTCTCCCATCTCCTTCCATCATTTGTGTCATATGCGCCACTATCTGAATTGCTTCTTCTTCCAATAGAATGACTATGATATCCATTAATAGCAGTTTCCGTATTTGGAGGATCTATACTATGAAAATGATCACCAGCAGTTGCTGCAGTTCCTGTAAAACTAACATTAGGTAAATTATTTTGCGCAATAATTTTAGAGTTCTCTCCAGCTACACTTCCTAAAGTACTTCCGGTTTGCATTAAAACAGCATTATTTGCATCTGGAAGATTTGTCCCAATACCCAGCAAATTAGCTTGAGTTTGTTGTGAAGCAGTAAGGGTAGATTTGAGTCGGCCATCTAATTTAATCCAACCGTTGTGATCTACAGTTTGTAATCCTGTTTTTATATCTCCTACATTATATTGGTTAATAGGTAAATTACCTGCTACCATTTTGTAATACACACGATCATAATCACCACTATTTCTTGTTCCATTAGATAATACAATTACATTATAAATAGTTCCGGCTTGTAAATTGACTTCTACTTTTCCATTGTACTCCACATGAACTGTATTATTTGCACTTGTTTGGAAATCTGTTCCTAAGTCAGAGATTCCTTGTCTTACTTTAAATGTCATAGTGAAATCGCCGGTTGCATAACCGCTACTTGAAAAATCAAACAAATATCTTCCAGATATTGGAACCGTAAAAGAATACCCACTCGCATTTGCAATTTTACCAGAAGCAGTAGAATACACTTCTCCATATAACTTAACCAAATCCGATGCAATTACAGCATTTCCTGCGGTAGTACCAGTAGCAATAGTAGCCCAATTGCTCCCGTTCCAGTAATAATAACCTGCTTGTAATCCTACAGAACCTAGGTTATAGACCAATAAACCTTCGGCTGGCGAGGCAATGGTAGCAGCATCCGTAGCACTTGTCAAAGTCACTCGTGGCGGTAAAAACCCTTTATTGGTAGCATACACATCGAGCTTTGCCGAAGCATGTGGAGTAGTTGTGCCTATGCCAGATTGAGCATTTATTTTTCCAATAACAATAATTACTAAAATAAAAAAATAGTTTTTCATATAATAAATTAATTAGCGTACCCAATACCAAATTATACCTGGATTAGGGCTTGAAGATCCACCGCCACCGTCTGATATCCAAGGTGAAGGAGAATAATAACTATTATTTGAAATTAATGTTCCCCACCAATTGCCAGTTCCGTCGGAAAGAGTTAAATATCCTGTTCCTGCACCTACTGTTGTACTTCGCCAAGGCATTCTTTGTGCCATACCATTATTACTGCCAACATAATTCCAAGTACCGAATTTTGTATTCAAAGTTACATTAGTTTGTGTATTATTAGTGTTTACAAAACTATAATTCCCATTCGCAGTCCATATTCCTCCATTACTATTTCTACTTCCTGCATCAATCATGTATTGAAAACCAGTGTTAGACTTTTTAATGTAATCCGCCCAACCAATGATAGAATAATTCACAGAAGATGTACTAATTACCTCCGCATTAGTAGTAAAAGGTATTTCTATATTTAAGGCCATTGAATTCGCATAATTCCAACCACCATAGGACGAATTTTTCATTAGCAAGGTCCATCCTCCATTATCCGTAGTCATATCGGCATAAATTTTAACAGGGACTCCTCCATTGATGTTGGCATTTTTAATCCAATAAAAACCATCCGCTGAACTGGGATAATCTTGTTTAATTTGGTAGGCACTTGTAGAAGCTGTAGATGGGCTTAATCCATCTCTTTCTGCATAAAAACGCGTTTTAGTTGTGTTGAAGTTGTTGGTGATTTCTTGTGGTGTTAATTCTCTGTTATAGACCTTAAAACTTGCGACTTGTATATTCATCTTCCAACTTGTATCAGCTAGCCATCCTGATATTCTCCCTGCACCAGAATTGAATACCGAATTTACGGATCCAAATACACCAGCGACTTGACTTAATCCTTGACTTTCGCCATTCACATATATTTTATTATTGGTCTTGGAGTTGGCATTCATAACAAAAACCAAATGACGCCAATTCTTTTCAATGCCCAAATAATCGACAGTGGAACTAGCTATTCCATACTGATCACTATTAGAAGTATTATAACCAATATTTCCATTTGACGTCCAGACATCGTATCTGTCAAATCCAAAATACATTGAACCTCCTGGTGCATTTAGCGAATTGGTTTTCACCCACATTTCCACCGTTACTGCATTGGTGCTACCAATGTTGGCTGTAAAATTGGCATAACTTGAGGTTCCGTTAAATACAATAGCTCCGCCATTGGCAGCGCTATAGGTAGTCGATGTCAACGTTACATTCGACCCATTCCCTGACAAATCATTCCAAGTAATCCCTGAACCACTATAACTGGCTGTATTCCCAGCATCTAAATGCAAAACCAAACCTGAGTTAGACAAACAAGTAATGGTGACACTCCCGTCACCAGTAGTATTAAGAGTCCCAAATGAATTAAACCCAGAAGTTGTTTTGGTAGCGCCTCCGCCACCACCGCCATTGGCATCACCACCACCAGCGCCGCCACCGCCACCATAAAATCCAGCGCCGCCACCGCCACCGCCCAACCAATTTCCACTACCCCCTCCTGCACCACCATTTATTCCATTTCCATTAGTTCCACTATTATTGGCATAATCATCAAAAGCATATCCGCCATTTCCGGCTGTTGTGATAGTTGCTGCATAACCTACTTGAGTTCTACCGTTTGTTACATAGGATGCTTTTGGAACTGGCGCCTCATTTCCGTCACTTGAGGTACCAACCGAATTATTTCCAGCATTACCACCTGTATAATCTAAATCTGTTGAATGACCAGCACCACCGCCACCACCGCCAGCTACAACCAATGCAGTTAAAGTTGAAGGTATACTCGAATTAAAAACTCCTGACAAGCCTCCACCAGCGCCTCCATAATTGGTAGCAATATTGGTAACTCCTCCATTTCCTCCAAAACCATATTTTGCTGTTGCCGATTGCCCAGAAAAGCCTCCTACAACGACATATAAAATCTGACCAGGTGTCACATTTAAAGTAGTCGTAATATTAGCACCAGCTCCACCAACTTGACCATTTGCACCCGTTCCGCCTTTGGCTCCAATGGCATTTACCTGTATTGAGGTAACTCGGTTTGGCACTACAAATTGTTGCAGCGCGCCTGTATATTTAAATGAATAAGTAGTAGGTAATTGCGGTTTTTTTACCGCTAAATTTTGAAATGCCGATTGCGCGTTCAACGCAATTGAACAAAAAACAAGTAGCAGTATGTAACGCTTTTTTTTCATTAATAAATAGTATCCCCAAAAACATAGCCTATAGTGGTACTATTCATTACCAAACCAATGACACTATTCGTAGCTCGTGTGCTAAGTCCGCTAGCCGAATTTAAAGTCGTTCCTGATCCAGCAAAAGTAATAGTCCCAACACCTGTTTGTATCAATTGGCAACTAAAACCAATAGGTAAAGTAGGAACCGTAACGGTAACCGTTGATGCCGAACTAATAAAAAACAATTTATTATTATCAGCAGCCGCTAAACTGAAACTCGCCGTTTTAGTTGCGTCAATTACTAATCCTCCTGCAATTTGTATCCAAGCAGTTCCGTTCCAATAATAATAACCCGGCACTATATTATTAGGAGCCGCACCCGCAGTAGCCGTATTGTAAATTAACAATCCTGCTGCTGGAGAGGCAATTGTACTCGCATCAGTTGTTGCAGTTAAGGCAATTCTTGGTGGTAAAAACCCTTTATTAGTAGCATACACTTCTAATTTAGCGGATGCATTAGGCGTGGTCGTACCAATGCCGGTTTGAGCGATGGCAATTTGAATGAAAAATAAAAAAAAGAATAACTGTTTCATATTGCTAATTATCTAATCCATATTTGATGAAAGGTACTGTAAGCGTAATTATTGGGATAATCATCTACTTCCCAGCGGGACCCTAGTCCATGAATCCCCCAATGGTAAGTTGCTCCAAGATACATAGGGAATTCTGTCATGGATATATTGCCTTGATTCGTAAAATAGCTGCCCGATGATCCCGGCAAATTTGCTGTATGTCCAGTTAAAGTTGTATAATTCCCAGTCGTAGCAATACCGGTCATACTACCCGTTCCTGTTTTAAAATAGTTGATTGTATTGGAATGCGAGGTTTTGAAATGGATCACTCGGACATGAAGGGAAGTTTTTCCATAAAAACGTAATTCACTAAAAGTAAAACTGTTTAAATAGCTGTTTGATGCATGTCCCCAAGTTGAGGCAGATGCAGATTCATCCGTTCCTAAAGTTGTTGATCCTTGTAAGGGTAAGGCGTTTGTCTTCACGACTAAGGCTGGATTCGTATTTGCCAAATGCAGGTAATTTAAAACCAACGTCCAGCCACCTCCATCGGTAGTCATATCACAATAACAGTTGGTACTTGGTGAAGCGCCTGTTCCATCGGGATCAATTACATAAATTCCTGAGGTTGCGTTGGGAAAATTCGTGATTATCTCTTTACAAGATTTAAAGACATTATCGCGTAATAAGATACCCAAACGCATAGATGGATGTCCATAAACAGCGGTAGGTGTAACTCGCACATAGCGTCCAAACATCACATTATCAAAATTCTTATACACCTTAGTGCTTTGATCCGAATTCATGGTTAAATTAGCGGCAGCAGTTGTCC
>JACCDH010589513.1_pt1 | contig 17689 bp, 16 predicted proteins | sample 7442481 | NCBI WGS metagenome assembly JACCDH01 (sample SAMN15323433, study PRJNA562643) | freshwater metagenome | isolation source: river surface water | place: USA:Blue River Watershed | collected 2017-08-15
CCGGTATGACCGTAACCACCAGCACCTCTTAGTGTTTCATTTAGTTCAGTTTCAATTTGCCATTCGGCTTGTTCGCAGCGAGCTATTACCATTTGAGCAATTCTGTCGCCAGGCTCAATGGCAAATGCTTCACGGCTAAGGTTAACCAGCAGGACTTTAATTTCGCCTCTGTAGTCGGCGTCAATGGTACCTGGCGAGTTGAGCACGGTGATACCATGTTTGAAAGCCAGTCCGCTTCTTGGACGGATTTGGGCTTCGTACCCTTCCGGCAATTCGATGAACAGACCGGTTGGTATTAAAACTCTTTCAAGTGAATCAATCACAATACGCTCTTCGGTATTAGCATGCAGGTCGGCACCAGCTGACATACTTGTCTGATAGCTTGGCAGCGGTTGATTACCTGAGTTTTTGATTTTGATCTTCAAATTGAAATAATTAGGCAAATTTAAGCATTTTTTCGTTTTGGTTGTAGCAACCAAATTATCAACAGGAACAACGCGAGCAGCAAAATATTTATTGCAAATTGTTGCCACTTGACCAAAATATGACCAATTATCCAGTCAGACAGCCACCACGTGGCCAGCGCACTTACTATTAGCAGCAGGTATTTAGAGACATTGTATGGCACCGGGTAAAAGCGTTGTCCCATAAAGTAGGACACTACGGTCATGGCAATATATACGATCAGGGTAATCCAGGCACATGCCACAAATCCAAAAGAAGGAATCAAGAAGATGTTCAGGAGAATGGTGAGTATGGCACCACCGGCTGCTATCAAAGCACCCAGATGTGTATTGTTGGTAAATCTGTACCAAATACTTAGGTTGTAATAGATTCCCAGGAATAGGTTAGCCATCAGTAGCACCGGCACAATTAACAATCCATTTGGGTTGTCGAAGAAGCTTTCATTACGGATGAATAAATGTGCCAGGGTATCAATAAAGAACATACAGGCCAGAAAGATAAAAGCACAAACGCCTATGAACCAGAACATCACAGTGGCATACATCCGGTTGCTTTCTTCACCATCTTTCTGTTTAAAGAAGAGCGGTTCGGCGGCAAATCTGAATGCCTGAACAAACATGGTCATCACCATAGTCAGTTTGTAAAAGGCGCCATAGATACCATTTTGGTAGGAGCCTTCGGCATCAGGCAACATACGTTTCAGCAAGGTTCTGTCCAATGTTTCGTTGACGATACCGGCCAAACCAACAAAGATGAGCGGCCAGGCGTATGTCAACATTTTTTTGTACAGGTCTTTATCAAAAGCAGCCTGAATTTTAAACACCAGAGGCGAGAGCAATAAGAAAGACACCAAGCTGGCGGAGGCGTTGGCTATTAGGATGAGGCTTACCTGGTCTAAAGATTGTAAGAATACAGGTGTATGGGTAAGCAAGTATAGGTTCAGACCCACATTTACAAAAATATTGGCCAGTTTAACGGTGGCAAATTTGAGCGGTTTTTCTTCGTAACGAATACGTGCGAAAGGCAGAATGGAGAGGGTATCGAAGCAGAGGAAAATCAGGCAGATAAAGACATATTCGGTTTTATCCGGAAAGCCCATAAAATCGGCAGCAGCGTGATTAAACAAGACGACAATAAGGGCAAAAGACAGAGTGGTAACAAATAAACTTTTCTGAGCAATGGCATATACTTTATCTGGAGCGTGACCATTGCGGATGAAGTTGAAATAGGTGGTATCCATGCCATAGCTAAGCAAGACATTAAAGAAAGCCATGAAGGCAAATACAGTAGTGATATCACCATAATCGCCAACCGTTTTGAGGTATTCGGTATGGGGGATAACCAGGAGAAAATTGATGAAGCGACCCAGCATAGAGCTGAGGCCATAGATAGCAGTTTGCGAGGCTAATTTCCTGAGTATACCCACAGGAAGCAAAAATACAAGATTTTAGGAGGCTGAAATATTTTTATTTCAACAGTTCCCAGCTTTTGTCTGCCAGCAGACGTGCCGAGCAAATATGGTGGTTATAGGGCATTTTTCGGCCCCATTCGTTTGGCGCCACCAGAGAAAGTACGGTTGATCCGTTTTTTTCGTACACATGGTAAACAGTGCCAATCACCGGTTCGAAGTTGAGATCGGCTTCGTAGATGCGTTGAGAGATTTGCAGACGTTCTTCAATTTGTCGGGCTTGTTCGATGAGCAGATCAGCTTGTTTTTTCAGCATAAGAATTTGCTGATTGGCTTGGTGCTGCATGGTTTCGAAGGCATTGGCCTTAACGAGTCTTTTATCTACGGGCTGTATTTTCGGAGAAGACACAGAAAGGGGAATGGGCGAGAATTTATCGGGCCCCTGATAGAGAGCATCCTTTTTTAGAGGATCAATTTCTTCGGTATATTGATTGTTTTCCAAGGTTTTTTACAAAATTAAAACACAATTGGTATAATTTTGTTCATTGTATTATGAAAAGCATATTATTAAGCATGGGAATTTTAACATTTTTCACATCGTGTTTTGTGGGCAAATCCAAGAAAGTGGAGGGCGCCGAAAACATACAACCGGATAGTTCTATTTACAGCATTAGTTTAAAGACACTGGAAGGCAATGGCACTATCAAGTTATCCGACTACAAAGGCAAGTATTTGGTATTTGTTAACACTGCCAGCGAATGCGGTTATACCCCACAATATAAAGATTTGCAAGAATTTCATCAGAAGTATGCAGACAGCAATGTAGTGGTAATTGGCACGCCATGTAACCAGTTTGGCGGTCAGGAGCCTGGTTCTGCCGCAGAAATTGGAGCTTTCTGTCAAAAGAATTATGGCGTTACCTTTATGTTATCAGAGAAGTTGGAAGTGAAGGGTGCTGGACAGCATCCATTGTACCAATGGTTGACACAAAAGGCCAAGAATGGGGCTGGTGATTTTGAAGTGAAGTGGAATTTCAACAAGTTTGTTGTGAGTCCGGAAGGCAAGCTATTGCATTACTTCGGATCGAATGTAAAACCTGGCGATCAGGAGTTTCTGAGCGTATTTAAGAAATAAACTTTACTGATAGTATCTGAAGTATAGGATAGATAGTATCAAAAGGACATTAACAATTTCTTTCAGCACATTGAGTTTGCTGTTAGAGAAATAAAAAGTAAACGAGAATGCCAGCGGGATGGTGACGAAAGAGAACTCCTGTCTGGCATTTTGTTTTCCGGTAATCATTAAAATAACGGAAGTTACCAAAAGAATCAGCATGAGCTGAATGGAACGTCTTTGTTTGGTAGAGTTTCTAAAGAAGTTTTTATACATCCTTATAAATGCAAGGACACCTACTACAGCAATACTTGGCAATGCGGAGTAGAGGGCCCAGTTTTGGTTATTGAAATTGCCATAGTCAGGAAAGAAAATATGGAAAGGCAGGAAGTTATCATTGATCAGAAAATTGATCATGGTGCCGATGTACAGAGGCAGTAGAAAACCTATAAGAGCAGATATATTTTCTCTAAAGTTAAATGGTCGGAAGATATTGATGCCTATAAGCACCACGATGAAGAACGCAATGTAGGTCATGTTAAGCAAGGCGCTCAAACCGGCCAATGTTGAGGCAGCGAAAATGGAGATACTTGGATTTTCTGATTGATAGAGTCGTAGTATGGCACCCAGAGAAACGATAATAAAAAAGTTAACAAAGATTACAGGGCCGGCATAGAACTGATCGACAAATACAGAATTGAGGAGAACGAAGAAGTAAGCTGGCAGGTAAGAAGGAAAGATAATGAGTTCGTGTTGGATACAAATGTGGTTAAAGATTAAAGCAGTTACAAAAACGAACAAGGTAGAGATAACAAAACCAACAATGGGATATTGGTTGATCGAATTAAAGAAATCCGACAGGTAATTGATATTAAGATTTTGCGTCGTGTTGATATAGGGCACCAATAAACCAGAGGTTCTGATTACTATTGTAAAGATAAACAGAAAGAGGATGGTTTGATTGAATGTAAATGAGAATAGGCGTATCAATAGAGTAATTTTATATAAGTGAAATCGCGGTTTTGGTTGATTGGTATGACAACGCTGTTGGCTGTTACCTGATTGGATTCGGCGGGTATAACCAGAGCGTAGTATTGATCGTTGTTCAAAAGAATTTTTTTGCTGTGTTCGCCATTGGGTTTATAGCTAACCTGAATAATATCAGCATTAGCATTTAGTTTATCGTTGTAAAGGATATTGATTTGGTCGTCGTTAACCATAATAACGATACCATTGTAGTAACCACCATCGTTAACGGTCGACTGATTTTTCATGATGACATCGGTCCATACAGTATTTCCCAGGCTATCGGTGTTGAGTAGAATCACCTCATCGTTGTTAAATATTTTAGAGAAACTGCTGTGGGCGACACCGTTGACATAGAGGATTTCGCTTTGGGTGGTTACATAACTTCTTTCAGCAATAATGAGCGTACCTCCATCTATTTTAGGAATCAATTTTTTAATTTTAAACTTACTGAGTTGGTCACCATTTTTTTCATTTTTAACACCGATAATTTGAGCAACAGTTTTGCGGTCAAAGTCCTTGAAAGTTGTTTGTTTGACATTTAAATCCTTACAGTTAATAATCACAGAAAAGTAGCCTTTGTTTTCGTCTTCTGTATCGATGCCATGAAAGCCGATAGCAGTGATGGTATTCTTGTTATAGTTGTAGGCTATTTTGTATGAACTAACATAGGTTTCAGTATTATTGATCAGTTGATTGAGTGTTTTGCCAGTGCGGATATTGCAGGCATAGACATAATGGAAGAAATCTTCGGAGTTTTTGCTTCTAAATTTTTCGGATTTAGAGTAGAAGATGAAAAGGTTAGCAGAATCGTCAACAGTGGCATCTCCAATATACATTTCGGATGTATTGCAGTCGATGGTATTTTCACCTTGTATAATTTGACCACTTGGGTTACAAAGGTGGTAGATAACCCGTGTTTTTTCGCCAGATTCCAGCATATACCAAACCAGGAATTGCTTTTTGTTATGGGTGTTTTCGATACGAAAGTCGATGGTCTCGTTGTTAAAAACTTCTGAGTTGACAATGGTTTGAGGCGCAGATTCGTTGAAAGACGAATCAATCGTCTGCATTTTGAGTGTATAAAAGAAGCCCTTGCCATAAACTTTGGTAAAGTATACCACTTGATCTTCTGAAACGATGATTTTTTCGAGTTCGCCACCCGGAATTTTAAAAGTTTTACTTCTTAGCAAGTTCATTTTTTTATCGAACTGTTGTAAGATGAAGTAGCGGCGGAAAGTACTGTTTTTGTGTTTGAGCACAAAGACACCAAAGCGGTTCTGACCGACGACTTTTGTAAAATCGGTGCGTTTATCGAGGTTGTTTTTATTGGCCCAGATGACTTGTTGAGCGGCAGAATTGGTAGCATAGAAGCAGAGCATCATCAGTAGGCAAAGGCCTGCGGTATTTTTTCTGATAAGACGCATTAAACTATGCAAGAATTGAAGGGCTAAATTACTATGTTTGCAGTAGTTTTACAAAATATATTTCCACACTTGAAGCCACAATATCATTATACAGAAGTTAAGCAGGAGCGCGCCATATTGGTAGGTGTTCACGAAAAGGGTGATAAAAACGACAGAACCAAGGAGTATCTTGACGAGTTGGAGGCCTTGGCCACCACGGCAGGCGCGCTTACTATGGGCAGATTAACCCAGAATCTGGAGTATCCTAATCCAAGAACTTATATTGGAGAGGGCAAGTTGAAAGATTTGGTGGAGATGGTGGCGGCATACAATGCCGATTTGGTAATATTCGACGACGAATTAAGTCCTTCTCAAATTCGAAACATCGAGAGTGAATTCAAAGAAGTAAAGATCATCGATCGCAGTATGTTGATTTTGGATATTTTTTCTAAAAATGCCAAGACAGCTCAAGCGCGCACGCAAGTAGAACTGGCGCAGAATCAGTATTTATTACCGAGACTGACTAAGATGTGGACACACTTAAGTAAGCAGAAGGGTGGTATTGGTATGAAGGGTCCGGGTGAAACAGAGATTGAAACAGACAGAAGGGTTATTCGCAGCAATATTACCAAGTTGAAAGAGCGTTTAGATTTGATAGAAAAACAGAACAAGGTTCAACGTCAAAACAGAACAGATAAAAAGCGTGTGGCTTTGGTAGGGTATACGAATGTGGGCAAGAGTACGATTATGAATTTGTTGAGTCATTCAGAGGTATTGGCGGAAAATAAATTGTTTGCGACTTTAGATTCTACGGTGCGAAAAGTTGTGTTTGAAGATCCAGAGAATGAGGGAATGCATATTCCATTATTGTTGAGCGATACCGTTGGATTTATCAGAAAACTACCAACTTTGTTAATTGAGAGTTTTAAAAGCACATTGGCAGAGGTAGTAGAAGCAGATGTATTATTGCATGTGGTGGATGTTTCAAATCCTGAATTTGAGAACCAGATGGAATTGGTTAAGCAAACCTTGTTTGATATTGGTGCCAAGAATAAACCTACACTTTTGGTATTCAATAAAGTAGATAGTTATGTAGAGCAGAATCCAGATACGGTATTAACAGAATTCGAGAAAAGCTGGATCAGCAAGGAGCACAATCCAGTAGTATTTATATCTGCTATCAGGAAGACAGGAATTACAGAATTAAGGCAGCAGATTATTCGATTGGTGAAGCAGCTTTAGGCTAGTGTATCATCCTGAGCATTGAGCCATTCTACGGCTTTGTCATAGTCGGTAAAGAATCTGGAAGGGTAACTGTCTTTAATAAACTTCAGGTAGAAGTTAGTCGTCATTTTTTGGGTAAGAGAAGTTACTAAAACAGCTTCTGCGATGATGGTATCTTTCCTGTCCTTGTTTTCTTGTTGAAGCAATAATCTGGCAGGTAATTCCATTTGTGCATCTTTAGAAATGACAATTAATCTTTTGAGTCTTTTATTTTGGGTAAACGCGTAAAGATGGTTAAGAATTTCGCGCATATCACCAAAGCTTACATTCGCAGAGGGAAGGTAACGTAATTCAACAATGTCAGGACTGACAAAATTGATTGATTCGAGAACTTTGGGAAGTACTTTATCCGGCATGTGTGTTATTCAGTTTTAGAGTAAGCAAAGTTAGATAAAAAACTAAAAACAAGCAATTGAAAGTTAACATTGTATCAATGTTTATCGCATATTATGTTAATCTTATTGAATTAGAGGATTATCCGCTGATAATTGGCAGTGATTATTTTTATAGACACAGATTAAGTATTGTCAATGTTAATTTAATCGTAATAGGTCGTTTAAGTGCCTATTCTTATTGTTCATAAACGATGAAGTAGGTAACATGACTGGTTTAGAGATGAGAAATTTCTTAACTTATTTTGTGCATCGATCCATGCTGAACCAATTACCATTAGAAAAGTTGTACAAAGAATTAGAGGAAGAGTTTTCTGGTTTAGAAAATTCATTAGACCGTCTAGCTGATTTATTCCGTTCCATCCCTGTGAGTGAAGCGCAGAAGCGACAGTTTACTGAACAGACATTGAAGCAGAAATCGGCATGGTATGCTTGTTTGGTGAATCAAAACATTGACGTGTTGTTGTTGCCAGAATATTTGGAGAGCAAGCAGAGCAGAAACATTTTATTAAAAAAGGAGACTGATCAATATTTCAGATCGTTTGATAACTTTGATTTTCTTGGCAGCAAGACATCATCTGATTTGTATGCTTGTTTATTGCATGCAGAGCCAACGCAACAGGTTAATAGTTTTGATTTATTTTCTTCTCAAGTTGTAGTAGAAACTGCAGTATGTCCGCCGGCCATCGAAAAGATGATGGAGCAATGGTCGGGTAAGTTTTCGGCTTACGGACCAATATCCACGATGGTATTTGAGTTTTTGGAATGGCATGCTATCAATAGATTCAGCTTTGCTTCACAACGTCAAATCATTCTTTGGTTAAATTATCAATTCAAAAAACAATACGGCAATATCAGTTACATGTTCAATCACGAGCATTATTTCTTCCATCACTGGAACAAAGAAAGTCGTGATATGAAAGGTTCAGTAAAAGAGTTATTGCAATTTTGGAAGAAGACTGCAGAGACAGTTTCTGAAGAATTGAAACAGATGTACAAAGAGCAAATTCGATTTGATCAGTTCAATTCTTCTCAAAAAATCATTTCTGGACATTTGTTTTCCAGCGGATTTAAAACACAGTATCCAATGCCGGTTCAGATGAGTCAGTACCCTGCATTGAAGTCGTTGTTAAAAGTAGGATTTGTGAAGTTAAGCGACTTTACCGGTAAGGAAGACTTTGATAAGTATCGCGAATTATTGGATCAGTTACTGGCCCAAAATTTCATTGTACCAGTTCAGGAAGAAGAGATATTAATTTGTTTGAATCCAGGCTACGACACGCAAAAAAGTCGACTGGCAGCATACAAAAATACGAATACAAATACAGAGGCAATAGATTGGGAAGCGTTCAGAAATCAGAATGTGGTTAAACCAATTGTTCCTGTAGAACTTAAAATAGAAGAGCCTTCAGTTCCGGAAACATTTGTAATGCCAGAGCTGAAACCAGTTAAAAAGAAAGCTTTCTTCGGGTAGATTAGTGCTCGTCTTCGTGGAAGAAATAGTCATCATCTGTCGGGTAGTCGCCCCAGATTTCTTCTATACTCTCGTAAGGTTCACCGTCATCTTCCAATTCTTGTAAATTTTCTACTACTTCCATAGGAGCGCCTGAACGGATAGCATAATCAATCAGCTCATCCTTAGTGGCAGGCCATGGTGCATCATCCAAATAAGATACTAATTCTAATGTCCAATACATGGTAATGTTTCTATTTTTTGCAAAAGTATGTTATTTAGGCAATTATTAAAGACTTTTTTTCTTTATTTTATAATTGTCTGTATATCAATTTAATATAAATTAATATACAGACAACAGGGATGTAATATTAATGTTGTATGATCAGTTTTAGACCAGTAGATTCTTCGCCGAAATTGAGCTTTAGGGTGTAAATTCCGTTCTCCAGACCTGCTGTTGAAATGGCTTCACCGACTGTAATTTTACCTTCGCTTACCTTTTTACCACTCAGGTCAAATATCTCAAAAAATAGCGGTAATTGAATATCAGAAACCACTTTAACAAAGTTAGCAGCAGGGTTTGGTGAAATAGTAAATAGCTGTGAAGAGTTGATACCTTGAATGCCAGTAAAGTCTCTCATCACAATGGTGGTATCATCGGAATTGCATTGTCCACTAACCACCAGTCGCACTGTTTTATTGCTGGCATTGGTGTAGGTATGGATTGGATTTTTAAGTGAGCTGCTATCACCATCTCCAAAATACCACTTGTAGGTCATGCCCGTACCGGTAGAACGGTTATCAAATCCGACAATGTTTTTGCCATAGTATCCATAAACAAAATTGGCTTTGGTGAAAGTATCGGTCCCAACATTAACAATATTGCTTTGGGTATATGTTTGGTTGCCGCTTCCTGATACATTAACTACCAGAGTAGCAGATTGGTTACCAGCACTGGCATAGCTAACTTTATGCGGACCTTTACCACTGGCGTTGGCAGGCGTTCCGTTAGGGAAAGTCCAGTTCCATGCACTGGCATTGGTACTTGAATCGATATATACGACAGGTTCGTTGATACAAACCGTGTTTTGAAGTACACCAAAATTGAGATAAGCAAAGGTAATGTTTCTGGTGGTATCGTCGGTGTTACAGGTATTTTGTGCCACCAGTTTTACAGGGTATACACCAGAGAAAGCGTAACGGTGTGTAGCGTTGGTGCTGGTAGATGAATCGCCATCACCAAAATACCAGATAGAATTAACCGGATTATTGGAAAGATTGGTGAAGTTGACCAAACCTTTTTCTGCAGCAGAATACGAGAAAGCAGGAACCATTTTAGTATCGGTTTGCACCAATAGATTTTTGGTTTTTTGAATATTTCCGGTAATGGTAGTAATCGTTAAACTTACATTTTTGGTACCGCCGGCAGAGTAAGTGACGGTATGTGGTCCTTTGCCTGAAGCCGTTGCGGGACTTGCATTAGCGCCGAAGTTCCATGCCCATGCCGAGATATTACCCAAGGAAGAATCGGTGTAGGTAACAGTTTCGTTTTTACAGATGATGTTTGAAGACATTGTAAAATTAGACGCTGGTGCAACTATCGCACAATTGTTAGAGTTGAGTTTGGTATGGGCATTTTTACCGCAAATAGAATTTGCACTTTTGGTGATCACATAATTACCACCGGCGATATCATTAGCGGACAAGCCTGGTTTGGTTTGACCGTTGGCGATGGAGTAGTGCATTACAACAGCGCTATTGATAACGTGACCAAGTTGGTGACCATGACCAAGTTCGTGAGTTGCTACAGATTCGAAGTGAAACTGCGTGCTGGTGGCATTTCCGGTGGTATAGTTCCAATTGGTGGTATTGGTAGGTTTTAGTCTGAAACGGATATCCAATTCGTTAACAAACCATTGAAGATTTGGGTTAAAGCAACCACTCCAGAAACTGAAGCATTGTGCTAATACGCCGCTAGGCATACTGGAACTGGTATCCCAGGCACACATATTGACGCCATCAGATTTAATTGCGCTGTGGTTTAAACGGCCCAGAGTATCCCAATTGATGTAGGTACCGCATCTCCAGCGTTCTAAACTTCTAATGAAAGCACCGCGCGCCCCAGCAGAGTCATAGAACCTTTTATTCATTTTCCAGGTAATACCATTGCTGGTATTCATGCCAATTTCCTGGGTTTCGTAAGAGATGGTATCACCACTTACGACATTAAGGTGTGCGTATGGAATTTTTAAAGTATCAGTAGAGTTGGCAATACCATTTCCGGCAATGACAAGGCGTATTTTACCTGTTCCGGCTTTGGTTCTTACCCTTACTTTAATCATGGTATCCGACCATGACACGTAATCTCTTTTAAGGGCTTTTATAAAGCTTAATCCACCATCATCACCGTTTCTGAATTGCACTGAACTGGTATCGATTGTGTTATTGAAATTAGTACCTTTGATTGTAAGCACAGATGAAGTACCTGCATTGATGGTAGTTGGAGAAATGGAGCTAATACTTGGTGCTGCTCTTTTAGAGCTCACATATACATTGGTTAACTGCCCATTAACTGTTTGTATATTGAGTTTGGTAATGCTAACGATCATTGGCTGAATAGCATAAGCCTGATAGGTATTAAACATATCAGAAGATTCGGCCGTATGTTTATCAATTCTGATAAAGCCTTGTGGTCCGCTTTCCGCCACCCATTCGCCGTTTTTCTGCACCAACATGAGAATACCGATTTCGCCGGATTCCAGTTCCAGTTCAGGTTCAACTTTTACTGCTTTATCGCCGATAGTGCCACCAAGCGTTACGACATCGATGGTGTAGTTGGTAATCAATTGGGCACCTTTAAATATTTTAGCAATCTGGAATGTGTTCTTTGTATAAATCATGGTTTTGTCGCTGTTCCAGTAGCACGACTTAGATTGCACGATACCTTCGACGATGAGGGAAGAAGCGTTGACACGTTCGTCGAGGCTAAGAGGCACAACGACACATTCAGAATACAGTTTAGAAAAGGAAAAAAGTGTTAGTAGAATTAGTAAGTTTAGAGGTCTTTTCATTGAATCTTTGTAATTGGATTTACAAATGTAGTGGGATTCAAATGAATACACAAAACAGCACCTGTCTGAGCGTCCAGTTTACAGGTCTCCGACACAATTTTAGGCAAAAGCGCCACTAAATTTCCGGAAGCATCTTCCAGAACAAGTTGCTCGGCTCTATTGGCATGTGGTATTTTTCTATCTGTCAGAATATCAGATACTTTTTTACGACCACGCATACCTAACATCTGAATTTTGTCGCCTTTCGACCAATTTCTAAGCGTGAGCGGGTAAGTGATTTTACCTGCATCTAAAAATAGACAATTCGATTGACCAAAATTAGCCTTGTTTTTATCAATATTTTGAAACTCAATCGTTAGACGTTTCAGAACAAGTTTTTTGGTTTTTTTTGTGATTTTTTCTGAAATTTTTTCTGAGGTCACTATTGGTCTGAGCAAGAAAGTGCCTCTTTCGCGCAGAATCTCCCAAAGATCTGATTGAAGAGAGAAACCGGTTTGAACTTTCAATGCTTTACTGAGCGTATCGGTTTGGGTTCTGCTAAAACCATATTGCCGTAGGCTGTAATACAAGATGCTTTTTCGGACATTTTCAGGTAAAGTAAATATGTCATCCGAAATGGTAAAAGCATCATCTTTGGCAACACAGTACAAGGCCCATTTTTCTTGTAATAAATAATTGGATAGTTCTTCGAACTCTGCAATCTCCTGGCTCGATTTAAAGAAAGCCTGGTCGGCAGACGGATCGATGGCTATTAGTTCTGGCGTTACATGGTGTCGAATGCTATTTCTGAGATAATCGTCGCTTAGGTTGCTACTGTCTTCGCGGTATGCGATGCGGTGTTTTTTGATAAAGGCATCTACCCCTTGTCTATTAGTAAACATTAGGGGTCGGCAGATGTTCTTTGAGTTGAAATGGATGCCATGTAAACCACTGATACCGGTAGAGCGCAAGAGGTTGATCAGCATGGTTTCGGTGTTATCGCTGAGGTGGTGAGCAGTTAGTAGTTTATGATAGCCATGTTGGGCAAGTAATTCTGAGAACCATTTATAGCGCAATGTTCTGGCGGTTTCCTGAGTGCCTTTTTTTAGCGTTTTAGCTGCATTTTTGGTATCGAACTGAATGCTGTGGCAGGTGATTTTATGTTTTTTACAAAGTTGTGTAACGAATGCTTCATCTTGATCACTTTCAGCGCCACGAAGTTTGAAATTGCAGTGGGCTACAGCAAAATTGTAACCTGATTTGAGCAACAAATGGAAGAGGCACACGCTGTCTTTGCCACCACTAATTGCTAGTAATAGCTTATGTTTGCGGGTGAAAAGTGTGTTTTTTCTGACAAAATGCTCAAATTCAGAAACCATGGCATTACTTTTGACAAAGGTAAGCAAATCGTAAATATAAGTAGAAATGACCTTGCGCTTCGGTAAAATAAGCCTGTTTATTATCTTCCTGATGGGAACAATTATGATGCATGCGCAAACCAATGTTGAGATTACGGGCGGCGAGAAATTATCAGTTGATCAAAAAAAGAATCATACGTATATTGTCGGCAATGTAGTGATCAAGCACGATGGTGTGGTGATACAGTGCGACTCGGCCATTCGAAAGGGCAATGAAGGCATCATAGAAGGTTTTGGTCATATTTACATTTATCAGCCCGATACTTTTACCTTGTCTGGCGGCGATTATCTTCGGTATACCGAGGCAGATAAGACAGCCACAGTTACAGGTAAGAATGTGATATTACAGGATCAGAAAATGACCCTGGTGTCTACAGAACTTCAATACAACATCAAACAGCAAATTGGCTATTATGTGAAAGGTGCAGACATTTTAAACGAGCAAAACACCTTGAAGAGTCGAAAAGGCTATTACAACCGACGCAGCAATACCTTTAATTTCAAAGATAAAGTCGTTTTAAGCAGTCCCGATTACACTATGTACTGCGATACTTTAGATTACATGGCCGGCAGCAGAACGGCGTATTTTTTCGGTCCCACGCGCATTGTATCCAAAGAGAACACCATTGTATGCAACAGCGGCTGGTACAATACAGTTTCAGAGCGGGCAGAGTTTAACAAAGGCGCGCAAATACACAGTAAGAAATCCAGTATTTTGGCGGATAGTTTTTTCTACGACAGAAAGCGTGCTTATGGCAGAGGCATCGGCAATATCCGGTTAATAGACAGCAACGAGAACTTTACCGTTTTTGGTCAGAGAGGCGAATATTTTCAGCGCAGTAACGAAAGTTATGTCACAGAATCGCCAATGGCCATGCAGGTAAAAGACAAGGATACCTTACTGGTGATGGCAGAGACTTTTTACTTTAAAAACGATTCACTGGATAAGCGCATGAGAGCATATCGCAAGGCATCTGTATATCAAAAAGATTTGCAGGGGATATCCGACTCTCTTGAGTATGCGTTTAACGATTCTGTAATTAGCCTGTTCAATGGTCCGATACTTTGGAATGGTAAAAACCAGATCAGCGGTGATACCATGTTTATACAACTTAAGAACAGCAAGATCAGTACCCTCAGAGTGGCTGAGAATGCCTTCTTAGCTTCAGAGATAAAACCTGGGTATTATAATCAGATTGCAGGTAGAGATATGTTGAACCGTTTTGACAGCAATCGTTTAAAATCGGTACACGTCGAGGGCAATGCTCAGAGTATTTATTATCTCAGAGATAACGAGACGGATTCTGCCGAATATACAGGCGTCAACAAAGTAGCTTGCGGGCGCATGCTAATACAGATGGATACATCAAAAGTAAAAGCCATTAAATTCTACACACAACCAGAAGGTAAGATGTATCCAATGGCACAGTTTCCGGAGTCAGAAAAGTTGTTGACGGGTATGGACTGGCGACTGTCATTAAAGCCCATCAAAGATCAGTTTTCTGAGCGCATGTTGGTGAAAGCACCGCTTGTTATTAAGAAGACAGAGAAGACTGTAAAGCCCGTCAAGAAAACGACTAAAAAGAAAAAGGCTAAATAGCAGATTATTTTTTATCGCTGTAGAATTTTCTGGTAGCAGATGCAATGATATTTCCAGAATGATCGCGGGTACTGATTTCCAATACCAGTTCAGTTTTATATTTTATTGTTTGAATATAGTTTTTATTGATGCTTAATTGATTGCCATGTGTATGGATATTTTCACTGTATAGCGTTAAGAGGTTGTCTGCAGTTCTTACCTTGATTGACACATCGTGCAAGGCATTTTCAGAAGTTACAGAGCCGGTAATAAAGACAGTATCTCCCATTTTAACACTGGCATTTTCGGTAGGGGTGATAATTTGGATTTTTACATCAGATACATCAAGGGGTTTAAAGCCAGTGATTGCCAGTAATAACAGGGCGAACAAACAGTTTGTGAGATTTAAGTATTTCATTAGAAGAATAGAATTTTAGTCAGGTTAATGAGGATAAAAGTCAGGAATATTCCCAGTAAAGTATCATTAGAGATTTTACTGGCAGTTTTAACACCAAGTGGAGAAGCTAATGCTGCTGCAATGATGATTGGAAGGATGGCCATCCACATGACATAGCCGGTTTGTGCGCCCGGATACACTTCCTTAACAGGTTGGTTAAACATGTAAAAAAGCAATAATGGAGTGGCAATAATTGGAATCACAGACAGAGACAATCCGGTAGAGAATTTAATGGGGAGTTTGAGTACTTTATTGAAATAAGGCACCATAACCACGCCGCCACCCAAACCAGTGATAGCCGTAATAATTCCTGCCAGTAAGCCGGCGGGAATAAAACGTTTTAATGATGGCAGATGAAGGGTTTCATCGGCTTGAAGTTTTTTTTGTTTGCGTTTGCTTACCCACATACGCACGGCGGTAACCATGAGCACGGCAGCAAAAATATAATTAAACAATTTTTGATTTCGGATATGAAAATACTGCAACAGGTATGAAACAGTGATAGAAGAAATGATGGCAAAAAGTCCTGTTACCAGAGCCGATTTCAAATCGGTATTCTTCATTTTAAATTGTTTGTAAGTACCGCTGATACCAACTGCCAGCACGATGGCCAGACTATTGGCAAGGACATAAAAAGCCTTTTCATTTTCAAGAGCCGAAAAGCGCACAATTTCCTGAATAATTGGAATAAAAATAATACCACCACCGACACCCAACATACCGGCCATATAGCCACCAAAGGCGCCTGCGATGACAAAGATGATGAGGTGCTGGTAATCCATTTATTTTTGGTTGCCTGTTACAGATTGGTAGGATTTAGAATCGCTTAATATTTTAGTGGCAGCCAGCACATCCGGATCATTATTAAAGCTGATGAGGTATTCGGCTTCTTCGTAGTAATAACGACGGGCAATTTCCAGTTGAAGTGCTTTTACGATTTCTGTTTTGGCAGCATCTACTTCGGCGTTTTTGGATTTTTTAACAGCCAGTTCCAGGGCATTGATTTCTGCCTGCACCTGAGTGCTGTAATTATCTTCTTTTAGTTTGTCTTTAAGTTGATTCAGGGCCACTTCACTGGCATTTTGATGGGTGAAATTTTGGGTCGAGACAAAGGTTTTAAATGCCTCGAAAGTCGCATCATCAATTTTAAAGCTGTTGATATCGCCTATGCTGGAGTGCTTGTTTTTGTAATTGTTGGCGAAGTTGAAGATCATATAACTTTTTTCGAGACCTTCCAGAATATTGGCAGCTTTCTTTTTCTCTACAATAATATCCGGGCGCACACCACCGCCATCCAGTACGGTACGGCCATTTTTGGTTTTGAATTTCTTGCGTAAGCTATCTGCTAATATGGAAGGAGAGCCATCTGGGTTGCGTTTAGAGTAATCGAGCAATTGGATACAGCGACCAGAAGGAATGTAGTATTTGGCGATGGTAACTTTCATTTGGGTTCTGTAGTTGAGCGGCAGAACATTTTGCACCAGACCTTTACCGAAGGTATTGCGACCGATAAGCACACCACGGTCGAAGTCCTGAATAGCCCCACAGACAATCTCACTGGCAGAAGCAGAACGCTCGTTAACCAAAACAGCCAGAGGGATATTAACATCCGTTGCAGGATCTAAGGTTTTGTATTCTTTAAACGCGTTGCTGGATCGACCTTTAGAGATCACCACAGATTGGTCGGGACCGATAAAAATATTGACGATGTTGACCGCCTCATGCAGCAAACCACCACCATTATCCCTTAGGTCAAGAACTATGCTTTTAGCGCCCTGAGATTTGAGTTTAAGCAGAGCATCTTTCACTTCGAATGAAGCGCCGTGCATAAAATGGTCGAGGCGAATATATCCGATATCGGTATTGACCAATCCGAAGTATGTCACGTTCTTCATTTTTATTTCCTGACGTTCTATGCTCAGAGGCACCATTTCGCCCTGGCGATCGACGGTAACACTCACTTTAGAGAGCGGAGCGCCTTTAAGCGCTTCACCAACTTCGTCGTTGGATTTACCTTTGAAATTACGACCATTGACTTCAACAATTTTATCGCCGATTTGCATACCTGCTTTATCGGCAGGCAGACCTTTTCTAACATTGGTAATGACGATATAATCACCAATTTTACGACTATTGCATCCGATGCCACCATACTCGCCACTTTGCATGATCATAGCATCTTCAGCCTGCGATTCGTTGTAGAAATTGGTGTAGGGATCGAGCGATGCCAGCATGGCATCTATGCCCTTCTTCATCAGGTCGCCGGGATTTACCTCATCCACGTATTCGCTGTTAACGGTTTTATAAACGGTACTGAATATTTCCAGATTTTTACTGATTTCAAAGTATTCATCGGTTTGTTTGAAAGCAAACAGAAGCAGAAGAACTGCAGAGATCAGAAGTATTTTTTTCCTTGAAAACATAAAAACAAAAGTAAGTAATTTTAGATTAAAAAAGCGAAAGGATATCCATATTCAAACGCTTAAAGTCGCTAAAATTATATACTTGTCTAAGCCATTTATTTATTATAGTTTCGGAACTTTAAAAAGTATGGATTCTCAGTCGTTAAAAAATGCACGTGTACTGGTTACCGGAGGGGCGGGTTTTATTGGCAATAATTTGGTTCGCAGATTGTTGC
>JACCDH010619489.1_pt1 | contig 17679 bp, 16 predicted proteins | sample 7442481 | NCBI WGS metagenome assembly JACCDH01 (sample SAMN15323433, study PRJNA562643) | freshwater metagenome | isolation source: river surface water | place: USA:Blue River Watershed | collected 2017-08-15
GACAAAATTGATAATAAATAGGTGTTTCAGATTTAGAGACTTTTATTACCAAATAAAGGTTTTTGGACAAACTCATAAAGTGGTCTCTTTGGTGTGTGATTTCTTTTGTTTCACTGATATGTTCAGCGTCTTCCTTTAAATCATTGACAACTTTCATCCATTGAGCATGGGTATCGGAATTAAGTTCACTCATGTTAACATCTTGTAATGCTGTTAAAAGTGTTTTTGATGCAGTGGAAGAACTTGTTCCATCACTTTTCACAAGCGCATCTTTTAATTGGATATATGCATTAAGAACTTTGTTTATACCTGTGTTTGTTTGTGCGTTTGCAATAGTTGCAAATAATATAATGGCAGCAGCCATCAATAGTTTTATTGATTTCATTTTGTTAAATTTTGGTAAATGTAAATTTTCAAGTAATACAACTTGACTAAAGAAGAATATAGCTTATGCTATTTTAGGAGGATGCCAAATTGAAATATGCACATCATTGTAAAAGGAAGGCTTAAACATGTTATATTGCCTTTGAGTAGTAAAATAAAGTGCAGTTTCTATTACAATATCTTTTTTACAGATATAACTATTTAAACAAATAGAAGTACATGCACAGTTGTGATGATTACATTTTTTGTTACAATCGTGACCAGAATTCTTATTTTGAGATTTGCAACAATCGGATTTGGCTTTAGCTTTGGTCAGCTTTACAAAAGAGGTCGTATTTGTAGATTTGTGCGGCTTGTTGCATGCATATAAATTGTTGGAGTATAGATTTACCCCAATTACCAATAGAAAAAATATAATTACTTTCTTTTGCATGATTTTACATCACAAAGTTATTAAAATATTTAGAGCAACAGGTATTAGCCACTGTTAAAATATCAGCATTAAAGGAACTTGTGTTTGGCAAGAAATAACAAAAACCTCACGCAATAAAACCCAATGATAGCATGTGTTTCAAAACAAAATAGATGTTTTCCTCACACAAAAAAGGACCCACGAATAAACGTAAGTCCTTGATTTTCATGTAGCGAGATCGGGATTTGAACCCGAGACCTCAGGGTTATGAAGATTTTATAAAAAAATGAAAGCGTTGATTTTTAGTGGGTTATGTTTTCACAAAACCGAAATCAAACGATTTTAACCAATTTCAGGAGGTGTTTTCCTCACGCAAAGCATGCTTAATTTATGATTGAAATAATTGATTACCTTAGTTAAACAAAAATTGCATGAGAGATGATATACAACATATCCTTTCAGGAAAGAGCCAAGTTAAGCACCATCATCTTTTCCAAACAACCTGCAGTTACCTTAAATGAAGCCAAGGAGCAAGCTCAATGGCTAAAGACCAACAACAGCACAAAGAAGAAGAAACAAAGAGCCTAATTCAATTTGCCGAAGACAATCAACATTGGATAGATATCAATATCTAAAATTGATACGTATAAATAAGTATAAAATTTCGACCAAGGGAATTAAGAGGTTTGGTAAATGAAATAAACCTGCTAAGATGCTCCCTATAAGTAACATCAAACACATTTGTTACATCAAATGAAATTTGACTTCTTTTAGTTGGAAAATATTTCAAACCCAAATCAAATAAGGTAAAATCTTTCGTTTTCTTTTCATTAAAAACCGTGGATATGCGATCTTGATTTGCAACATACCTCATATTTGCATATACACTCAACTTTCCATCCACCACAACCTGATCAAGTCTATTTCTAAATTCTAATGGAGAAATTTCAGGAAGTGGTTGATTCAGTTTCATATCTTGACCATATGTATACGTAGTTGATAAATTATTTTTAAGATAATGCGTAATTTTTTGCAACCATGAAAATTCAAAACCATACAATCTAGCTTCGGGAATATTAATAAACTGTCTTACTCCGGGAGATGTTGAAACAACTGGTTTAACACCAGGCAAAACTACAGATGAAATGAAATTCTCTACACTTGAAGCGAATAAATTAACATATGCGTTCAATTTTTCTTTTTTTAATTGCAATATGACATCAACCTGTCTGTTAATTTCATGATTTAACTCAGGATTACCTATCACCTCGTATGCATCCAAACCCACCGGTAAAAAATTAATAAAGCGCTCTGTAATGCTTGCACTTCTTATGCCGCTTCCCAACCAAATACCAGCATGAAAATTATTAGCAATTTCAGAAGTTGCACCTACACTTATACTTGGATTTACATCTACACTATTTAAGTTTTTATAAAAATTAGAAAATCTATAGGCAGGTTCAGCAGGTTTAGATTCAACTCTGTCTAATCTTGTTGAAATATTAAAATCAACTTTCCCAATTCTTCTATCTGCATGAAAAAACAAGCCAGCTCTGGTTACAGAGGATTTTTGCCATAAAGTGTCGATAAAAGTTTTTCCTGCCATCATTCCAGTAATCATTTTTCTTGTACGATTACCATTAGCATACTCGTATTTCAAGTCTCCGCTAAAATAAATGTTTGTATTATTTTTATTTATGACAAACTCTGTTCTGCCTCCAGATGTTTGTGTATTTGAAAACACATTTGAAAACATAGATGCCGAAATTGGCCTTAATGCATTACCCATTTGATGATCTACCATTGAAGTAAATACTTGGGTGTTCCATTGATTATACCAATTATTAGTAGATGCAATGTTGTATTTACCTTGTAACATCCATGTATCATCACTTAATAAATCCATCATTAAAGTGGGGAAGTCTGTATTCTTAGTTCTGTTTTTTGTAACATTTACCGATAAAATATGATTTTCTTTTATCAAAAATGAAGCATTCAAATTAATGGCATTTCGATTAAATTCTGCCGGTATAATACTATCATTTCCATCCTTATAATCTGAACCAATAGAAAACGATTCAGCTAGACTTAAGTTTACTTTCTTCGATTTAATTCCAACTACCCCTTCTGTTCTAAAAACTGATCCATTTGTTTCACCACCTATGGTCATTCTACCAGTCAATTCAGTTTTATTAACAAACTCGGGAGAATTTATTTTTAAATTAATAATTGCACCTGTCGAAGGGCCATATCTAAAATTATGTGGGCCTTTAAAAATTTCAATTCTATCTACTTGATTAATCATTACTTGGCTCGCTGGTGGATCCATTCGGTTGGGACATGCAGCATGTGCTGTTAAGCCACCATCATTTAATATATTAATCTGTTCCCATTTGAAGCCTCTAAACATTGGATCAAATCCATAAGAACCGCTTTTTTTAATTGAAGAAAAACCTGGCACTTGAGATAATACATCTCCTGCATCATGCTTAATCCAGTCTGAATTCGTTAATTTTTGAATGTTTTTTATCTGCTTTGATTTAAAAGCATACACACTCACTGTAGTTAAGGTTTCTTGGTTAATTGAGTCACTTACATTTTTATCTTGCGCAATTAAATTGTTTGCAAATAAATATAAGCAAACAAATAGAAGAGATTTATTTTTCATTTTATTTTAAATTGAGATTAATAAAACATACAAAGCAAATCGTACTACTATAATAGCATACGAAAAGGCATGTATCGATGTACTACAATCTCAATCCCGGTGGATGAAAAATTGAACCTATATAGTTGGATGAAAAAGAAATTATAAATGTATAAAAAGGGATAATATTATCTGATATAATATCAATAGTTGGAAAAAATGATTTTGAAGATAAAACTATCTCGGGTTGATTGAACTTAGGCATTTCCGAACCTTCTCTTGACCTGTCGCCTTCTTGACTTTTAATTTTTTTTGCAACCTGACATTTACCATTACAATGCATCATAGGTTTAGTCTTATTGATACATTTTTCGCGATAAGATTTTATATTAACTAAATAATCTGCCAATACAAACGATCTAGAAAATGTATTCGCAAGTAATGCGAAAAAAAGCAATATTAAAATAGTTCTTTTCAATATAATACAAAGTTATTAATAGTATAATCAACACCAATGACTATTGTCATATCTATAAAACATTTATTAAATAATTTATAATAAATAATTTCTCATAAATGATAAAAATCATTTATGAGAAATTTGTGATTTAAATCATAAAACATCTTTTATGCTAATTCTACTTTTGCATTAGTAAAAATCAAAATATATGAAATATAACAAAACTCTAGTATTAGCATTTTCAATGTTAATATTAAATGCATGTCAAGAAAATCAAGAATCTAGTAATGCTAGTTCGACAATCGAAACTCAAACAGTAGGTCAATCAGGCGTGCAAGATGATGCTTCACAAAAAAATGTTGTACAAGTCGCAGTGGGAAGCAAAGATCATTCGACACTAGTTACAGCAGTTAAAGCAGGTGAACTTGTAGATGCTTTAAGTAATGCAGGTCCATTTACAGTATTTGCTCCAACAAATGACGCATTTAACAAATTACCTGCAGGAACTGTAGAAGGTTTATTAAAACCAGAAAGCAAAGAAGCATTGGTTGACATTTTACAATATCATGTATCTGTTGGAGTGTACAAAGCAGAAACATTACAAGACGGACAAAGTCTTGGACAAGTAAATGGTGATAATATTACTATCACTAAAAAAGGAAACGATATTATAGTGAATGGAACTGCTAAAATTGTAGCTTCTATCCCTGCTTCTAATGGTATTATACATGTAGTTGACGCTGTATTATTACCACCTAAAAAATAAGATACTTAGTTCATTAAGTTTAGTTTAATCAACGCGCGCTAGCTTCTCTTGTAACACCATCGAGATATGCAAAGCGCGCGTTTTTGCTAACTCCGCATTTTTTCCTTCGAATAATCTATTAATTGTATTTGTAAAAATCTCATTCCACCTGTAAAAATGAACACTTGTTAAGGGGAACATTTCATGTATATGCTTATGTACTTTTAACGGATTTCCATTATACCCACCAGTATAAAAAATGGCATTTTCCCAAAATGAGTACATTTTAGGAAGATGCGTTGACCAATCTACTTTACTAATATCATTGAATATGGGTCCTAATAGTGCGTCTTTGCCAATCTCTTCATAAAATGAATCGACCAATTTTTTAATGTCATCTTTTGAAAGAATATCTTTCTTCATAGCATCAAATTTATAGGATCTACAAATCTTTTTTACTGAATTTCAAATTAGAAAAATAAACAGGCACAACAAACCAAGCGATTAGGACTAAAAATGAAATAGTCATACCCGTTATTGTTCCAAAATATTCTTTGAAAATAGCACCCGTATATCCCATCATCGCGGAAACATCAAGTTGTAATAATACCAATACCCTAGCCAAGTCAATTGGATTTAAACTACTTATCACAATCATTGGTTTTTCTATAGGGTAATCGGTAAACTGAAATAATAAAAAAAGAACAAAAGCATCAAACAATAACGAAAAATACATCCACAATAAAATTGCTACTCCAATCCCTTTTGCCTTATCCCTTATTTGCACAGTAGCCAACAAAGCCACTGCTACAAAAATATTGGTAAGTAGCACGCCAATTAATACTATCATAAACGCACTTGCACTATTAACAAATAACAAAATTGGGAGTGCTATACTTACCAAAAATGCAACTGTTAAAGCACTTGACAATCCTAACATAAATCCAAGCCATATTGTTTTTCTTTTAACAGGCTGGCTTAATATCAACTCGATAAACTCTGCACTATTATACATATAAATGGTAGAAAAAATAATACTAAATAATGGGAGCACAATTAATATCACATTCAGCAAACTCAACAATCCCTTGTTAACATTATCTTCTAGGCCAAAAATAGAAAGTGAAGTAATTAATAATACTAAAGTGTACGCAATAATAATTTTATTACGTAGAATATCAGAAAGTATGTATTTGACAATTTTGTTCATAGTTTTTTTGTTATTTATGAGCCATTACGCTAGCTATTGCTTTACCTAATTTAGCTTCTCCAGTGTCTTGCTTTAAGACCTCAATAGTTTTGTGAAATATCAATTTCCCGTCTTGCATAAAAATCACCTCATTGACCAAATCGTCTAAATCACTTAACACATGTGATGTAATTAAAATTAATTTTCCTTTCTCTTTTTCTTGATTAATTTTTTCTTTTAATATTTCTGTGGCAACAGGATCTAATCCTGCTGTTGGTTCATCTAAAATCAACACTGGGGGATTGAATAAAAAAGCTAGTGCAGCACTTACCTTTTGACGTGTACCACCGGAAAGTGTACTCATTTTTTTATCTTTCAAGGATACTAATTGAAATGCTTTAACTAAATCTTCATCTAAAAAAGGATTGCCATAGGTTGACCTTATATCCTTCATCATATCTAAAACCTGACCAATAGACATATTATCAGGATATCTGCCAATTTGAGGCATATATCCAATTTCATTTCGGTACGAACAGTCCTTTGCTATATTATGATTGTTATATGTGATAAATCCACTATCTGGAATCACCATGCCTAATATAGACTTAATAAAAGTAGTTTTCCCACTTCCATTGGGCCCTATTAGAGAAATACAAGCCCCAGGTATACAATTTACCGTAAAGTCATCAAGTGCCTTTAGTTTGCCGAATTTTTTTGTGACATTATTAGATATAATCATATTACACTATTAAAATGCTTTTTTCATTAAAGGAAAATTATCAACTAAATTTTCCGGTGTTATACTCGGAATCAATTTTTCTGTTTTATCCAACAAGGCCGTTATAAAACTTCGAAACAGCATCATTGCTGGCGGATTTTTTTCAACAATCATGGAATACATACTTACTGGGCGATATGGTATATCTCCAATCTTATCTTTGTTGATATCATATCCTTCGTATTTATCCCAGTAATTTTTATTGAATTTGTTTAATACCAAATTGCCATTTGTTCCGACATCAAACGAATTTCCTATAAAGTTGTTTTTTTGCACATTAACATCCATACAATTGGCTTGTATTTTCATGGCCCAGCCATTATTGTTAAAAGTGTTATGTTCTATATTTACCCTGGTAACTGCTTCCATGTAAATTCCACTTGTATTTTTTTCAAAGTGATTACCTTTAATATAACTATCTCTTATATCTTTCAATAACAGCCCATAAGCAGCATCACCCCAGTTTTCTTTAAAATAATTATTAAACATTTGCACATCATTTGAATACATCACTGCAACACCTGCGCCATTATTTATAAACTTATTTGACAAATAACTATTGGCATTAGAAGACATAAAATGCAATCCATATCTTATATTTTTTATAGAGATGTTATTTTTGATCGTAGAATTAGTGACAAATTCTAAATAAATACCGTCTCTATGCCCCGTAATTTCATTGTCATCAATAATAATATTATTAGATTTCCAACAATGGATACCATTGCCACTTTGTTGCTCTTCCAATAAATAAGCTGCTAAATGATTGCCAATTACCTTACAGTTCTTTCCAAACTGCACATAAATCCCAAAATAGGTATCATCTAAAATATTATTTCGCACTTCTACATTAGCACAATCATACAATTTAATGCCTGCATAATCATCAATCGCAGATATCCCAGAATGCTTTAGTAAAAATCCTTCAATAACAACGCCATCTGCTTTCACGGATATAATTTCATATTTTTTTTGACCATCCAAAACTGGCCTGTTTACGCCTTTTAGATACACCCTCTTATCTATTATGATATTTCCCTCTTTATACAAGCCAGCTTGCACTAAAATGGTATCATTCACATTTGCAAAAGCAATTGCCTGCTTGATAGAAGTGGTTTTTTCTCTCTTACCCACTTTAATAACATTGGCATGCGCGAACACATGCCAAATGATACCAAAAACAATGAAAACTATTTTTCTCATTCAATAAATTTGTTAGCAGGAACTGGACTTCCGTGAATTTCATTATCTAATGGCAAATAGGCATTTTTAGATGTGAATCCTATCCATTTCCCATTCATGGGGCCATTAATATTTGGACCTTGAATGATAAATGCAGCATTTGATTCTAGTAGCTGATTATTACCAAGATAATCTTGAATATAAACGTACTTAATTTCTTTTTTGTCTATTAAATTGGATACTATAAAAGATCGAACACAATACATGTCATCAAATTTATATGTTTTTCCTTTTTTTGTAAGTATCGCTCCACCATAATGTGCATCAGCAATTGTCATTTTGCAAAAGTGGCATTGATCCTTCCCAATATTTATTTTTTCAACATCAAAGTTGCATCCAATCAGCATCAACATTAATGACAATATAAAAACACTATACTTCATTTATTATTTTTTCTTCTTTATTATTAAAAAAAGTACTACTAATATAACCAATCCTGATAACAAGAAAATATAACCTCCTAAATCAGGATAAGAATAAGCACCAAAATTTAATAACTGTTTGTAGCCAATTAAAGGTGGCTGATAAGTCATACCTGGCACCTTAATAGCTGCTTCTTCGTTTAAATTATGGCCATAATCATACTCCCATCTCCAAAAATCAACCATTGCTGTTACCCCAAATGCAATAAATAGAACACTTAATAAATAGAATAATTTTCTATTTGCTACCCATCCAGTAATTAAAAATAATAATGCAAAAAAAACTACACAATACGAAAGAACTTTGAACTCAATAAAATCATTTGCATGAATGGTTTTCATTCCGATGTAATGATTCAATCCATTTATTATATCAATATCTCCCCCAATGCGATTTACATAAATAGACATACTTAACCCTTCTGGATATTGTGGCGCTTCTAAGTATATACTCCAAATTGGAACAAATAAAACTAATAATAAAGCTAACCCGCTAACTATTAATAATGCCCTAGATAAATTATTTAATTGCTTGTTCATATAGACAAGATTAATGAAGGAGGGCGAACCCTCCTTCTATTAAAAAAACACCAAACTTATTTTTCTGATTTAACATTTGAACCAGGAGCAGTACTTCCTAATCCATAGGAAAGTGGAACGTTACTTCCCGCTGGTGATACCCTTACATAACCTTGCATTTCTTGATGCAATGCACTACAGAAATCTGTACAGTAAATAGGAACCATTCCTACTCTATTTGGAACCCATTTAAGTGTTTGAGTCTCACCAGGCATAATTAATAGTTCTGCATTTGCAGCTCCCTTGATACCAAATCCATGTGGCACATCCCAGTCTTGCTCTAAATTAGTAACATGGAAATACACCTCATCACCAATTTTTATTCCTTCAATATTATCAGGAGAAAAATGTGAACGAATTGCTGTCATATAAATATGAACCTTATTTCCTTCTCTTATAATCTTTGTTTCTTTTTCACCTTTGGCAACATATGGATGCTTGTTCTCCTCAATTTTAAAGAACTTAGTACTTTTATCTTTAATAATAGAGGCTGGTGCAATTTGCGCATAGTGCGGTTCACCAATTGTTGGGAAGTCTAATATCAATTGCATTTTATCACCACTGATGTCAAAAAGCTGAGCGGATTGAGACAACTCAGGACCTGTTGGCAAATAACGATCTTTTGTGATCTTGTTATAAGCTACCATGTATTTGCCATTTGGCTTTTTAGTATCTCCACCAGCAACACACAAGTGACCTACTGAATAATAAGTTGGAACACGATCTAACACTTTTAACTCTTTAACATTCCATTTAACTACTTCAGAAGACACAAAGAAAGAGGTATAAGCATTACCCTTATCGTCAAATTCTGTATGCAAAGGTCCAAGGCCTGGTTTTTTTACTTCACCATATAAAACTGACTCATATTTTAATACATTAATTCCATCGAATTCACCAATAAAATCTTTTCTTTCAATAGCTTTTACCATTTTATCAAATCCAAAAACTGGAATGGTTGCAGCCAACTTACCACTACCAACTATATATTCTCCTGTTGGACTAACATCACAACCATGAGGAGATTTTGGACAAGGAATTAAATAACATAGATCTTTTAATTCTTTTGCATCTAATACCAATACTTCTGTTTTAATTTCTGAAGTAGCAGTATGTGTTTTTTCTGAAAAGGTATTATGAGCATATTTAACAGATTTTTTCTTTCCTTTTCCTGCCTTAATATATTCTTCTGCTTTTTTCCAATTTACTGCCAAAATATAATCCTTGTCTTTTTGAGATGCATTTACTTCTAACAAAGTATTAGCTTGTTCAGTATTATATGAAGAGAAGAAGAACCAACCATGCGAAACGCCTTTTCCTGCTCTACTTAAATCAAAATTAAAGCCTGGACATTCAACCTGGAAAGCTAAATCCATTTTGCCATCTTCTTTTTTAACACTAATAAAACTCAAGGTACCTTTAAAATTCTTTTTATAAGTACTTATAGGCACATCTCCATTCACATCATCAGGAGGAACACTAAAACGAGTTCCTGCCACGACATATTCTGTATTTTGAGTTAAAAAAGGTGACGAGTGATTACCTGCGCTATTAGGCAATTCTATAATTTCAGAAGTACGAAATGTATTTAAATCTACTCTCGCAACCCTAGGAGTATTATTGGCATTTACAAAAACCCATTTACCATCATAATCTCCATCTGTTTTAGATAATTGTACATGGTGCAAATCGTCCCAAGGCACAAACCCATGTGAAGTATTTAACATAGGTTTTGTTTCTTCACTATAGCCATATCCTTTTTCTGGATCTACAGAAAATACTGGAATCACTCTTAAAAGCCTTCCTGATGGCAGACCATAAGTACTTAATTGTCCGCTAAATCCACCTGAAACGAAATTGTAAAACTCATCATACTTACCAGGAGCAACATATGCTTTTTGTGCAGCATCTGCACTAACAGCATTACCTGCATTTTTGGGTTTACAATTTGTTAATGCAAGTACACTTACTAAAGACAAACTTGTAAACAACCATCCATTTGAAAATTTAGTTTTCATATTGTGTTATTTAAATTATATATAAATTATTTTTTAGTATCGTTTTTTCTCATAAACTCATAAACACTTCTTGCTTCATCGTCAGTGATATTTTGATTAGGCATACGTACTAAACAAATTTCTAATTGTGCTTGAATTGCTGGGTCTTTATCAATCATAGGATCGGGGTTAGTAGCAAAATTCAATATCCAATCAGCCTTACGTCTTGTGGTAACACCAGCCCACCCAGGACCTACTAATTTTTCATCTGTTGTTTTATGACAAGCAGAACATTTTACAGTATAAACTTTTTGTCCATCTGCTACCAGTTTTTCGTCAATTGTAGCAGGAATAACCACATCTTTAAATTTTCCCTCACCTCTTTGTGGATCATAAGAAGATGTACCTCCATTAGATGCAGCTGAAACATCTTCTTTATTAACTTCAGCTTTATGTGCACCACCTCCACATGAAATAAATACAATAAAAATTGTACTTAAGATTAAAATTTTACTTTTCATAATTAAAATCATTTTGTTTTGATTTAGCAAGATTAAATCTGTATTATTTTTTTGTTTATGCTTGTAATCATAATCTAATCAAACAAATCATAATGGCTATAGAAAATTTAGTTTAACTATTTGTAAATCAATATTTTAGAAGCTTTATGATTTTAATCATAGACAGTTATGAGGTTTATCAAGTATATATAATTGGATATAAGTTTAAATTCGTATAGATGATAATTGATGTAAATATTTTAATAGCTTGGGGTGCTATTTATAAAAAATTAAAGCCCAAAGAAATTCTTTTTTCAGAAGGTGAGCCTGGATTCCATTACTATCAATTAGTAAGTGGAAGTATTAGATGGATTAATATAGATGATGAAGGTAAAGAATACATTCAATATATTGTTGAGCCTGGTGAATGTTTTGGAGAATTGCCTTTAATTGACGATGCACCATATGCTGCAACTTCAATTGCAGAAAGCGACTCTGTTATATTAAAATTAAACAAAGAACACTTTTTACAATTACTTAAAGAAAATCCTGAAATTCATTTCGCATTTACTAAAATGCTAGTAAAAAGAATAAGATATAAATTTCTATTAACTAAAGCTATTGCATACCTAAATCCGGAAAATCGTTTAATGACACTTTTAAATTATTTAAAAACGGAAAAAAAACATGTTTGTCCAAAATGCGCACAGATTAAATTAACTAGACAACAAATTGCCGATATGACGGGCCTTAGAGTAGAAACAGTAATTAGGTCAATGAAAAATTTACATGAAAAGAATTACCTCAGGATTGAAAGAGGAAAAATTTATTTATAAGAAGTATGTGATTTAACTCATAAATCTTATAAAATACTACATTTAGATTTGTGCTCAAATAATTCCACATGGAGAGTAGTGTTGCAAAATGGATTCGCGTTGGACTAGTGAATTTAACAATTGTAGCATTTTTAGGAAGTGTTTTACGTTATAAAATTGCTTTCTCGCTTCCATTCATTCAACAAAAATATTTATTACATGGCCATTCTCACTTTGCTTTTTCAGGATGGGTAACACAAATATTGATGTTATTAATACTTGTGGATCTTTCCAAAAGTTTAGGCTTAGATTTGGTTAAAAAATATAAAAACATACTATATTCCAATTTAATCTTCGCATATGGTATGCTAATTGCATTTCCACTTCAAGGATATGGTTTTTATTCCATTTGTTTTTCTACATTATCTATTTTTGTTTTTTATTGGTTTGCATATGTAATATTTAAAGAAATTAGAAAATCAAAATTAACTCGTATTTCTTTTTATTGGTACAAAACATCTTTATTACTTGCCATTCTGTCCTCAATTGGAGCTTTCGCTTTAGCATTTTTTATGGCAACATTGAATAAAAATCAAAATGCTTACTTACTTTCAGTATATGGATATCTACACTTTCAATATAATGGATGGTTCTTTTTTAGTTTAATGGGATTAATAACCAATAAAATGGAGGCCTATATTTCATCTAAAATAATTTTTAAAAGAATTTTTTGGATGTTTACACTTGCTATTTTACCAAGTTATTTTTTATCAGCACTATGGCTAGAAATGCCAAATTGGATTTACTATATCATTGTCATATCAGCAATCTTACAAACATGGGGACTTTTTAATTTTATTAAAACCATTACTGCTCAGAAACAACATTTTTCAATCAGATCCAATGTTGGTAATATTTTATTTTTGCTGGCATTAATTGCACTTTGTATTAAAGTGTTATTGCAATTATTTTCAACAATTCCTTTATTAAGCCAAATAGCATTCGGGTATCGATCTATTGTTATAGGTTATTTACATTTAATGCTATTGGGTGTAATAAGTCTTTCAATAATTGGATGCTTATTACACGATCATTTAATGGACATCAATTCCTTGCAAAAAAAGGGATTATGGTTTTTTGTTGGAGGTGTGATCATCAATCAATTTTTATTAATGCTACAAGGCTTAGCAGGTATGCTATACATTTTTATTCCTTTTGTGAATGAATCTTTGTTTGGAGCCGCTTTAGTCATGTTTAGTGGATTATTCGTTTTTAATTTTACAAGAGAGCGTCGTGAATTATCAATAAATATTAACAAATAATAAAATCGTACTTATGGAAACTCTAGTTAATCAATCATTAAAAAATATTGCTTTAAAAAATCATAAAGTAATCATGGTATTAGAAAAATATTCTTTAGATTTTTGTTGCAAGGGAAATAAAACCTTAGGACAGGCTTGTTCTGAAAAAAACTTAGTCTTAAATGATGTTATTGCAGAAATCAATGCCATTCTTGGTAAAAATGACAAAAATGCATCATTTCACGACATGTCAGCTGAACAATTAATTACTTATATACTCATTCACCATCATGTTTATGTTAAAACAAATATTCCTGTTATATTAAATCATATTCACAAAGTTGCTACTAAACATGGCGACCGATATCCTTATGTCATTGAAGTATTAAGATTGTTTCAAGAAGTATCTTCCGAACTAATAGATCACATGGAAAAAGAGGAAAAGATTTTATTTCCAAGAATCAAAGACATTTTTAGCCAAAAAGATAGGGAACAAAACCTTAATTTAGAAGCGCCTATTCATATGATGGAAATGGAACACGAAAAAGCAGGCGAACTACTATTTAAAATTCGAGAGATTACAAATTTTTATTCTGCGCCAGAAACAGCATGTACAACACATCGTATAATGCTTGATAAATTAAAAGCATTTGAGGAAGACTTGCATCAACATGTACATCTAGAAAATAATATTTTGTTCCCAATGGTGATGAAATAAATCATTCAAATAGTCGAGAAATTTGGATAGAACAATTAAATAAAGCTTGGTTTCATAATTTAACCTCAAGCAACGACTAATAACAATAGAAAAGGACTCACGATTTAACGTAAGTCCTTTGTTTTCAACACTTTGAAGTGTAGCGAGATCGGGATGGCCAATGCAGCGCATTGTCATCCCTGAATGTTTTGCCTTACCCAAAGCCTTTAAAACAATTCGCGATGCGAATCGTTTGGCTTTTTTGCTTTTCGTCTGTTTACGAAAGCAAGCTTTCGACACAGCCTCAAAACAAAAAAGCCTGTCACTTTCGTGACAGGCTTTGTAGCGAGACCGGGATTTGAACCCGGGACCTCAGGGTTATGAAGATTTTTTGAGAAAATGAAAGCGTTGATTTGTAGTTAGTTATGTTTTGAGGAAACCGAAAACAACCGATTTTAGTCGAATTCAGGGGGCGTTTTCCTCACACAAGAGTAAATGGATATAAACCGGAAAGAAATTAAAATTTATAGCTATAACCCACTCTTAATACTTGTGTTTCATAATAATCGTTGCTTGTATAGATAAAGCCCTGTCCCTTAATTTCTTTTTTAGTAATCATGGTGTTTAATAAATCGGTGGCATTAAAAAATAATTCGCCTTTACTTTTTTGGATTAATTTTTTAATACCCACGTCTAAAGAAAACCTAGAATTTATTTTTCCTTGTGGTATAATATCTGGTGCTAAATAAATAGCCGCAACTTGTGCGTCTATATTTTTAGCCAAATGAAAGGTGTTATTTAGTTTTAAATTACCAGAAAATATTTCTTGCTTTGCTGCCGAAAAAAGATGTGTTGTTGGATATTTATTTTCAACCGAAAATGCATCTATTTGATTTTTGTATCCATTTATGTTAATACTGAACTTATACTTTTTTGAAACTTCTTGAGCGTAAATAATTTCTACACCTGAATTATAACTCTTGTTCACGTTTTGAAAAGTTGCATAAATCAAATTACTTGGTGGTGTAGTACTTGATATCCTAGTAATTGTACCATCTGACATTCGGTGATAAATGGCGTTATATAAACTACCAGTTTCCCAAGTTGTTTTATAGGCTAATTCTATTGTATTCGTGAATTGAGGTCGTAAAGCAGGATTTCCAACTTTTATAATTTCTGCATCATCATATTTAGGAAAAATTCGAATATCCACTTCATTAGGTCGGTCTACTCTTCGGTTGTAAAAAATTGAAAATTTATTATTATCATTCATCTTATACGCTAAACGTACATTAGGAAAAGGTTGAGTATAATTGTAACTATCGCTTTTATACACAATATGATTAGGGTTAACGTCATATTGAATTTTTACATACTCAACCCTTACACCTATTTCTGCTTCCCATTTCTTATTTTCTAATACATAATTTTCATATAAAGCTGGAATGAACTCTTTATAAGTAGCCCATCCACCCGCTTTCATATCTAATACAGAATTGACCCCTGGAATAAATTGCATATTTGTAGGTATGCTTCTGTTGCGTAGTTTTATTCCGGTTTCAATTCGACCATATTTTAATGGTTTAACATAATCAAAGTTAAAGTCATATACTTGTTCGTCTGATAATAACTTAAATGCATCTGTACCTGTAGAACTTGGTAAAAAATTATCATAAAAATACTTCTCATCTTCCCTATGAAAAGTATAATTAAAGCCAATATTTAATACATGGCCTGGTTCTTTAAACTTATGTTGATAATTGGTAGTTGCCATTATGGTTGTCTTCAATTCATCTTCTAGAAACTGCCAAAGCCTTTTCCGCTGTGTCAAATTCTCATTAAAAAATGGCTGATCGCCTCTGTCAATAATTTTTTCACTTCCAAAAAGTCCAGAAAAGGTGAATGTATTTTGATCATCAATTATATAGTCAATACCTGATTTTAACGTTGTAAAATGGGTATTTCTGTTTCGTTTTAGTTGAGAATTAATTACATCACCATTGTCATAATTTCTTGTTACAAATTCATTTTTGTTTAAGGTCTCGGTATATAGATAATCTCCTTGAAAAAATATATTGACTTTATTCTTTCGGTAATTAAGTGATGTGCTTGGGTTGACTTTTGGTGTAAATGTATACTGAGGTCTGATAGTTGGTAAATTATTTTCTCGCACCCATAGAGACCCAACACCTGTTGTAAAGCCAACTTTGCCATTAAAGCCTTCACTCTTGTTTTTCTTATAAATTATATTAATTATCCCTGCATTGCCATTGGCATCATATTTAGCGGAAGGATTATTAATGATCTCAATTTTTTCAATTGCAGATGCAGGTATATTGTCAAGTCCAGTTTGACTTCCAAATCCTGTTAATGCCGTTTGCTTACCATCAATAAGGACAGTTATTTTATCACTACCACGAAGCTGTACTTTACCATCTTGAACAGTTACGCTTGGCAAATTTTGCATAACCTGTAATACCGAACCACCACTTTGACTAAGATTGTCTTTTAGTGAAAATGTTTTTTTATCCATTTTCTCGCTAATCTGATTAGCAGAACCTGTTATAACAACTTCTTTCAAAACAGTTGATTTTTCTTCTAATTCAATTATTTTAAGATCTAAATACTCATTTAGATTCCCAACAAATAATTGTTGGTTTCTTGATGCATATCCAATGTAAGTGAGTTCTAAAAAATAGGTTCCAGGATTAACCTTTGATAAATAAAAACGACCCTCTTCGTTGGTTACAGTTCCACTCACAAATGAGCTGTCTTTTGCCTTTTTCAAAACCACATTTACAAAAGGTAAAAATGTATTGCTTTTTTTATCTTTTACAATTCCCGACACATTTGCACTTGTTTGTGCATTTGATATTGAAAAAAATAGAAATGGTAGTATAAAGGTCAAAAAATAAGGTCCTCGCATTCGTAAAGATAACTATAAATAATAATTGTTAAAGGTAAATTAAGTGCTCAATCAAGCTCATGGTGCTGTTCGCATTAAAAAAGCCTGTCACGTTGTGAGAGGCTTTGTAGCCAGTATTGTACTACATTCTAACCAAATGTGGAGGGATATAAGTGGATTCTATACTTTGGTTACGGTAGTTAAAAAATTTCTTAAGATTAAAAAACAATACTCATAATCAGGGGGTCCCAGGATCATGCCCTGGTGGGCCCACAGCCGAAAGGCAACATTATCAAGGGTTTATGAAGTAAAATTCATAGGCCCTTTTTGTTTGGGGTAAGTCTCGGCCAAGTTTGGGCCAGGTTTTGAGATTTTAAAGGGAAAACAGGGGTGAATGGAGGTGAAGGGGTGGAATTGAGAAATATGTAATAAATTCACAAATCATTATATCAATTTTAAATCAATAGCTAATGTTTGGAAATATTTTTAAAACAATCAACTATAGTAAAGCAGGTCTATTAATCATTCTAGGCTTTGGATGGATAGAAAAGGTATTTGCATGGAAAGGTGTTCCTGAAGGAATTTACAAAATGGTAGGGACAA
>JACCDH011520744.1_pt1 | contig 17676 bp, 3 predicted proteins | sample 7442481 | NCBI WGS metagenome assembly JACCDH01 (sample SAMN15323433, study PRJNA562643) | freshwater metagenome | isolation source: river surface water | place: USA:Blue River Watershed | collected 2017-08-15
AATGTATTATATGTTGTATGATCCGACTTTACAATCAAATATTTCGTTAGAGTTATGGAATATATTAAAGGGAGAGAAGGTGACAATAGAGATGGATCGATCCAAAATAAATAAGGTAATATGGTTACAGGTGTTGTGTAAAGCGTTAGGCCAGAAGTTGCGAAATATGGTATTTATTTATGATTTAGAGACGACGGGATTATATTATACGAATCGGAAAGTAGATATTATAGAGCGTCATGTGGAGGATTATGGAACGCGATCAGTGTGGAGTTATGGATTGGTAAAACCGGAGCATATACCATTTATTCCGTTTGAGATTACGCAATTAACGGGGATTACGAAGGAGATGGTATTTACGGAAGGTGAAGATATAGAGGAAATGAGATTGGAGTTTGAGAATATATTTAAATATTGTGAGAAACCGATTTTTATAGCGCATAATGGGAACGCATTTGATCATAAAATATTATTTGAAAAGGAGATGTTAAAGGAGCAAGAGTGTATATGTATAGATAGTCGATATTTATTGCGATTATTGATAGATAATCCGAAGATATCGGAGCAAAAATTGGAAAACATATATAAATATTATTATGAGAATGAGGTTGTGGAGAGTCATAGAGCGTCAAGTGATGTGTATATGTTAATCAAGATATTTGAGCGGTTAGGATTGAAAAATAGTGATTTAGAGGCATTATCTTAATAATTATTTTAATAATTATTTTAAGAAAAATATATTTGAATAATATATTTTTAAATGATAGAATATAAAATAAATGGAAGAAGTATCTCAATTTATAGGCAATGATAATATTATATTAAATAATTTACTTAAAAATAATACAACATTATTTAAGAATCCATTTGTAGAGCATTTATTTTTTGATACATATATAAGAAGTGGTTCAGGAAATAATTCATATAAAGTAATTGAGACATTTATTTTATTTTTGAAAAGTTTTAATGTAAATAATAATATTATAAATGGAGTTTTATTACCTATACTTGAAAATTCATATTCATTTAGCAATATAGATTATAATATAAATATATCATTTACAAAATATAAAGATAGTATATTAAGATTAATTGATGAAAATGGATCTTTTTTATATTTAGGGGGATGGTTAATAAAAGACCCACATGCAGTATGTTTATATTATGAAAAGAGTCATCTAAATGAAAATAAATATAATATTTCTATTATTAACTCTGGGATGGGTGTAAATCATCATGGAGAAGAACGTACCGATGGTAAAGTTCCAATTATTATTAAATATGATAATGTTAGTAGAGAAAAATTAATAGAAGTATTAAAATTAGAAAGAAGATGTAAATTAGATCCAAATCTTTATTCAAAATACATAAGTAGTTTAACAAATATATTTATTAATTTTCCAGATATAGAACTTGATCCTTATAATATAGAAAGTAATAATATTAAACTAAATGAAATATTAAGAAGTAGAAGGTTAATAAGTGAAGATCAAAAAAAAATTAAACTTTTTTTGAATGATAAAATAAGAAATATATATTTAGAATCTGATTTTTATTATAAAAAAGGATTACCAAATATAGATGATTATTTTTATGATAATATTGAAAGTATATTAGGAAAGACCAATAATAAAATATATTATGATTATGCTCAATTATCTGCGAGTTGTTCATTTTATTCAATTTATTATTTTATAAAAAATTTTATTACTTCAAAACCTACACTTCAATCTCAAGAAATATTTAAAAGATTTGATATATATATAAGACATACAATTATAGATTTAATAATTAGTACTGAAAAATCATTATTAAAAAACATTGATTATAAAGATTATAATGATTATTTATCATTTTTATATATTTTAAATAAGGATTATAATTACAAAAATGATAAAATAACGGAGTTAATTAAAATGTTAACGCAAAATGTAAATAGATTACCATTTATAAAAAAAAATGATACAAAAAAGTCAGAATTATATACATTATATAATAATTATAAATTATTATTGAATCTTTATAAAAAAGAGAAAAAAATAGAATTGTTATATATTATAAATATAAAAGAATTTTATGAATTAGAATCTTATAATTATAGAAATTATGTTGATATATTATTATATGATTTTTATAAAAATGTATTTGATGATATAAAACAAAATATACAATATAGTATTTATCATAAGAAAAGACATATTAATATTATAGATACATATTTTACAGATAATATTTTACATTCATTATCATGCATTGATAATCCGTATTATAACTATTTTTTATTTATTTTATTATCCAATTCTTTAAATACATTAAGATATCAACATGAAATAATAAAAGATGAATTCTATTATAAAAAAGTTTTAATTATTTTGAATACGTTGAGCAATGATATTTATTTTTTTAATATTTTAGAAGATATATTTGATTTACCTATTAAATATTTTTTAAATAGTATTGAAATATATTTATATATATTTTCCGATAAAAATTCTTTGAATAAATCAATTTATAATTTATTTACTGTTAATGAAGAATTATTTCAATATTCAAATGTTAAATTATTTAATGAATTTATCAATACATATAAAGAGGTAAATAGTAGCATATATGATAATTATTTATATAAAGATAAATTTTATATACAACGTAGAATGAATAATAATTATTACATATTAAATAATGAACATTTATTATATAATTATTTAAATATTATTTTAGATTATTATCATTTTAATAATGATTCTTATTTTTATAACAGTACAAATAATATGTATAATGCATATCAAATAGATATAAATAAAAAGAGTATTTATTATGATTTATATATAAAACATATTAATAATATTGATTTTGATGTTGATTTATTTATTAAAAATATACTTTTAGATAATAATAAAAATTATAAAAATATATTAAATATTATAAATATATTATTAGAAAGTAATAAATTAAATGAAGATAATATAAATAAAATAAAAGAGAAGTTAAGTTTAAATACAAATTTTTTATTTTATAATTATTTTTTTGATAATAATTATGTATATTTTTTAAATGAAATAAATAATTTAAAAAAAAATACAGATAATTTATCAAATATTATTTTAAAAAAAATAATAATTAATCATAAAAAAAAAGAGAATAAAAATAAATATATTGAAAATGATATAAATAATATTTTTGCAATTTTATTAAAATCAAATATATGTAGTAAAAAAAAATATACAATTATTGATTATGATTCAAAATATAATTTATTATTTAATAATATAAAAAAATGTTTATATCGTTCAGAAAGTATACCATCTAATAGTGAAGATGTTTGTATTATAAATGATTTAGATGAAGTTATTCCATTAAAATTAAGGTCAAATATATTATATTATGATAATTGTGAATTAATTGTTTATAATAAAAATATAAAAAAAAATATGAATGAAAATGTTAATAATCCGAGACGTTATGATAAATATATTAAAAATATATTACATTATTTAGATGAACCTTATTTAGTTTATAAAAAAGGAGATAGATTGCATATTTTATTAATCAATCATATAAATTATGAATTTATAATAAATAAAGATAATATTCAATTAAAAGATAAAAAAAATAAAAAAATATATAATGTTATATATGAAAATGAATTTTATGAAAAAAACGCATTATTAGCAATATGGATGAATGGTATGATCAATGGTTTTTTATTAGAAGATATAAATATGCCAAATGTTTATAAAATATTATTATTATCAAATAAAGATTTTATAGTAAATATATTTAAAAAAAATGAACCACATATATCTATTGTTGATGATAATTATATATTAACTTATGATAATGAGTTTAATAAAATTATAAAAGAAGTTTTACCAGAATCAACAATTATTAATTTACATTATAGTTATTTATTTATGAAAAATAATGATTTAAAAAGTAATTATTTACTCTTTTTATCACTTTATTTTGCTAAAAATAACACAATATTATATAATCATATTCATATATTTAAAAATACATTATTTTATGAAATAAATAATTCTACAAATACTTATATAAATAATTTTGAAAGTAATGTTTCACATAATTCTTCAATTATAATGGTTAATTTATTAAAACATACATTAACATATATGAATTATAATATTATTAGTTGGCCATTATTTTCTGATTGGAGTATTACAAAAGATAATGATGATGTTGAAAAACGTTTAAATATTGGTTTTAAACAAGAAGAAATTTATTCAGATGAAATAATTCAAAGAAAAGAGATAAATCCTTTATTATCTAAATCAGAAGATATTGTAAAAAATGTTAAAAAAAAAATAGACAAATTCTTTTTACAAATAAAGTCCGTAAAAAGTGATGCTAAAAATAGTATAAAAGCTTTAAATAATAGAGAATTAACAAACTTTATACGTGATATTGAATTTTATTGTCCAAATAGTAATAGTAATATAAGGTCTATTATAAATAAATCTAATTTTTTAGCAAATATTTTAATAAATGGTAGTCAAGCAGGTGGATCAAAAATAAATTCTGGTGCTGGATCTAAATCTGTATCTGAATCTGTATCTGAATCTGTATCTAGATCTGAATCTGTATCTGGATCTGAATCTGGATCTGAATCTGTATTAATAAGAAATGAGGATATAGAAGTAAATAAAAGAATGATAAATCATTATAATGAAAATGTACAATTATTTAGTAATTATCAATCTATTGTATATGATGAAATATTAAAACGACCGTATGATATAAGTATGAATATAAATAAGAAGTTAGAAGATCGTTTTGATGGATTATATAATTTAAGTAATTTATTACTTGTTAATCATAAATATTTATATACACAAATTTATTTAAATCAAGTATATTATATTATTCAAGAATTATTTAATATATCTAAAAGTGAAAAAGATGATTTAAAAAAATGTATTTTATTAGGTGAAATTTATAAAAGTATTGATGAAAATATAATAATATCAATAAATCAATTAAATACACTAAATGCTGCATCACCGTTTAAAAAAAATTATGAAATATTATTTGAAATTGAAAATGGTTATTATATTCGTCAACAACAATATAAATTTATTGAAGATGTTTATAAAAGTAATAATCAAGTAGCACATCAATTATTAATGGGTCGTGGTAAAACAAATGCAATTACACCATTAATTATTTTACAAGAGTATATTAAAAATAATTCTAATCAATTTATGATAATATTACCATCTTCATTAATATTACAAAGTTATAATGCGTTAAGTCCATATATAAAATATTTTAAAAATATAAATATATATGCTGGAGAGTATTATAAATTATTAAATAAACCAAATCAGTTAGTTATTACGAGTGATACATTTATAAAAGAGTATGTATTAAGTCATATTTTATTAAATCAAAAAAAAAATCAAAATCGATTTAATAGTATAAATGATTTATTTAATAAAGATATGATATGTATTATGGATGAAATTGATAGTATGATTGATCCATTAAAAAGTAATCTAAATATAGTAGCATCAGATTCTCGTCGTTTAACATATATAGATCATATTATTGACTTTTATTTTAATTATTTTACTACATCAGAAGAAAATAAAGAGAGATTAAAAGCAACTTTTATTGAATCAATGTCTGCTTCTTCAAATGATAAGTTTATAAAGATAATTAATGATAGTATTTTATTTGTAAATAATAATCGTTATCGTGGAGAATATGGTTTTGGTAATTATAATAAAAATTATAATATAACAAATAATGAAGGTTATTTTACATCTATACCTTATATGAATAATGATGATCCAATGAATGGTTCTAAATTTAGTGATATTGAACTAACTATTGCATCAACAATTAAAAGTTATATAGAAGAGTGGAGTATAAATGGAATTCGACTTATTGATTTATATTTTATGATATATGAATATAATAACGCGAATAAAGATATTTATCAATTAGATATAAAAATTGCTAAACATATATACATCGAAATAAAAGAATATTTTGGTAAAGATATTGATAAATTATTAAGTAATATAAATATTATAAATGTATCAAATATTAATCAATTATCAAATTATTTTAATTTATATAAAAATTTTAAATTATTCAAAGGTAATAGTTATAATTATAAACCATTATTAAAAGAATATTTACATAAAATTATTGCGAAATATTTTATGAAAATAAATCAAACACATTACAATATATCATTTATTGATATAATGGGTATGATACCTAAAAAGATAATGTTTACAGGTACTGTTGATTTTTTGACTCCCATTCATGAATATAGAATAATGTTTCCATCTTTAAATATACAAGTACCTATAAATAGTAGATCATTAAATATACCAATAAGAGAAAATGGTAGTAAAAATATATATAATCCAATCTATTCAATATGTAATTTTATTAATGAAGATAATTATTCTCAAGGTGCTATTAAGTCAGCAATTATTGGTTTATTAATGAATGAAAAACCAGAATTAATTGTAAATACTTTAAATGTAAATATTAGTTCATTAAATTTACAAATAAAAAATCAATTTAATAAAATTGGTAAAGAGATAATATATATAGATGATAATGAAAAAATATTATTTAATTATTTATTTACAAAAAAAAATATAGAAAAGTATAATTCATTAATTGATGTAGGTGGATTTATATTAAAAATAGATGTTTTAACAATGGTTCAATTATTATATTATTATTTTGAAGGTAATAAAGTGATATTATTTGTAAATAATAATGGAGAACGTATGATATATGAAAACAATGAAATACGAAAATATAACAATGAGATATTTGAAAATGTATTTATTTATTATGATAATAAACATATAATAGGTATTGATTTTAAACAATCAATTGTAATGAAAGGTTTGGTAACAATAAATAATAATAATACATTAACTGAAGTTGCACAAGGAATGTTCCGATTACGTAAATTAAATGTTACACATAATATTGATTTTTACATGACAAATGATTTATATACTCAACTTCAACCAGGTAATTTAAATATAAATCTTAAATTATATCAAAAATTAAAACAAAATGGTAAAACCTATAAAGAATCTACTCAATATTATATGCAAATTCAGTTATTAAAATATGTTTCAAGATATATGAATAATTATATATTTGAATCATATAATGAAGAATTACAAATTTTACTTGAAAGTATAAGATCAAATATAAATATTGTTCAAAAATATGTAGATCTTTTATTAACTATAAAAAAAAATATTGGAGATATTGTTATTGTACCGAAAAAACGTGAATTTATATTAAGTGAAAAAGAGAAAGAGAAAGAGAAAGAGAAAGAGAAAGAAAAAGAGAAAGAAGACGAAGAAGAAAAAGTTACACTAATAAATGCTTATAGATCATTACCAGTTCATAGATGTAGTTCATATACATTTACTGATTTAATTACAAATATAACTCAATGTAGTACAGATCCTTTATTTAAATTACCTTTTTATTATACTATTTCATTTGATACAAATTACTTGAATATATTAAATGGTAAAAATATTCGAAACGTAAAATCATTTTATTTATTACAAAGTGGTTTAAATTTTATGATTATATCTGAAAGAGCTTATTTTAGTTTCATTGGTATGGTTAAAAATTATATGGACATTTTTCAAAAAACAAATCCTAATCAATATCGTACTTCTCTTTCACCGCATTTACAACGTGTATTTGATTTAACACCTGATGAATTTAAATCATCTATATGTGATATTCGCATACTTAATTCAAATATGGATATTGTATTTAGTGGTAATAACTTAATTAATAAATATAGAATATTTAAAAAAAAATGTAGAGATATATACAAAAACACTGTTCGTAATCAATTTATTTATGATATTATATCACTTCTTTTCTTTAAAAAAAACATGTCATTAAAAAAATTATATAAAATATTTAATATAATATCACGTATAAAAAATAATACAGAACGTAAAAATATATTTGACATTTTTAAATTAATAAATGTTTATAATATATTAAAACATAAACAATTTAATATAGATATTATAGAAAATGATTTTTATGAACTTAGAAATCGTGAAACTGTTATTAATTTTTTCTATTTAAACAAGATTACAGATGAATCATTACGTAATACAATTTTTTCATATTTAACTGATGATATTCGTAAAAGTGAGTTGATTCGAATATTTAAACCAAATATTGAATTAAATATGACTCAAGCAACTCAAATAAATAGTGAAAATAATACATTATATTCAAATAAAAATATAAAAAAAAAAATTAATATAATGAATATAACCAAACCCATAACGGAAGAAATAAAAAATGGTGAAGTTATAATGCCTCCACCACCTCCAAGTGGACGTGAATAATAATAATTTGATCTTAATTATTATAAAATATTTGAAGAGTAGTGATTTAGAGAAGTTATTGAAGAGTAGTGATTTAGAGAAGTTAGGTTAAAATATATTTTTAGAAAGTTAAAATAAATTATATAAAATAATTTATTTTATATAAATAGTATATAGTTAAAATGAATTTACCTGATATTACGGATATAGATATAAAAAAAATATTACAAAGTAATAATGGTTCAATGTATGAATCATATTTTGACAATCCATTTGTAGAACATTTATTTTTTGATACATATATACGAAGTGGATCTGGTAATAATTCATATATTGTATTATCTACTTTTATATATTTTTTAAATATGTATTATAATCAAAATAAACCACATAGTGAAGATTCAACCCATTTTTATTTAAAGTTATATAGTCTTTTAAATTCATCTTTAAATAAAAAATATTTTGATAAAAGTGATTTTGATAAAAATTATAATGATATTATAAAAGAAATAAATGATAATGGTCATTATTTACAAATGGGTGGGTGGAAATTAACTGATCCACACGCAATATGTTTATATTTTGAAAAAGGAGAGTCAAATATGTCAAACGGGTCAAACAAATATAATTTTTATATTATTAATTCAGGCATGGGTGTTAATAATCATGGTGATAAAACTAGCGATCATAAAAGACCAATTATTATTAAATATGAAAATATAAATCAAGATAATATTAAAGAAATAATGAAATTACATAGAAGATGTAAAGCACAAAAAGAACAATTAAAAGAATATAGATCAACAATAAATAATATCATTTTTTATTTTAATCTTCTTAAAGTAACAATAAATTTTGATCCATATAATATAGAAAAAAATAATCAAACCTTAGAAACTAACTATAAAACAATTGAAAATCATTCTGAAAAAAGTTATGTAAAATATATTTTACAATGGAAAGAAGATTTAATGAATAATAATTTTCGAAATAAAGATTTAGGATGTGATTTTTTTTATACAAATGGTTTATTACCAGATTCACAATCTATAGATACATATTTTTATAATAGCATAAAAAATATACTTAAAAAACAATTTAAAGTAGTATATAATGATTATGAACAAATGTCATCAAGTTGTTCATTTTATTCAACTTATTATTTTATAAAATATTTTTATAGTATAAATAAAAAAAGTAGTGATTTTAAAAATTTTGATTTATTTATACGTCATAAATTAATTGATTATATTATTGAATATGGCAATGAATTAAAAAAAAATATGTTTAAATTAGACTATAAAAAACAAAATGATTATAGATCATTTCTTCATACCTTATATAAAGATTATGATTATAAAAATGATGAAATAAAACAATTAATTAAAGAGTTAACTAAAAATGTAAATCAACATCAAATTGTAAGAACTTTATTTACATCATATTCAGAATATAATACATTATTAACAGGAATATATAATAATTATATATTATTATTAAAAGAGTATACGACTAATAATATAATTGAATTAAAATATTTTGAAAATATAATAAAAAGTATTAAAGATAATATTCATAAATTGTATAAAGTAGATAATAAAGAGTTATTTCATAAAATACATATTTATACAACATTCTTTTTATATAATTTTTATAAACAAGTATTTGATGATAAAAAAGATTATAATATTTATTATAAAAATAGTCAATTTGACACTAATAATGATTTTAATTATGATAATATAAATTTTACAATATACTATGATACTAATATTACACCAAGTACATTTTATATTTTAAATTATTTATTATTAATCATAATTTTTCAATGTAAACATGTAAATAATAAAAAAAAAAGTATAACAATATATAATAATTATAATTATAAGAATGATTTAGTAATGTTATATCATTTAAAACATTCTGTTTTATTATTTGATACACTTGAAAATGTGTTTGATATACGTGTTGATACTTTTTGTGATGTTATTTCGATGTATTCTACATATGTAAATAATACCGTATCTTATCATGATAGATTTACATGTTCTTTGAATAATAAATCAATTATATCTTTATTTAATTTTACTGAAATGGATCGCACAAATCAATTATATAAATATAATCGTACTTCTTTTTATAATACTGTTATAAATAGTATTTATAGAGAAAATGATGATATTAATAATAATTCGTTATATGATTTTTTTTTGTATAATTTAGATAAAAATAGTTTGGAGAATTCTATAGAAAAAAAAAATCAAAGTTATCAAAAACTATCTTATGATTATTTTTTAAGATATGATATTAAATATTATTACTTTTCAAATGTATTTTATTATTTTAATAATCATATTGATGAAAAAATAAATTTAAAATTAGATAGATTTACTACAAGTATACATAAAATGTATCATCTAGATCATTATAATAATTATCAACTAGAAAATAATAAAAAAAATATATATTATACTATTTATGAAAAGTGTTATAAATGTATTGATAAAACGAAATTTATTGAAAATATATATAAAGTAAATGATCTTTATCTTCCAACTTGTATAAATACAATTCAAATATTATTAAAATTTAACATATTAGATGATAATGATATTCAAAATATAATAAAAAGAGTATCAAATGAGTATTTACAATTTTATTTAAATGAAGATTATAATCTTTTTATAAATAAGATCATAAAAACAGACTTATTTGATAGTTTAATTGGTATAAATTTAATATTTAAAAATATGATATATAAAAATCAAATAAATGAAAATTTACAAAAAATATATAGTTTTGAATTATCAAAAAATGTTTTTAATATAAAAGGTTATAATATTATTCAACATCCAAGAAAATATAATGATTTATTCTATAGAATAGATAAATGTTTATATGAAAAAGATGGATATATATATATTATAAATGATTTAAAAGAAAAAATTCCATTAGAATTAAGAGGTGATACATTATATTATGATGATAATATAATAATATTAGATCATGATTTATATAAAATATTTCAAAACTTTTTAAAACCAAAATTGGATTATTTAAATGAACCATATATAATATATGAAAAAGATAATGAAATACATGTTTTATTAATTAATCATATTCATTACAAATTTATAATAAATGGTGATTTTAATAATGGTATATTAATAAATGAAACCATTCAATTATTTGATAAAAAGAGTAATAAATATTATAATGTAATATATAATAATGATTTTTATGAAAATAATTTATTATTAGGAGTATGGATGTGTGGTTTAATGAATGGTTTTTTGTTAGATGATTCAAATATATATGTAAAAAATTATAAAATATTATTGTTAAATAATGTTTATTTTACAAATAATATATTTATAAATAATAAGCCATATATTTCATGTATAGATGAAGATGAAGAGAATAAAGAACCATATTTGAAAGAATATAATAAAATAATTGAAACTATAAAACCTGAATCAACAATTCTTGATTTACATTTTAGTTATTTATTTATAAAAAATAATGATTTTAAGAGTATTTATTTACTTTTTCTTTCATTATACTTTGCAAAAAATAATACGTTATTATATAATCATATATCTCAATTTAAAAATGGTTTAAATGATGAAATAAATAATTATAAAAGTAATGGTTTATCAAAATCCTCAAATAGTATGGTTCAACTATTAGAGTTAACACTTAAATATATGAATTATAATATCATTTCTTGGCCATTATTTTCTGAATATAGTTTATCAAAAGAGAAAGATCATAGTCAATTAAGAATGCAAATTGGATTTAAAATGGATCCAATTTATGGAGATAATAGTATTTTTAAAAATAAATATATACATTTTAATACTCCAAATCATAAAAATACTCCAAGTAACACAACAAATATTTTTGAACATAATAATCTTATAAAACAGATGAAATTATTTGAAAATATTAAAAAGAGAATGGATGATTTTTTTATAAAAATACGTGATATGGAAAGTACAAAAAAAAAAGAATTAATGTCAAAAAAGTCAATAAATAGTGAATTAAGTAATTTTATTAATACAATTGAATTTTATTGTTTAAATACAAATATTGAAAGTACAATATCAAATAGTAAAAACACAATACATAAAATTGTATCAAATTCAAAAAATGTTAAAAATATAGTTGGTAATTATAGTACACATTTTGATTTATTTAAATATTATCAAAATAATGTTTATAATAATTTTTTTATAAAAGATGAAACTATTCATATGAATATAAATAATGAATTAATAAACCGATATAATAAAATATATAATTTAACAAATATATTGTTGCGAAATTGTAAATATTTATATATACAAATTTATTTAAATCAAGTATATTTAATTATAAATGAATTAAAAAATTTAAATGAAGATGAAAGAAAAAAATGTATTTTATTAGGTGAAATATACAAATCAATTGATGAACATATCATTATTTCAATAGATCATATTAATAAAACAAATTATGAAATATTATTTGAAATTGAAAATGGATATTATATTCGTCAAAGTCAAAAGAAGTTTATAGAAGATATTTATAAAGATAATTTTAAGCAATATGCTTATCAATTATTAATGGGTCGAGGTAAAACAAACGCAATTACACCATTAATTATATTAAAAGAGTATTTTGAAAATAAAAAATCATTTATGATAATATTACCGGAGTCATTAATGTTACAAAGTTATAATGCTTTAATTCCATATTCAAAGTATATGAAAGATATTTATTTTGAAATAATTCGTAAATTAAAATCTGGGAATGATATTTTAAAAAAGAGTAATAATTTATCAATTATGAGTGATTCTTATATAAAAGAGTATGTATTAAAAAATATTATTTTATCATTAAAAGTAGGAAATAATAAAAAAAATGAAGTATTTGAAATATTTGGTAAAGATACATTATGTATAATGGATGAGATTGATAGTATTATAGATCCATTAAAAAGTAATTTAAATATAATAAATGAAGATCAAAGAATATTAACAACAATTCATTTATTCATTGATTTTTATTTTGATTATTTTACAAAGATTGAAAAAAATCAAATAAAAAGTAATTTTATAAGAAATCAAGGAGGAAGTAATAGTAGATTATTTCAAGAAGCAATTATGAAAAGTATTACTTTTGTGGAAACAAAAGATTATAAGGGTGTTTCAGGATATGGTTTTGGGCATTATAATTATGATTATTTATTAGAGCAAAATGAAGGTTATTTTACAGCAATTCCTTATTTAAACAATGATGAACCCATAGATGGATCAAAATTTAGTGAATTAGAATTAACGATAGCATCAACGGTTAAAAGTTATATAGAGGAGTGGAGTCGAAATGGAGTTAGAATTTATGATTTATATATGATGATAAATGAATATTCAAAAAAAAATGTTGATAAATATGATTTAGGTATAAATATGGGTAAATACTTATTACCTGAAACGTATAAATATTTTGGTGATGAATATTTAAAAAATATAATAAGTTATATAGATATAATTAATTTAAAAAATGAAGAAGATAGAAATCAAATATATAAATTATTAAAAGATTACCAAAATATTAATAATATAAAAAGTAATTATGAAGGTTTATTAAAAGAGTATTTACACAAAGTAATATGTAAACATTTTTTAAAAATAAGTCCATCTCATGATAATATTTCATTTATTGATATCATGGGTATAATACCAAGAAAAATTATGTTTACAGGTACTGTTGACTTTTTAACTCCTAAAGATGAATTAAATACAATTTTTCCATCATTAAATGTAAAAACAAATTATACAAATTATAATAGTGATGCTTTAAATTACAGCAATAGTAAAAATAAAATATATAAACCTATATATTCGATATGTAATGAAATTAAAGAAGATAAATACTCACAAGGTGCTATTAAAGCTGCTATTACTGGTTTATTAATGGATGAAAAACCTCAAATTATAAATTATATAAAAACGAATGAAAATGAAAATAGTTATATAAAAGGTATTATAAATGCTACTCAATCAAATATAGATATTATGGGATTAAATGAAAAAGAGAAAAAATTATTTCATTATTTATTTAGAAAAGAAAATATTCGATATTATGAATCATTAATTGATGTTGGAGGGTTTATATTAAGAACACCAGTGGATGTTGTAGTAAAATTAATTTATAATTATTTTAATCAACCAGGAAAGGGGAAAAAATATGTTTTATATGTAAATAATGATGGTGAAAGAATGGTGTATAATGGTATAGAATCAAAGAAGTATAATAATGAAGTGTATAAAAGAGAAGAATTATTTATTTATTATGATAATAAACATATTGTAGGTATTGATTTTAAGCAACCGATTGTGATGAAAGGGTTAGTAACAATTTCAAATAGTAATACAATTACGCAAGTTGCTCAAGGAATATTTAGGTTACGAAAATTAAATGTAACACATAATATTGATTTTTATTTAGATAATAAAATAAATGAAAAAATAAATAAAAAAAATGAAAAAAGTAAATTAAATGAATTATATAATATATTAATTCAAAATGGTAATCATTATAAAGAATCTACAAAATATTTTATGCAAATGCAATTATTAAAATATATTACACGATATATGAATAATTTTAGTAAAGATAAACAAAATAATTGTTATAAAGAATATATACCTATATTAATTGAATCTTCAAAAATAAATGAATCACGAAATGTTGAAACAAAATATAAAAGATTATTAAATAATGTATATAATGGTATTCAAATAGAAATTATAAAAGATAGTGGGGATATAAATACAATTCAAAAAGAGAGCGAAATGGAAAAAGAGAAAGAGAAAGAGAAAGAGAAAGAGAAAGAGAAAGAGAAGTCAAGAGTGGTGTTAAATAGTTATTATATAAATATAGAAGATACAAACAGTTATACTTTTTCAAATTTTTTACAACCTTTTACTCAAAAAAGTAAAAATAGTTATTCTACATTTTTATTAGCATCTTTTGATCTAGATGCATCTGGTAATTTATTAGATCTATTTAATATATTAGATCATGATATAAATATTCATAAAGATTATTATACGAGAATAGGAAATAGGAGCCTTTCTTCATTTTATTTTATACAATATGTTGATAATGATAGAGATAAATCAATCTATTATATAGTACCAGATCGTTTTTATATAACTTTTATGGGAACAGTTCAAAATTATAAAAATATATTTGATAACAATATATTAATTAATGAATATAATAAAAAAATATTTAATGTAGATAAAGATACATTTGAACGACAAATATCTAAATTTACTATATTTAATTCAAATATGAATATTGTATTTCGTGGAGATAAGTTTTTAAAAAATGAAAAAATTGTAAAAATACCAATTAATAATAAAGAAAGATTATTTTATGATATTGTTTCATTATTATTTTTTCAAAAGAATATGAAATTAAAAAAAATTTATGAAATATTTAATATAATTAAAGATTTACCAGAAGATAAAAAATATACAATATTAACATGTTTTAAACAAATTCAAAAATTTCATTTAGTTTCACATCAAAAATTTGATATTAGTATTTTAAGTAGTTTTGATCAATTAAATAATGACGAAATATTAAAAAGCTTTTTATATTTAAATGAATTAGAAGTAGATATACAACCTGTATTTTTAGAATATATAAAAGGAAATATTTCAAAAGTAGATTTAATTAGAAGAATATTAGAAAGTAAACAAAATACATTAAATAAAAATCAAGCAAATCGTATAAATCAAAATAATATATTAAATAATACATATACAAATTTAAATCGAAATAATATATTAAATGAACATATATTTTAGAATACATAATAAAAAAAATAAATATTATATAATAAGATATTAGAATATTTTATGATATAAATTAAAAATGAATATTTTTGCTATTTTATCAAAAATAGTTGCGGAATCACTATTAAGTTTATATCCAGTTTTTGTAAAAAAGATCGGTTTAAACATTCCAATTCAATTATGGACTCGTTTATTAGCATATGTCTTGATATCCTTCTTTTTTATCAACAAAACCTTTATATTAAAATCATTAACATCTTATAATGCGTTATTATTAGCATTGATTCATTTAACTCATATTTATTTTTCATATATGGGATTTAAATATTTAGATTCAGGTGTATCTTTTGCGTTATTTAATACATATCCATTTATGATATTATTGATGAGTCAAGCACCGTGGCATAATGCGTATTTATTGGCGCTAGTTGGTTTTATTGCGTTTATTTATGATAATTATATTCATCAAAATATGAAAATAGAAAAAAGTGATGATAAAGAGAAGAAAGAAGATAAAAGATTATTATTTCATACAAATTTTGGTTTTGGAGTGGTAATGATCTTATTATCTGCGTTTACGGAAGCATTCATATATTTTTTAATTCGTCGTGTAAAAACAGAAAATCATTGGAATCATTTATTTATATCGTATTTTTTAGGAGCAATCATTATGAGTGTATATATGATTTATATATATGGATATAAAAAAGAAGAAATAAAAGAGAATTTTAGTATTAGTGATACTATACAAAATGTTACTATTAACAATCGTATTTGGTTAGCTTTGGGTATAAATGGTTTATTAGGAGCATTCGGTTATTATTTGCGTTTTTATGCGAATTATCGTTTAGATTCTCAAATTTACGCACTATTATCTTATGTAGGTATTATAATGGCGTATGTCTATGGTATAATGTTGAATAATGAAAGTTTATCAGTGTATAAGGTTGTTGGAACATTATGTATTGTGATGGCAAATTATATGATATTAAAGAGATAAATATATTTTATTTATATTTTTTATTTATATTTTTTTATTTATCTATATATTAGAAATAGTATAAAATGGAAAAGAGTAAAAGTATAAATAAAAAAATGGAAAGTATAAAAAGTAAAAAAGAAAAAAGTATAAAAACGGAAAGTGTTAAAAATAATTCAAATATGACTTATTTATTAAATATGTATAAAAAAATAATTATGAATAAAAATGTTAAAAATATTCCATGTATCGAAAAAGAGTATATGATTCAAAATATACCTAAAAAAATTGATTATCGTTACTACAAAACATTTATTGAAAAATTAACAAAATATGTAAATGAAAAAAATCAAAATAAAGTGAAATCACTTAAAATGTGTAATGTAAATCCTTACAATAAATATTTAAAAAAAGTCGATCCCGAAGGGTTATTCTTCGGTTTACGCAATTATCACAAAAATATTAAATC
>JACCDH011353497.1_pt1 | contig 17674 bp, 9 predicted proteins | sample 7442481 | NCBI WGS metagenome assembly JACCDH01 (sample SAMN15323433, study PRJNA562643) | freshwater metagenome | isolation source: river surface water | place: USA:Blue River Watershed | collected 2017-08-15
ACCCCGACAACACCCTGCGCGCCTCGGTGGTGTCTGACCCCCACTTCAACCGCAAAAACACCAAAGACAACACCCCTGCCGTGATCTTCACCGAGATCGTGCCCGGCAACACCGTCGAAGTGACCGTGGCCGCCAAAGGCGGCGGCAGTGAAAACAAATCCAAAATGATCATGCTCAACCCCGGCGACAGCATCGTCGATTGGGTCTTGAAAACCGTGCCCACCATGGGCGCAGGCTGGTGCCCACCCGGCATGTTGGGCATTGGCATTGGCGGCACCGCTGAAAAAGCCGTGTTGATGGCCAAAGAAAGCCTGATGGACGACTTGGACATGTACCAATTGCTCGAAAAATCGAGCAAGGGCGAGAAGCTCGACAACGTCGAAGAGATGCGTCTAGAGCTCTATCACAAGGTCAACGCTCTGGGCATTGGCGCGCAAGGCTTGGGTGGCCTGACCACTGTGCTCGACATCAAAATCAAGATGTACCCCACCCATGCTGCAAGCAAGCCTGTGGCCATGATTCCCAATTGCGCGGCCACCCGCCACGCGCACTTTGTGCTGGACGGCTCGGGCCCCACTTACCTGGAAGCGCCCTCGCTCGACCTGTGGCCCAACGTCAACTGGACCCCCAACACCCAAACCAGCCAACGGGTCGATCTGAACACCCTGACCCCTGCCGAAGTGGCCAACTGGAAACCCGGTCAAACCTTGCTGTTGAACGGCAAAATGCTGACCGGCCGCGATGCCGCGCACAAGCGCATTCAAGACATGCTGGCCAAGGGCGAGCCTTTGCCCGTGGACTTCAAAAACCGCGTCATCTATTACGTGGGCCCGGTCGATCCCGTGGGCGACGAAGCCGTGGGCCCTGCCGGCCCGACCACGGCCACCCGCATGGATGGTTTCACCGAAATGATGTTGGCCAAGACCGGCCTGATCGCCATGATTGGCAAAGCCGAGCGCGGCCCAGTGGCCATTGAGGCCATCAAGAAACACAAGTCGGCTTACCTCATGGCGGTGGGCGGTGCGGCTTATTTGGTGTCGAAAGCCATCAAACACGCCAAAGTGGTGGGCTTTGCCGACATGGGCATGGAAGCCATTTACGAGTTTGACGTGGTCGACATGCCTGTGACGGTGGCGGTGGACGCCGGCGGCACCAGCGCCCACATCACTGGCCCGACAGAGTGGCAAAAACGCATTGCCACGGGTGAGTTCAAAGGCATCGGCGTTAACGCGGGCTAACTCAGTGCAGCGGCGATGACCGATGGCCATCGCCCTCACCTCCTCCATGATCGACTCCCCCATCGGCGTTTTTGACAGCGGCATTGGCGGTCTCAGCATCTTGCAGTCGTTGCAAAGTGCTTTGCCCGCTGAACACTTTGTCTATTGGGCCGACAGTGGGCACGCGCCCTACGGAGAAAAGACCGATTTGTTTGTGCGTCAGCGCAGCCTGGCCATCACCCAGCACCTGATCGACAAACACCACATCAAAGCCCTGGTGGTGGCCTGCAACACCGCCACGGCGGCGGCCATCCATGTGCTGCGCGAGCAATACCCTCAGTTGATTTTGGTGGGGGTCGAGCCAGCCCTGAAACCGGCTCTGAAGATCAGCGAAACCGGGCACATAGGTGTGATCGGCACCCGAGGCACTTTGGGCAGTGACAAATTTCAGCGGCTGCTCATGAGCGTGCAATCGCCGACAAATGTAGCCAACCCAACACCTGACACAAATCCATCCAGCACCCGTTTCACGGTTCAGCCTTGCAATGGTTTGGCCTTGGCGATTGAACAAAGCACCCATGCCGATTCAGCCGAGGCCAGCCAACAACGCATTGCCGACTTGTTGCGGACCTACACCCAAGCCATGGGAACCTTTGGCAAAGAGGCCGGCCAAATCGACACGCTGGTGTTGGGCTGCACCCACTATGTCTTTGCAGAACCGGCATTGCGCAGCTTGCTCGGGCCCGATGTCCATTTGGTCTCAACCGGCGATCCCGTGGCCCGGCAAACACGTCGCCTGCTTGAAGCCGCTTCGCTGTTGCGCCGGGGGCCTGCTCCCCACGCTCTTTCAGCCCGCATGCAACTCATGACCAATGGCGATTTGGCGGGCCTGCAAGCGGCAGCAGCGCGTTGGCTGGGTCTGCCCCACGCGGCCTGCCAGCGCAGTGACTTTCAGGTTTGATCGGATTTTGGGCCTAGGGCCATGCGGCGACCGCGCTCTAAATTGACGGGCATCAGCAGCAACAAGCCCAGCACAAACATCAAGGACGTGACCCCGATGGCCATGCGCTGGTTGCCATCGCTCAGCCAAGTGATCAGGCCATAACCCAAAGGCCCGACGATGCTGGCCAAGCGAATCGCAAATGTCCACAAGCCAAAAAACTCACCCAATCGTTCTGGCGGCGCCAACAAACCCGCCATGGCACGACCCGATGACTGGCTAGACCCCATGCACACGCCCGCAATCCCAGCGGCCCACCAGAACTGTTCTTTGCTGGTGGACAGTGCGGCAATCACACAGGTCACTGTCCAGCCGATCAAGGTCAAAGACAAAGCCAATTTATGCCCCAAGCGATCTTGGGCATAACCAAAGGCAAAGGCGCCTGCAAAAGCCGCGCTGTTCAAGACAAAGATCAACACCATGGTTTCTTGCGGCTTGAAACCAATCACCTGCTCGGCATAAATGGCCGCCAAAGCAATGGCCACCGCCACACCTGCCTGATAGGCCACGGCGCAGGCCATGAGTTGGATGAAATCTTGGTAAGGACGCGCGTCTTTGAAGGTGCGCCGAAGTGCGCTCAGACTCTGCAAAAAACCAACGGCTGGTGCATTGGTTTGCGGCGGCGAATGCTCTTTCAACAGGGCAAAAGTCACACAGGCCGCAGCGCCATAGACGGCTGCCGTGATCCACATCGTGACCGGCACAAATTGGCTGCCGGACTCACCCCGGGCTTGCGCCGCCAAGACATAAGCCAAACACAAGCCCAAGGTCAGCATGCCGCCGATGTAGCCCAATCCCCAACCCCAACCACTCACGCGCCCCATGGCTTCGGGTCGCGCGAGCTCGGGCAAAAAGGACGCCGTCAAGGACTCGCCATAAGAGAAAAATGTATTGGAGAGGACCAACAGCACCAGGCCCAAAACGATTTGCCCTGGGCCCACTGACGACAAAGCCGCCGTGCTGATGACGCAGGCCCCGGTGAACCACATGAGCAAACGTTTTTTGCCCGCCACACGGTCTGCCCAAGCGCCTAGACCGGGCATGGTCAACATGACAATCAAATAAGAGAGGCTGAGGCCCGAGGTCCAAGCCAAAGTGGCCCAACTCGCCCCTTCGGCCACGGCTCCCACAAAGTAGGCCGAAAAAACCGCCGTGATGACCACGGTGGCATAACCCGAATTGGCGAAGTCGTACATCGCCCAACCCCACACCTCGCGCCCTCTGACGCCAGGCTGGAGTGCATCGCGAGAGAAAAAGGCGGCCATGAGGTCAGGTTTTAGTGCAAGTGCCGTGGGCGACGACCACCACCGTGGCCACTGCCGTTCCCACCTGAGCCACGCGGGGGTTTACCGAGCTCTAGCGAGCTGACCAGGTTGTCAAACCGTTGGCTAAAGAGCTTGTCAATTTCAGCCACAACGCCTGACAACTCAGAGCCATCGAAATGGCGCTCCATCATGTTCACGACATCGTGGATCAACAAATCGCGTTGGGCTTGCATGATGGCGGCCGGATCGGGGCCGACAAACAGCATCACAAAATCGTCACGCGACTCGGCTCCATTGGCTTCGTCTTCGTCATCAAATTCGGTGTCGTAAAAAGTGACTTCAATCTGGGTGCCGGCGGATGACAACTCGTTGAGGTTCATGCACAGGTCTTCCATGACCATGCGAAAGTCATCATCGCCCTTGACCGTCCAGCAGAGTTGCAAGCGGTTCAGGTTGGTGTCAAAACGAATGCCGGGTTCTTCTTCGTAGAGGCTGGGTGCGCCGTCGCTCAGTGAACGGGCGCCCGCGTAATGCCAGAGCGGCTTGAGCGCTTCTTGAATCGCCTTGATGTCGGTGCCCGGTTTGATCGGCACATCACCATGCACATGAATTTCAAGCGGAGCGTTGTCGTTTTTCATGAGGGTGCTTCAATGTCTGTGGTGCCCCGAGCCGGAATCGAACCGGCACGCCCGTTATTCACGAAGCAACGGATTTTAAGTCCGGTGTGTCTACCGATTTCACCACCGGGGCAGAGACGCTATTGTGCTTGATAAAAGCTTCTGTTTTTGGCTTCAGCTGATCTGCAGGTTTTGCATGGCCAAGATGAAAAGTGTGATCACGCTGATATAGCCGACCAACCAAAAAAGTGACCGAAACAAGGCTTTGTCGGCGACATAACACGCCACATAAGCCACTCGCGCGGCGACAAAAAGAACCGCCAACAGATCGACCACGGTCGGGTCAACGCCCGTCAGCAATGCCAACACCACCCCGACCGCAAAAAATGGGAACGCCTCAAAGCAATTGGCTTGGGCCGCATTGGCGCGGGCTCTGAATCCGCTCTGCTCGGCCATCCAGGCGCGGGGGTCGTGGTTGTTGTAGCTTTTGGCTCCTGCTTTGGCGATGCCCGCGCACACCACAGGCATGACACCCGCTATCAACACACATGCGTAAGAAATCACCATTTCAGTCTCCCTTGAAAGCCAACAAAAAAGCCACTGAGGTTCAGTGGCTTGGGATGTCTTGAACAGGCGCAAGCCTGTTCAAAAGACTTTAACCGCCCTTTTTGGAGCGCTTGCCCGGATTTTTCTTGTTGCGGGTCGCCACACCGCGCTCCAAACTCACGCGTTGACCACGGCCATGGGTCGGCAAGGTCACGCCCGGCAGGGTGGGCAGCGGAGGGGTGAATTTACGGTCTGCTTCGGTCACAATTTTGTTGCCCATCACTGGCTCCAGATAAATAATGCAAACCGATATTAAGCCACAAGAATGGCCCATTTTGAGCAGCGAACCCCGCAAGTGACCCTCGATTTGAGAGGGAAGCGGCAAGAACTGACGATAAACTGCCTTGATGGAGTTCACCACTGTCCTGATCGTGGCTTATTTCGCCTTGTTGGCGCTCACCCTGCTCAAGCGGGGGGGCACCATCGAAGGGCCTTGGTTGTTTTTCTTCCGTGCCTTTTTCCCCAACTGGAAGTTCTACCACGGCATCAACCCAGCGCCACGTTTGTATGTGCGAGGCCAAACGGCTGACGGAACTTGGTCAGATTGGCGCTTGGTCTACCCCCGCTTGCCCCTGAAATGGCGGCACCTGCTGCACAACCCCGCCGTGAACTTGGCCCTGACCCACCAAAACTTTGTCGACCACTTGGCCAACGACATCAACAGCCTGCCAGACGGCGCCGATATCCAAGAAAAAGTGACATACCAATTGGTCAGCCAACTGGCCCTGCAAGCTTTGCAAGGGGGACGCTGGGGCGATCAAGCCATGCTGCCCTCCTGTGCACAAGAGGCGACCGACAATGCAGCGGCTTTGGCGTTTTGCGCATACCAGTTTGAAATTCGCATGGAACAGCCGGGCAGCCACACCAGCGATCTCATGCTGCAATCGCCCAGGATCTCGACATGACGCTGGCCCTGACCGTTCGTGCTTTTGAGTGTTTGTTGGGCTGGAGCTTGTTGCTGCAAACCCTGGAGTACCTGCGCATTCAAAAGATGGATCGCATCGGCGTGTGGCCGCTATTGCAGCGCGAAATACCGCCTCGCCCCGCGTGGCTGAAATCATTGCTGAGCACCTTGCTCATGCCTGCTCCCTACTCTGCCTTGTTGGTTTTGCGCGGTTTTTTGGCCGTGGGCTTGATCTTGGGGCAGATTGAAGGGGGCGGTGCGCTGCTGCTGTTTGTGCTGGCCTTGCTGCTGCTGTTGCGATGGCGGGGAGCCTTCAATGGGGGCAGCGATTTCATGACCCTGGTGGCCCTGTCTGGCTTGTTGCTCGCGCATGGGGTGGGCCACTTCACCGACAACGTCACCGGTTGGCGCGCCGGCTTTTGGTACATCACCCTGCACACCATCAGCTCTTATTTTGTGTCGGGATGGGTCAAGTTGTTGCGACCTGAATGGCGCTCTGGCCGGGCCATGACCCTCTTTTTAGACACCGGCGTTTATGGGCCACTGCCCGAGCGGAGTGTGTTGCGTCACCCCATCTTGGCCCGCTTGGGCGCATGGTCGTTCACGGTTTGGGAAGGCTGCTTCCCGCTGGCCCTGTTGAATGTGCGATGGGCCTGGCTGTTTTGCAGCGTCGCCGCCCTCTTTCACTTGTTGGTGTTTCGGTTTTTTGGCTTGAACCGCTTTTTTTGGGCATGGCTCAGCACATTTCCAGCCGTGATTTACTGCGCGGGTGCCACTTGGTAAACGGCTGATGGCGCAGACAAAAAGGTCGAGACGACAGCACCCTGCCGCCCCGACCCTCTTGCCGTCACTTGGCTTTAAATCAACGCGTGGCTCACCACCAAGTTTTGGTTGATCAACAACTGTGCGTTGTCGCTCACCACGTTGCTGTACACGTTGTAGCTCTCCCCTCCATGCGTGGCCGTACCCGTCAACGCCCACGGCGACAAGGTGTTGATCGCCGCCGCCGACTCGGTGATGGTCACCGTGCTGCTGCCGCGCGCCACCGACCCACTGCCGTCCATCACCATTTGGTGTGAAGTGCTCGCGCGCGTCACATCGGCCGTGTTGCTGAAGCTCCAGCCACTGCCCGCGTTGAACAAGTTGATGCCTGCATCCAACACATCCGCCGTGCTCAGCTTCACGCTGTTGCCCCCGTAGCTGCCCAAGTCCACCTTGTCGATCGTGCTGGTGCCCAGCTTGGTGAAGTCCATCGCTTGGCCATAGTTGGACAACGACAAAGTGTCCACCCCGGCGCTGCTGGTGGTCATCGAGGCGATCTGCCCGCTATCGCCCACCACCACATTGACCACTTGTGTACTGACTGCGCTGGTTTGCTCCACGCCCACCGTGTTGTAAAACTTCACCGAAAGCGCATGGCTGCCTGCGCCCAGCTGGGGTACGTTGATCTTGAGGAATTGGTCTGCTGCAAAGATTGAATATTGTTCAGCAATGAGGTTGGCCCCATCAAACACCTTGACCACCCCCTGTTGGGCAAACTCCAGCTTGCAGCTGAGCACCAAGAAAGGATCTTCGGTGCTGCCGCCTGCGGCCAAGTTGCCCGTCAGTGCGCCTTGGTTGTCGCTCAAGGTGGTGACCGTCGCAAAGTTGTCCACGACAGCATCCACCTCCAGCCCAAAGCGGGCGCTGGAGGCGCCCGTGTTGGCGCCGCTCTCGACCCTGAAGCTCAAGCTGTGAAACCCCTCGCTCAAGGCGGTGGTGGGCACAAAGTTCCAGCTTCTGCCGTTGACCACCATGGTGCCGGCCAGGGCTTGCGTGCCGTCGTAGGCCACCAAGGTTTCGCCGCTGCCCAAATTGGCACTCAAGGTGCCCCACACACCGGGGGTGGTGTCTTTGGTGACCAAGCTCTTAAGAGGGTCGGCCACGCTTTGACCGGGCAGCAACTGAGCGCCGTAGGCAAAGGCGCCCGAGGTCTCCACTGCGCCCGAGACCGTGACCAACTGGGTGGGCTGTGTGCCCACAATGGTGACGCTTTGGCTGCTGCCGGCGGCGCCCACTTGGCCCACTTCGTTGGTCACTTTGGCGGTGATGGCGTGGCTGCCCAGACCCAAGCCCGCTTGGCTGAATGTCCAAAGGGTGCTGGTGCTTGTGGCAAAGCCCAACAACACATCACCGTCATACACGCCCAGCTTTTGTCCCGCCGCCAAGGCGGTGGTCAAATTGCCCGTGACCTGCAACATGCTGACACCAGCGCTGCCAGAGTCGAAGGCCGAGAGCACATGGGCCGTGGGGGCCGCGCCCGGGATGCTGAGCCACTCGGTGGCGGTGGCCTTGATGACGCTGCCGTCCAAGCTCTCCACCCGCACCATCATCGTGTGCGCGCCAGCGGCCAAGGCTTTGCCCGCGGGCACCGTGAAGGTCCAAGCGCCAGTGGCCGTGTTGGTGATGGTGGCGTTGCCCAAGTAGATGTTGCCATCGTACACCGCCAGCCGCTCGGTCGCCCCCAGGTTGGTGCCCAAGGTGCCGCTCAAGGTAGGCGTGGTGTCGCTGGCGTAGTTGGCGCCCGACTTCAGGCCGCTGGTGTTCACGGTTTGCACCAAGTCTCCGCTGAGCGTGGCCGCCACCGTGACCCCAGGCGCAGCGGCCAAGGCCAGCTCAGACTGGAAGCCGCTCATGCTGGTGCCCGACAAATACACCTTGGCTTGGGCCAAAGTTCCAAAGATGGGGTTGCCAGTGAACTTGATGCTGTCAATGGGGTAGAAATCACCCAAATCAACTTGCCAATAACGCAGGCCATTGACGAAACCGTCGTTATAAAGGTAAGCCGAGCCCCAGAAGGTGGAGCCATCGACAGCTGCCGAAGCGGACAAATTACCTTGAATTGCCGCAGTCCATCCCTGCCCCGCTGTGGGTTTGCCCAAGGCCACGTTCACCCCGCCGCTCATCACCTCCACCTCGGACATGGACAGGAAAGCGGTGCTTGATGGCATATCGCGCGCCACCATCACGTAACGCACCGATTGGGGCGTTTGCGTGAGGGTGCCTGTGTCCACACTCAAGGTGATGTCGGAGTTTTGCACCAAGGCGGTGATCGCATTGGACGTCGTGCCCGACAAGGCCGTGACGGTGTTGACCACCTTGGCCGTCAAGTTGTGGCTCTGATAGGTCAGTGCGGGGGTGGTGTAGCTCCAGTCCTTGCCAAGCGCCGTGGCTGTGCCCAACAAGGTGCTGCCATCAAAGATCTGCACCACCTCTCCCGATTTGAGCATGGCGGACAAGGTGCCGTCGAGTTTCAAGGTGGTGTCGTCTGTGCTGTTGCCACTGACCAAGACGCCGGTTTGCGCGCCCTCGTTGTCGGTTGCGCTGGTGATCGAGACCAAGGTGTCTGGGGCGGTGGCCTCGGCAATGCGCAAAATCTGGCTCTGGGCCAAACGAACGGAGCCCGTCAATTTGTCCTCCACGGTCACTTTGACCAAGTGGTTGCCCCGTGGCACGTTGCTCAGGTTGTAACTCCAGTTGGTGCCGGTGACGCTGGCCTCGCCCAAATAGACTTCGTTCAGATACACACCAACCCGCTCATTGCCCGTGGCGCTGAGCGCCACACCCAGTTTGCCGCTGACAGTGGCTGCTGTTTCCGAGGTGAACACGCTTTGCGGCACATTGAATGCCACAGTGTTGACGCCGGTGCCGCCCATCAGTGGTGACATTTGTCCGACAAAGATGGCGCCATTGGTGCCGCTTTGCAAAGCGCTCAAGCTGGGGTTGGCGGCCATGCTTTGGTTGGACACATAGGCCCAAGTGCCTGGATCGGGTTTGCCCAGGGTGATGCTGCTGACTTCGTAAGCTGCTCCCAAATCGACCTGAATCCAGCCCTCGCTGGTGGCTGCAGCGGTGGTGTAGCCGGTTTCCGGAAACCTGGGGTTGTAGGTCACGGCAAATTGCGGGTTGGATGAGCCGTTGATCGAGACAGGCACCTTAGAGGGGTCACTGGTCGTCCAGGTAATGCCCGGCAAGTCGCTGAGCACCGTGGAGTTGGGGCTCAAGATGCGGATATAACCCACATCGAACACCTCGGGCGAGCTGACGGCCCCTTGGTGCACCATGATGTAACGCACAAACTGGGCCCCCTTTGCAGAGCTGCCTTGCGGTGCGATGGCGAAATCGCTCAACGCTTGCACCAACACGGTGGAGTTGAGCGAGGCGCTGGCCAAGCCCGAAGAGGTGTTGATCACGCGGGCGCTCATGGCGTGAGAGCCGACAGCCAAGGGGTTGGACGCTGTGAGGGCGTAAGACCAAGTGGCACCACTGGTTGTGGCGGTTCCTAAGTAGGTGCTGCCATCAAAGATTTGCAACACCTCGCCGTTGGCCAAGGCCGCGCTCAGACCGCCACTGATCAGCAGCGTGCTGTCGTCGGTGCTGGTTTGCGAGGCCACTGCACCGCTGCTGTTGCCAGCCCTGTACAAGGTGCCTGTGGTGTTGGCACTGGTGTCGTCGGTCACTGAGATGGACGCGACAAAGGTGGTGGGCGTGCCCGCGGGGCTGACGATTTGCACGTTTTGAGCGCGGGACAAACTGGCCACGCCCGTGGCGATGTTCTCTAAACGCGCTTCCAGCGCATGCATGCCGGGCACAAAATCACTGGCCGAATAGCGCCAAGCGCTTCCCGAAAGCGTGGCGTAGCCCAGCAGCACCCCTCCGTCATAAATGGCCACACGCTCTTTAGCGGGGTCAATTGAGGCCCCCAAAATACCCGCCAATTCCAGTGAATTGTCTGTAGTGGCAACCGAGGTGGCGCTGTTGCCATTGGCCAGCAAGTTGCCTTGGATGTCACCGGCGTCGACCACCAAGGTGTTCCATACCAAACTTGAAATTTGAACAGTGACTGGAATACCCAGAAATGGGCTAGACAGTTGTGTATTGGGGTTCTCCACTCGCGCCGTGAAGGTGTGAGGGCCCATCGTCAAGGGAGTGGTCGGCGTGAATGTCCACAAAGTGTCTTGGACAATGGCTTCACCCAGCAAACTTTGACCATCATAAATTTTGACGGCTTCACCCCAACCCAAGGGTTTGCTGAGCGTGCCATTTAAGGTGGGCGTGGTGTCGTCGGTGCTGGTGCCCTGCGCAACAAATGAGGCTGAATTGATGTTGTAGGCATTGCCTGCGGTGGCACTGGAATCATCGGTCACGACCAAACTGGTTACCACGGCTGTGGGTACATCGGGAGACAAGATGCTGACTTCAAATGCAGCCTCGATGCGCGTGTTGGTACCCGCACTGTCTTGCAACTTGATGCGTAATTTATGCAAGCCTGTCGACAAGGGGCTGGTCACCACATAGGTCCACGCGCCATCGGATCCCACTGTCGCTTCGCCCAAATAAACATCGGTGCTGCTGTAAACAGCAAGGCGTTCACCCGCCAACAAGCCCGTGCCCAACTTACCCGTCAGTGTCGGGGTTAGGTCGGCGGTGGTGATCACCGTGTCTGAGTAGGTGGTGACCGCAGTGCTGGTGCTCGTCGGGCCAAAGGTCACAACGCCCAAGGTGTCTTTTGCCGCCGCAACGCTGCCCTTGCCACTGAGACTGCCCACGCTGGAAGACGCCAGAAAAATGTTGGCGTTTCGATAAGTTGAAAAGTCTGCAGCGTATGGGGTAAAGCTCACACTGTCGACCGCATAGTCCGCACCCAAATCCACTTGCCACCATTGCATGACCGACGGGGTATCACTGCTGCCAGAAGAGTAAAAAGTACTCGCGTTTCCGTCCAAAGCCTTGCCCAGCGTGTCGCCGTTGGTTGCATAGGCCGTAGCGGTTTTACCCAGTGCCACATTCACGCCACCGCTCATGACTTGAACTTCGTTGAACACCAACCAAGCGCCAGTGCCGCCCTGCCGGGCCACCATCACATAACGTGCCATCCTGGGGATGGGCAAGATTTGAGTCGATGTGCCATTGTCTGCCACCAGGCCGAAGGAGTTCAAGGTTTGAATGAGCGCTGTACTGCTGGGAACTGCAGCGATTTGTGATGAATTGGCTGACGGGTTGACCACCTTGGCAGTGAACACATGGCTTCCGGTGCCAAGAGCGTTGGCACTGGCCACGTCAAAGGTCCAAGTGCGGTTGACGGTATCCACCGTGGTGGCGTTGCCCAACAAGAGCCCGTTGTCAAACACCTGAATCCGCTCGCCAGCCAGCAATGTGCCGCTGTAAGCGCCACTGAACTTGGGCGTGGCATCGTCCGTGCTGGAACCGGAGGCCACAGCACCCGCGCTGTTGGTAATCAACCCAATGCCAGTGGTCGAACTGACATCATCGGTTACCACCAAACTGGTCACTGCGGCTGTGGGTACTTCGGCAGACAAGATACTGACTTCAAAGGCAGTTTCAAGGCGGGTGCTGGTGCCCGCACTGTCTTGCAACTTGATGCGCAATTTATGCAAGCCTGTCGACAAGGGGCTGGTCACCACATAGGTCCACGCGCCATCGGATCCCACTGTCGCTTCGCCCAAATAAACATCGGTGCTGCTGTAAACCGCCAGGCGTTCACCTGCCAACAAGCCTGTCGCCAACTTGCCGGTCAAGATGGGGGTCGCGTCTGCCGTAGTGATCACCGTGTCTGAGTAGGTGGTGACCGCAGTGCTGGTGCTCGTCGGGCCAAAGGTCACAACACCCAAGGTGTCTTTTACCGCCGCAACGCTGCCCTTGCCACTGAGACTGCCCACGCTGGAAGACGCCAGAAAAATGTTGGCGTTTTGATAATTTGTGGTGTTCACAGCGTAAGGCGTAAAAATCACGCTGTCGATGGCAAAGTCGGCGCCCAAATCTACTTGCCACCATTGCATTGTCGAAGCCGTTGCGGCATTACCAGAAGAGTAAAAAGTACTCGAACTGCCATCGACGGCCTTACTTGGCGTATCGGTATTGCTGGCATAGGCCGTAGCGGTTTTACCCAGTGCCACATTGACGCCACCACTCATGACTTGAACTTCGTTGAACACGAACCAAGCGCCAGCGCCGCCCTGCCGCGCCACCATGACGTAGCGCGCCGTTCTGGGAATGGGAGCGCTTTGAATCAGCGTGGCATTGTCTGCCACCACGCCGAAGGAACCCCAGGTTTGAATGAGCGCTGTACTGCTGGGCACTGCCACTGTTTGTGATGCAGTAGTCAAAGGATTGACCACTTTGGCGGTGAACACATGGCTTGCAGTGCCAAGAGCGTTGGCACTGGCCACGTCATAAGTCCAAGTGCGGTTGACGGTATCCACCGTGGTGGCATTGCCCAACAGGACTCCGTTGTCAAAAATTTGTATCCGCTCGCCCGCCAGTAATGTGCCAGTGTAGGAGCCACTGAACTTGGGTGTGGCATCGTCCGTGCTGGACCCTGACGCCACCGCGCCCGTGGCGTTTGTACTCAACCCAATGCCGGTAGTCGTATTGGCATCATCGGTCACGACCAAGGTGCTGACCGCTGCCGTTGGTGCTGCGGGACTGATCACTTGCCACTCGTAGTTTTGAGCCAGCTTGGTCACGCTGCGAGAAACATCTTGAAGCTTGGCCGTGAGGGTGTAAGAGCCTGGCGCAAACGGGGCTCCAGCGTGCACATACGTCCAGTTGCCATCTGTAGCCACCGTGGCCAAGCCCAAAAATGTGGCTCCATCGTAGAGGGCCAACACTTCGTTGCCCAGCAAGCCTGTTGCCAGTTTGCCGGTCAAAGTGGGGGTGCTGTCTGCGGTGGAGATGCCAGTGAAAGCAAATGTCGTGACAGCTGTACTGGTCCCCGTGGTGCCAAAAGTCACAACACCCGCCGTATTTCTCGCTTCCGTAACGTTGGCCTTGCCACTCAGGCTTCCAACGCTTGAAGATGAAACAAAGATATTGGCGTTTTGAAAAGTGCTCGTATTTGGAGCGTAGGGCGTAAAGACCACACTTTCAATGGCAAAGTCAGCGCCTAAATCCACTTGCCACCATTGCATGGCAGATGCGGTTCCCGCATTTCCCGAGGAGTAAAAAGAGGTTGCACTGCCATCCACAGCATTGCCTGGATTGTCGGAATTGCTGGCATAAGCCGTGGCCGTTTTACCCAGCGCCACATTGATGCCACCGCTCATGACTTGAACTTCGTTGAACATCAACCATGCGCCAAGACCCCCCTGCCGGGCCACCATCACATAGCGCCCTGTCTTGCTGATCGGCACCGTTTGCACCAGCGAGCCATCGTCAGAAAAACCGTTGAACGAGCCCATGCTTTGGACCAGCGCAGTGCTGCTGACCCCTGTAGTGCTCGAGGCGGTCGGGGTGTTGTACACCTGTGCCGTCAATACATGGTTGCCTCTGGCCAAGGCCGTGGTGGTGTATGACCAGGTGTTGGCTCCAGTATTGACAGTTGCGTTGGCCAAAAAAGTGCCATTGTCTGAAACACGAATCACTTGGTCCGCAGTCAACGTGCCCGTGTATGCGCCGCTGAGCGAGAGCACGGTGTCATCGGTGCTGGTACCGCTGGCCACTGGGCCTGTGGCGTTGCTCACAAAAGAGAGAATGGACGAAGAATCGTCTGTCACGACCATGGTGGTGACTTCTGCAGTAGCCGTCCCCACCGCGACCACAAGATTGCGCGCCATTTTTGCTGTGGTGCCCGACAAGTCTTCTAAAGCCACTCTGTAGGTGTCAACCGTGCCGTTGAAGCCCGACAAACTGGCGCTCCAAGTTTGATCAGGCGCCACGGTGATGGCGCTGACAAAAGTGCTGCCCTTGTAAAGCGCCAGACGCTCTTTGGCAGGGTCAAACAGGCTGACCACGATGCCTTTGATTGCGAGCGCTGTGGGGTCGTAACTGGCCGTGAAGCTGTTGATGATGACGCTGTCGCTGACGGCATTGCCACTCAAATTGTTGACCGTGTTGACCACTTTGGCTGAGAAAGTGTTGAGCCCTGAGGCACGCATGGCCACGGTGGGGGTGTAGCTCCAGGTGTTGGTGCTGGTGTTGGGCGTGGCATCGCCAAGGTAAGCATCGTTGTTGTAGATGCGGATTTTTTCGTTGGCTCCCAAGGTGCCGGTGTAGGTGCCCGAGATCACCGGTGTGGTGTCTTCGGTGCTGGTGCCACTGCCCAGTGCGCCTGACGAGTTGACTTGGTAATTGCTCACCCCCGTCGAATCGTCCGTCATGACCAACGTGGCGACTGCTGCGGTCAATGTCGCCGAAGGATTTTCAAACACCAAGTTGTAGGTGCTTGAAACGGCCAAGGCATTGGTCATGTTGCTCTGACCCGCCGCTTGTACAACGCTGGTCAAGCCATAACTTCCATTCGCCAAGTCGGGCGATGGGGTGTAGCTCCAGGTATTGCCTGCCGTTGTGGCAACGCCCAATTTGATCGCCGCTGAACCGCCGATGGACGCATAAACAGCCACTTCTTCCCCAGCCGCCAAAGGTGCTCCAAGCAAGCCTGTGAGCGTGGGCCGCAGGTCATCCGATGCGCCTCCGCTGGCCACTTGCCCTTGAACAGAACCCACGTTGTCGTTCATGGTCGAGATGGAGACCGATTGGATTTTTTGAGACCATGCGCTGGAGAAAGGGCCTTTAGCGGAAAGACCTGCGTCTTCCACTCGCAACGCAAATTGAATGTGCCCGCGGGCCAAGGTGGGGGTGGCAAAAGACCACGTGCTTGCGCCGGTTGTTGCCGTCGCCACTCCCAGGCGGGTCCATGCGCTCTCGAACAGGGTGTACACCACCACTTGTTCATTTGCGCCCAAGGCCGTGGTGATGCTGCCACTGAGGTCAAGCGTGACATCGTTTGTGCTGGCGCCTGGCGCCAAATCAGAGACCGTGGTGCCACTGGCCAAATTATCGATCGCACGCGTGATGGTGGCGGTGTTGGTGATGAAGGTGTTGACCAAGAAACTGCTGTCCACTTGAACCGCGCCGGGATTGCCCGACAAGTCTTGATAAGTATTGCCGGCGACAGCGATGCGGCCGATGGCAGCAGACAACCCCCCTGTTGGGATGAATGTGGCGGTGTACACCTGGCCATCAAGTGTGGCCAAGCCAGACAGGGTGCCATGGGTCGCCACAATGCTGCCGCTGGTGAAATTGCGCACCACTTCACTGAAGGTGAAAGTGATGGTGGCCGTTTGGCCTGTGACCAATTCGGTCATGTTGCTGGTGATGACCAAGGTGGGGGCAAAAGAGTCAACTGGCGGCGAGGGTGTCACGCCACCACCACCACCACCACCACTGCCAGCAGCATCGGAACTGTTGTCCGCTGCAAAGGCGGCGCCTCCAGCAAAAATAGCCCAAGCAGGCGATGTCGAGGGCAACAAAACGGCCGCCTCAGCGGCCCCCGCGGCCGCCAAAGCCTCAGGTGTTGCCGCCAAGCTGACGGCCTCAGAGGCCAAGTAGTTCCACTCCACATTGCCCACACTGGCACCGGCGTTGGCATAAAACTCTGTCACTTCCAACAGCTCAACACCTTCCAACTCCAACACCAAGTGGTTGCCAACTTTTTTAACGGTGCCAGTTTTTGCCGCGTTTGTAGTGATTTCATTAGTTTTTAAACTTTCAACACTGAAACTGATCTTGGCACCCGGCTGGGCTTGTATCTTCAAGGGCGTGGCGCCCTCTTGTATCAATACTTGTTGAATAACTTGGCCGTCAGGAAGCGATTGGGTCACTTTGATTTTCATGATTAGCCTTGTTTGAAAGTAAAAACGCCGTTTTCGATAAGTTAACTTTCAAAAAGTATTAATTCAACAAATAAAATTAATTTAAAGGAATTTTGTTCCTATTTTCTTTGGGTCTCGGTTGCCTTGGAATACCGGCTTGACAGACACGCACAATCCAAATGGCAGCCCGGTGCTTGAGGATCTCAAGACGAAAAAAAACCCCTGACTCGTGTGAGGCAGGGGTTTGTTGAACAGGATGAAACCTGGAGGCGCGACCCAGAGTCGAACTGGGCTAGACGGATTTGCAATCCGTTGCATAACCGATTTGCTATCGCGCCAAAACTGAGTGACAAAAACGGGAAGCTGTGCTTCCCGAATTGCAGAAAGAATCGGTCGGTTCTTTCAATGTTTGGAGCGGGAAACGAGGCTCGAACTCGCGACCTCAACCTTGGCAAGGTTGCGCTCTACCAACTGAGCTATTCCCGCATGAAGCTGAATGATTCTGATTATTTGGAGCGGGAAACGAGGCTCGAACTCGCGACCTCAACCTTGGCAAGGTTGCGCTCTACCAACTGAGCTATTCCCGCATTTCAACAAACTCGACATTGTGTGTCGGGCCGTTTTTGGTAAGGGTGAATTGTAATGCAAATTTCCGGGCATTTTAGGATGCCCGGAAAAATTTGCATCAATGCTTGACGGCCTCAGAGGTCGGTGTAGAGGCCACTGCCGTTACCGCAGCCACCTCTTCGTCACTCAAGGGCACTGGCTTGGCTTCCAGCGCAATGTCCAACACCTGGTCGATCCACTTCACAGGAACAATCTCCAGATCGTTTTTGACATTTTCTGGAATGTCTTGCAGATCTTTCACGTTGTCCTCAGGAATCAGCACCGTCTTGATGCCCCCGCGCAAGGCTGCCAACAGCTTTTCTTTCAAGCCACCAATGGCGGTCACTTCGCCACGCAAGGTGATCTCGCCGGTCATGGCCACATCGGCGCGCACCGGAATGCCTGTCATGGCCGAGACCATGGCGGTGGTCATGGCAGCACCCGCGCTGGGGCCGTCTTTCGGCGTTGCCCCGTCGGGCACGTGGATGTGCAGGTCTTTCTTTTCGAAGACCTCGTCTTTGATGCCCAAGAGCCGAGAGCGGCTGCGCACCACGGTACGGGCGGCCTCCACGGACTCCTTCATCACATCGCCCAGCGAACCGGTGCGGGTGATCACGCCTTTGCCGCGCATCAGGGCCGCTTCGATGGTCAGCAAATCGCCGCCCACCTCGGTCCAGGCCAATCCAACCACCTGACCCACCTGATTCTTTTGCTCAGCGCGGCCATAGGTGTACTTGCGTACCCCCAGAAATTCATTGAGGTTGTCCACCGTCACCTGAACCTGCGGCTTCATCTGCTTGAGCAACA
>JACCDH010774231.1_pt1 | contig 17669 bp, 14 predicted proteins | sample 7442481 | NCBI WGS metagenome assembly JACCDH01 (sample SAMN15323433, study PRJNA562643) | freshwater metagenome | isolation source: river surface water | place: USA:Blue River Watershed | collected 2017-08-15
ATACACTCGGAATTCAGCGCGACGAAACTTATCCTGGCTACAAGCACTTCATTTTGCAGCCCACACCTGATCCGTGGGGTAAGATTAAGTTTGCCAAAGGCCACGTAGAAACGATGTATGGAAACATCAAAAGCGAATGGTCGAAGCAGGGAAATAAAACGACTTATCGTTTCACCATTCCGGCGAATACGTCCGCTCAAGTAAAACTACCTAAGGGCAAAATCGTGAATGTGGCATTAAAAACAAAAACCAGCGCGGATCGAATCGAATTCGAGCTCGGCGCTGGCCTTTATGAATTTGTCGTGGAATCGAATTAACCTAAGGCTTTTCTACCTATAGCATCTGGATTATTCACGAGAGCACAAGCATCATCGAGAATCATCGTCTCTCCATTTTCTTTGGTGTAAGGCTTCCAAGTAGGGAGGCCTCCGCCATTCGGATTGCCTGTTTTAATGAAGTTCAAGAAGGACTTTGCCATCTTAGTCGACAAGGCTCTTGGTCTTTTTCCACCTCCAGTATGCGTTAGCATCAGGTCTGTGTTATAGAACCAGAAACAAATGTCATCACAGTGGAACGCGCGCATTCTACCATCAAAGAGCGGGGGTTGCCAGCCAAACCAAGAGACATAGACCGGAGCTTTCTTTTGGGAAATCTTCGCATCTGCAGCAGCAATAGCATTCTTTCTATTTGATAGTATCATCGCCCAAATTTCAACCGGTTTTGCCTTAGGGAAGTTTTGGCTATATGCGTCTACGATTTTACCCGCCTCGGCACCGAATCGAGGCTTAATTTTTTCTACTACTCCCGCTAAGGTAATTTCCTCTAAGCTCGCATCTGTTCGGCTGGGGCTCGACTCATGGAAGGTCGTATTAATTATCATTGGGATATCCGCTGAGAAATGATTCGGGTCTGAGAAAAATGGTTCATCATTCATCGTCACCCCATCAGCCACGGGCGAAAATCCTCCGCGGGAGATGTTCATTTTCTTCGCTTCCTCTGCGAATTTCTCCACCGCACGTGTCGTAATATCGATGTATTGTCTCCACGGAATTTGCTGTAATTTTTCGATTTCGCCAGGTTGTAAACCTGCCTCTTCCATCACTTTCAAGCCTAGTTTCTCTGCATATTCCTTGTTCACACCCGTCAAAGACGATCCACTTAAGGCCACCGCCTTATGGAATAACCCCTTAGCAGAGGGCATATTCATCAATGAAGTCACCTTAGCGCCACCTCCGGATTGCCCGATGATGGTCACATTATTCGGGTCGCCACCGAAATTCGCAATGTTATTTTTCACCCATTCCAGCGCTGCCACCATGTCTAAATTTCCTACATTACCGGAATGTGGATGACCGCCCGCTGCCTTTAAATGCGAATAGCCAAAAGGTCCTAAACGGTGATTAATCGAGCAGAAAACGATATTCCCTAAACGACTCAAATTCTCTCCATGGTAACCATCTTGTTCTATCGCATTTCCGTTCGTAAATCCTCCACCATGCAACCAAACGACCACAGGTCGCTTCCCAGAATCGATAGCAGGAGTCCACACATTTAATTTCAAACAATCTTCCGATACATCGTCATAATTCCAATGGTCCACAAATGAGGCATAGGCATTTGCATACCGCTTGTCCATAATTTGAGGGGCCGTATTTCCCCACCAAACACATGGTTTAATCTCCTTCCAGGCAGCAGGTTTCACAGGCGGCATGAACCGATTTTTCCCCGATGTATCAGCACCATAGGGTATCCCGAGAAATTGATGGACGCCACGCAAAACGAAACCGCGTATCTTGCCATACTCCGTATCTGCAACCGCGATGTTATCTCCCACAAATAGCAACTGGTCATCTGAGGATGCGGCAGCTAAGGGAGAATTTAATGGACCAGAGCCCACGCTGAGTGTGGCTGCTCCTAGTCCAAGGGACTGAATAAAATTTCTACGATTTGATTTCATCATTTTAAATAGGTTTATACTCTGATTAACGTAAGCCAAATATCTTCATTGATCGCATGGACCAAGGGGTTACTTCATCTGCAGCAGCGGTCACCGCCTCCGCTAATTTCAAGCGCATAAACTTTGCGCGAGTAGCAGGCAAGGTGATCATATTATCGCCTTGTGTTCCTTTGATGTTCGCTTGCACCACCTTCCAATCTGAGCCATTCATCGATGCCTCCACAGTTATGTTACGCGGATAGGTGTGAATATATTCAGGAGTCTCTCCTGGTTTAGGCCGCTGGCCACGCTTAAAGCTAGAACTAGACGTAAAATGGAACTCTGAGAAGGTATATTCAACTGGAAATTCCACCTGGAAAATCATGTCTTTTTCTTGGGTTTTTCCTGTCGACCAGCCTTCGTAATTGAAGGCGCTTTTAGGCGATGCATTCCCGCCCACGCGAGTGGATGCGGTGTGGGTGGCATAGAATTTCCAGCTTGGGTCCGGTACAAATTCCACCGGAACCTGCTTCATCAACGATTCAAATTTATACATACCTGCCTGCTTACTGGTATTCGCACGAATGGCTGCCACTTGCGCAGGACTCACAAAAGACGCATCGTTCGATAAACCATTGCGGATATAAGAAACTACGTCTGCAATCCACTGATCAGACTGCTCTTTCATGGGCTGCATCAAACCACCTGCATAGTTTTTCCCTTCGATCGAGCCTTCTAAGCCATGCAGCAAAACGCGCACGGCATATTCTGGGTGCTGTTGAATGCGGAAGGATCCTGCCAAAGCCGGCGCTAACAACTTCCCATTTCCCATCGACTTCCCCATGCCATCATTTCCATGGCATTGTGAACAAAGCTCTGCAAAAACCAGCTCCCCTCTTTCTAAAATTCCCTTCTGCTCTTTGCTCAGTTCGGGTGCATTAAAAGGTCCATTCGTTCTCGGCTTAGGCGGAGCGATGATTTGCTCACCTATTAATTTCACGCCTGCCGATTTATTGGAAACTAATGTCTCTTTGATGCCTTTCTCGTACTCCGGAACTTTGAGGAATTTTTGGGTAAAAATGGCCTGCATCACGACCTCGTTATCGCTATCCTTCAAGGCCTTGTTGTAAAGCGCTGCTAAGCTTTTCTCCCCTGCTTTGTACAATGTTTCAGACGCCTTTAAAGCCTGAATACGAATACGTGGATTTGCATCTGTCGCTAACTTCAAAACAGTCGCTACTTTCAAGGCGCCTAACCCTTCTAAAGTCCAAATCGCATGAATACGACCATTCACATTCGTTCCTTTCAAAGCCATCGCTTGTAAAGCAGGTACTACGGACTTATCGTTACGCTGCACTAAAACTTGCTGCGCCATATCCTGCCACCAACCGTTCGGATGATTTAGATAGGTAACAAGCGTAGCCGATTTATCATCGTACATCCGAGGCTGTTTCGTATCCCGCTTGAATCCTTCATGACTCACACGCCAAATACGTCCCAATCCTACCACTTTGTCTAATTGGTATTGCTCAATTTTCGTGCGTAAATAGGACCCCTTAGGTGTCCATTGTCCTTCCTGAATAATACCATGGTACATGTCTACAATATACATCGTACCATCTGGAGCCGTCGCCATATCGATGGGACGGAACAAAGGATCGGTGGATCGAATGAATTCAGATTTTTGATCTTGGTAGACATTGTGCAAAGTAGTTAACCCTTCGGTTTTCACAGGATTGATTTGGCGGACAATGCGGGCTACCGGCTCTCCATAGAACAACTGTCCACGTATGGATGCAGGCAATCGATCGCCTCTAAAAATATCATTCCCGGCAGATCCTGTTACCCGGTTCAGCGATCCATCTGGCTGGCGAATTTCGTCCATTCCACCTTGCATATCGGACACTTTTACGGCTGCACCATATGGCACCACAAATCCAGCTGCTAACTCATTAGGCACCTCAAAATTTCCATATTGTATCGGGAATTGAAAATGAGACGGCACCCCAGAAGCGCCACCTTGAAAGTACAACTTACCATCATCATCTTGCGTAATTCCCCATTGAGCTCGATTAGCCCCCGTTTTCTCCCGAATAATTCCGGTAGGTGTTTCCCGGATTCTGAAGGCATTCACCGTGCTGTAAAGCCAGTTATCCATCCCGTAAAACAAAAAGGCTTGCTGGTGTTCCACGTTGCCTGAACGTCCGTATTTGTTCGTAAAAAACTCTTTTTTATCCGCTTTCCCGTCTCCGTTTACATCCGTGTATTTGTAGATATTGTCTTGATCAGACTCCATGGTTAGGATACTATTTTTGCCATAAGGCAATACAAAACGAGGGAAGATTAACCCATCCACGAATGTGGTTCCCGTTTCGTAGACCCCGTCATTATCTTTATCCTCCCAGCGCGAGATCCGATTTGTGGGTTCTAATTCGTTTTTAGAATCAGCATCTAGCATGTAAGATCTTAACTCCAAAACGTACATCCGTCCATTCCCATCAAACACAATTTCTGCCGGTTGTTGCACCTGCGGTTCGGTTAAAACGGGATGCATTGTATAGCCGGGTTGTAACTGAAACTTTTTCAGCTGCTCATCGATGGTCAGCGGTTGTACGGGAGCTTTGGGCGCTAAATCAACCCCTTTCCAGTTTTCGTCATTCGGATCTACTCCGGCTGGAATTCTCAGGGTATCTGCTAAACTACTACGAGAAGAGCTCGAGTGAAAGGAGGCCAAAACAGCAAGCGCAAACATCCCCGCTACCGATAATAGGACTAATTTTTTCATATAGGTTTAGATTTCCCCACAAGGAAAAAAGAATTTCATGGATATACAATAGCTTATGGGTAATTCTCAGGGCAGGTCATCCTAAAATGAAGAAATCCTTATCTTAGCATTACGATCTATCCCTCTATGAAAAAAATACTCTTCCTCCTGCTCAGCTTTACGGCATTTTCAGATGTCAAACTCCCCACTTTAATCGCTAACGGTATGGTGCTGCAACGCGATATGCCCGTAAAAATTTGGGGCTGGGCGAATCCAGGAGAAAAAGTAAACGTAAGCTTTAAGGGGAAAAAGATCCGGGCTATTGGTGATTCCAAAGGAAACTGGGCTTGTACGCTGCCCGCAACCCCTGCAGGCGGCCCATATGAGATTAAGGTGAACGAAATCGTATTGAAAGATGTCCTTTTCGGGGATGTTTGGCTCTGTTCAGGTCAATCTAATATGGTCACTAACATGGAACGGGTAAAGGAGAAATACCCAGCCGATATTGCCTCCGCAAACAACTCACAGATTCGTAATTTCTTCATCCCCACCGTCATTTCTAAAGTAAATGTTCGCAACGATTTGCCTACCAGTTCTTGGCTGCCAGTGAACCCAGAAAACGTACTCCAAATGGGTGCGGTTTCGTATTTCTTTGCACGGGATTTGTATGCAAAATACCAAGTGCCTATCGGAATAATTAATTCGAGCGTGGGTGGAACGCCTATTGAAGCGTGGATTAGCGAGGATGGATTGAAGGAATTTCCGAGCTATGTAAAAGATACAACGCAGGCGAAGACAACAGCGCCGATGCCTAGAAAATCCGCAGACCGAGGACTAGCAGAAAAATGGGCTGATCCATCCTATGCCCCAAAAGGCTGGAAGCGTTTCGCCATCCCGGGTTATTGGGAGGATCAGGGATTAAGGGATTTAAATGGTGTGGTTTGGTTCAGACGAGAAATCGAGATTCCAGCTTCTCTAGCGGGTTTGCCAGCGAAACTATTCATGGGGCGCATCATAGATGCCGACCAGGTTTTTGTGAATGGTGAACAAATTGGAAACATCACCTATCAATATCCGCCCAGACGTTATAGTGTCAAAAACGGCTTACTAAAAGCAGGTAAAAACTTAGTGGTTATTCGAGTGACAAACACAGCTGGAAAAGGCGGATTTGTACCTGACAAACAATATGAACTGATAGTAGGCAATCAAACTTTTGATCTTCAAGGGGATTGGCACTACAAAGTGGGTGAAGTTTTCCCTCCGGCAGTGGAGAAGCCTGCGCCTTCGGCCTACACCCCTACTGCCTTGTACAACGCGATGATTGCTCCTTTTACCGCTTATTCATTAAAAGGATTTGTTTGGTACCAAGGGGAGTCGAATGTTGGAAAGCCGCAGGTCTATGAGCAGCTTTTACCGGCACTAGCAAAGGATTGGCGAACGCAGTTCAATCAGCCTGACATTCCCTTTTTATATGTCCAATTACCCGGCTTTCAAGACCGCAATTTCTTACCGTCGGAAAGTAATATGGCTGTCCTTCGCGATGGCCAGTTAAAGAGTTTGTCCATTCCGCGCAGTGGTATGGCGGTCACTTTGGATCTAGGCGAGTGGAATGACATTCATCCTTTGACCAAAAAACCAATTGGCGAACGCCTCGCTTCAGCCGCGCGCAAGCTGGCCTACGGAGAGAACATCGTTTCGTCAGGACCCATTTATGAATCGAATCAAATCGAGGGCCAACGCATCCGCATTCGCTTCCGCGAAACGGGTAGTGGTCTATCCATTAACAAAACGGACGAGGATGAATTGACTTATTTTGCGATCGCAGGAAAGGACAAGAAATTCGTGTGGGCGAAAGCGATTATTGAACGGAACACCGTGTTAGTTTGGAGCGATGAGGTGCCAGAGCCGATGTATGTTCGTTATGGCTGGGCAGATAATCCGGAGGGAGCTAATTTAATCAATGTAGAAGGCTTGCCCGCATCGCCGTTTAGGACGGATAATTAGTACGTCCCCGTCATATCGTCCTCCACGCAAATGATGTAATCTGCCTTTAAAAGATGCTCTGGGAGCAGGGAATCGATCTCTTTTTGGGAAACGGTGGCGATAGTAGCGATTTTTATGTCTGCTTTTGAACGTTTCAAATACCACGAAATTCCCTCGTAATATTCCGAGTGATACGAGCCATTGTAGTGAATGAAAAGTGAACCCGGTGTCCAATTCGAGAAGATAAAATGAGCCATCGTCGCGTCTTTCAAAGCTTGCGCTTTCGGCATATTAGGGGATGTGTGCTCCCCCATCATGGTTAGCATTTTCTGGTAGCCCGGCAAATTTGCATCATAGGCGATAGGCAGTGGCGCAATCCATGCTTTTTCATCAGATGGTAGATTGGTTAGACTTTCAAAGCCCCCTCGAGCGACTGAACTCGCATATTTCCGAGGCACATTCGTGGCGATGAAAGGCAGGTTTTTCTCTTTGGCAAAATGAACTAACGGAGCATAATCCGTTTTGTAATTCTTCCAAAGTCGAGCCGACGAATCTAAACCCTTCGCGGTAATTTTCCCCTGCAAATAGTTCGTTAAAGCGACCTGGTTATCCCGTTCAAACATCTCCGCACCTAAAACTAAAGAACGCTTTTCCGCTAAGGCCTGCGTGATCTCTAATTCTAACCAATGGCTGATGGGATTATTATGCAATTCCCCAATTAATACAACATCTTGCTGACGCAGGTTCGTGAGCATCTTTTCGTAGGACACCTTTTTACCTTTAGCATTATATAACACATAGGCCGGCTTATCGAAGGCCTGCAAAGAGAACGAAAACAGAAGGAAGAGTGAGATTTGCTTTATCATGGGATAAAACTAAAAAAAACTAGGCTAAGGCTGCAAAGATTTAAACAATAAATCCGTCAAAAAGCGCTCCACAAATGCCGTCTTATTTTCTGTGCCCGCATCCGTTAACTTGGGGAGGTGTTGGCTGAAAAAAAGCTGGGAATGCGCCGTTTCAATTAAGGTACTACTAAGAGAATGTGGATAAGCATAAGCAGGGTTATGCGACTGAATTATTTCTGAAATGCGGGCACACAAGTCTTTATAGGGCTTAAAAACGGCATTTTCATTGATTTCTTTCACCTCTTTCACGAGGTATACTTTGCTACTTTCCGAGATAACGATTTGATGCAGGTAATTTTTATTGTAATCAAAATGATCTTCACTTTCCGGTAAAGGATGCGTTAATAATTCAATTAAGCGCTCTAATTTAGATTTCGAATTTGCCAAAGGTTGTAATTGAAACACCACTAAATACTCCATATACGACCAATACCAATTCAAAATATAAAGCAACATTCGGTGTTTATTCTCGAAATATCGGTAAATGGAGGCCTCCGTTGTATTCATTTCTTTAGCCAGCTTTTTAAAGGTAAAGTGCTCAAAACCTAATCGATAAATCAAATCGATCGCGTTTTTTACAATTTGCCTGCCAAGTTCTGTGCCTTCCGGGTCTCGCAAGTAAATCTTTTCGTTAACTTTAAAGTTGAGTGAATAATTCATTGTAGATAATACCCTAATAGGTAAACAAAAGTAGCAATAGATTTAAGAACGCAAAATAGACTTTAACACTTATTAATAATAGTATTACTATTAATCAAAAAAGTATATTTAGTTTTGCAATTGAAAAATAGACGACATGCAAAAGATAAGTCCGCTAAAGAGAATCCAATCATTGATAAAAGATCACGATAAGGAAATACGTTCTATTTATTTATTCTCTATTCTAGGCGGTATTGTCAATCTAAGTTTACCCTTGGGCGTACAGACCATCATCGGTTTAGTAATGGGTGCCACCATGGTTACTTCCATTTATGTTTTGATTTTCCTAGTAGTTTTAGGGGTTCTTCTAATGGGTTTATTCCAAATCAACCAGATGAAAATCATCGAGTCTATCCAGCAAAAAGTTTTCGCAACTTACGCCTTTGACTTTGCCGATAAAATCCCCCGTTTGGATTTAAAGCAAATGGATAAATACCATATCCCAGAGAAAGTAAATCGCTTCTTTGACTCCATTAACATTCAAAAAGGCTTTGCGAAGCTCTTACTTGACATCCCGGTAGCGACTGTCCAGATTGTTTTTGGCATTATTCTACTTTCGTTGTACCATCCCTTATTTATCATTTTAGGATTGATTTTGCTGGTCCTATTAGGTTTGATATTAATTTACACGTCCCAAAAAGGGATTGAAACAAGTATCGAGGAATCAAATTATAAATACGAGGTAGCCGGATTTTTTGGAGAAATTGCCCGTACTATCAAGACCTTCAAATTCAGCCAAGGTTCAGATTTAAATATAAAGAGAACTGACACAAGCGTGATGGGTTATTTGACTGCTAGAACAAACCACTTTCACGTATTGCTTTTCCAATACAAATCCCTGCTCTTTTTTAAGATCGCCCTAACCACCTTAATGCTCACATTAGGCTCCTATCTTTTAATCAACCAACAGTTAAACGTAGGGGAATTTGTGGCCGCCGAAATCGTCATCATGATGGTTATTGGTGCAGTGGAAAAGTTAATTACTAGCTTAGATAGTGCCTATGATGTCCTCACAGGGTTAGAGAAATTAGCTACGGTAACGGATAGTCCGCTGGATACTAGCGGAGATTTAGAATTAAGCACGAAGGAAGGCTTAGAGATTGAATTGAAAAACTTCAGCTTTGAATTTGAAGCTGGAAAGCCCGTTTTGGATTCCCTCAATGTTCACATAAATTCCGGAGACAAAATTCAATTGACAGGACCCGCGGGCTCAGGCAAATCAATCTTCATGCGTATTCTTACGGGCAACTACAGCGACTTCAAAGGGACCTTGCTCATAAATAAAGTGCCCATTAAAAATTATAGTTTAGAGAATCTACGAAAGAATACAGGAATCTTATTACAGGCACAAGAGATATTCGATGGGACAGTTTGGGAAAACATTAGCCTTGGAAATAAAGACGTTACTCCGGCCCTCATTTTAGAGACCGCAAATGAGTTAGGCTTCCCTGATTTTTTAAATCATTTCTCCCATGGCTTCGATACGGATATTGAACCTCTGGGCAAGAAAACACCTCAAACAATTATCAAAAAGATCCTTTTATTACGCGCGCTTTGCGGCGATAAGCACTTGCTTTTGTTAGAAAACCCTTGGAATGGATTGGATGCAACATTAACTAACAATTTGCGTGATTTCTTGTTAAAAAAATCAAACGTAACCGTTATTATTTCTACGAACGAGTCTATAGGATTCGATAAAAAACTTGTCTTCAATCATGGAAAAGTTTAAGTCATTTAATCAAATTTACCTAAGCGGTAAAGGGCCAGCTACGAGACCTTGGTTAATCGGACTAGGACTTATTTTACTTGGAATTCTTTTCCTGCCTTGGACGCAAAATATTAGGACTAAAGGACAAATAACGAGTTTGTACCAAGAACAAAAACCACAAAAAATCTATAGCCCGATCGCAGGTAAAATAGCGCGTTGGTGGGTGAAAGAGGGGGACTTTGTTCAACAAGGTGATACACTAGCCAAAATATCCGAGATCAAGGCGGAGTATTTAGACCCTAAATTAATTCTTAGAACACAGGAACAGGTCAATGCAAAAAAGGGGACTGTTACTTATTATGAACAAAAAGTAAAAGCAACGGAGGATCAAATTGCCAATTTGCGAACTTCGAAAGCCCTAAAACAAGATCAGTTAACAAACAAAATAACGCAATTGCAGCAAAAGTTAACGGGTGAAAAATCTGAACTAGAAGCGGCTTCGAATGAGTATAACTTAGTAAAAGACCAGTTTGAACGAAACCAGGAAATGTTCAAAAAGGGTTTGATTTCACAGACACAATTCCAACAAAGAAATGCGTCGATGCAAAACTCGTTAGCGAAAAAAACCATCTCTGAAAATAAAGTAAATCAAACGCTTCAGGAGATTCAAAATACAAAAATTGAATTGCGTGGAGTGGATCAAGAGTACAGTGAAAAAATGAACAAAGCGGAGGGAGAGAAATTCCAAAGCTTAGGGATGATTGAGACAGGAAAAGGGGATATCGCTAAATTAGAGAATCAAGTAGCGAGTTATACCATTCGAGATGGCATGTACTATATCTTAGCCCCTCAGAATGGTCAGGTAATTAACGCAAAAAAAGCAGGTATTGGAGAACTTCTAAAAGATGGAGAGGAATTATTAACCATCGTTCCGAAAAATACTGACTATGCTGTGGAAATGTATGTTAGACCTGTCGATTTACCACTTGTCGTTCCTGGGCAAAGCGTTCGATTCATTTTTGACGGTTTCCCGGCGATTATTTTTGCGGGAGGATGGCCAGATCAAAGCTTTGGAACCTTCCCTGGAAAGATTCGAGCTGTGGAAAGTAATATAGATGATAAAGGGATGTTTCGCGTGATTGTAGTAGAAGATCCGAAAGACAAAAAGTGGCCTAAGCAAATTAAGATGGGTGCGGGTGCACAAGGAATTGCCTTATTAAATGATGTACCACTTTGGTACGAATTATGGCGAAATATCAATGGATTCCCAGCTGATTTCTATACGGTAGAAAAGGATGAAAAATAGTCTATTTATCTGCTTATTTCTGAGCTTTGCCAGCCTAGCGCAGACTCCCGTATTGTATCCGGAAGCCTTTCTCAAAATCGTACAAACCTACCACCCCCTAGCGAGGCAGGCAAGTATCGGTGTTCAAAAATCAGAGGCCCAAATTCTTCAGGCTAGAGGGGGCTTTGATCCGATTCTGAGCCATTACAGCACGCAAAAAACCTTTGACGGAAAAAATTATTACACGTACAACGCCCCAGAATTAAGCATTCCCACCTGGTATGGAATTGAGTTAAACTCGGGTATCGAAAACCTACGAGGTTCAAGGGTAAATCCGGACCAAACATTAGGGGAAACTAGTTATATCGGTATCACCGTACCCTTAGCGAAGAACCTGGTAATGGACCAGCGAAGAGCTAGCCTTCAGCAAGCTAAGTTGATGAATAAAATGGCGCTTCAAGAGCAGAGAAGTATTCTCAACGACCTCTTTGCAAATGCGATGGCGTCCTACTGGAACTGGGTAAAAAGCGTGCGTGTTTTACGGATTGTGGATCAAAATCTTCAGATCGCAACAGCGCGTGTTTCCTTCGTGAAACAAAGCGTAGAACTGGGAGAAAGGCCAGCCGTAGATACGGTGGAAGCCATAACTCAGCAACAGTATTTTGAGAATCTGTATCAACAAAAATGGCTGGAAAGAGAGAACTCCCGTCTTTCCCTTTCGGTCTATTTGTGGCAAGAAAATAACATCCCTCAGGAGTTATCATCAGAGGTGCAACCCGCTGAGGTGGTGAACGAGTTCGCTTGGATAGCAGAGTTTGACCTAAACCTAAACTCTCTCCTAGAGAAGGCCTATGCAAATCACCCCGATTTAAGTGCCTATCAATTTAAGATTGAAGGTCTACAGGTGGAGAGAAAGTTAAAGTTCCAAAGCTTATTACCTAAACTTGATTTCACCTACAATGCCTTAACCAAAGGCCTGACACCGAGCGTAGAAGTACGTCCCCTTTTTGAAAATAATTACCAATATGGGGTTAAGTTTGAAATGCCTCTTCGCCTTTCTAAAGGCAGAGCAGATTACCAATTAGCTAAGCTCAAGATTCAAGAAGAGTCCTTGAATCTAGCTCAAAAAAGACAACAAATTCAAGTAAAGGTAAGCTCCTATTTTAACGAAGTAGAGAGTCTAAAAAAACAAATTGATACACAACAGAGAGCCGTTTTAAACTACCAAGCCTTAGTAAAAGCGGAAGAAACACGCTTTGCACAAGGTGAATCTTCCTTGTTTTTAATCAATAGTCGGGAAACAAAAGCGATGGAGGCCGCTGAAAAGCTAACCGAACTGAAGGCCTACTTGTTCAAAGCCATCTATGCTTTACAAGCAAGTGCGGGGGTATTAATTTAGAATAATTGGGCGTACCTTTGCATCTTCTAAAATACGTCCTCCATAATGCCTACTTCTGCGACCCGCACAAAAATTATCTTAATTCTGGGAATCTTGTCTGCGATTGGACCTTTGTCCATCGACATGTATTTGCCCGCTTTTAAAAATATCGCTGCGGTTTTGCAATGCTCTCAAGAAGAGATGGGCTATACGCTTTCTAGCTTCTTTTTTGGGATCTGTTTAGGCCAATTAATGAGTGGCCCACTACTCGATCATTTTGGACGTAAAAATGTCCTTTATATCGGTCTATCGCTTTATGTAGTCAGCTCAATCGCTTGTGCCTTTGCTACTTCAGTCGAAATGTTAATTGTATTCCGTCTGTTTCAAGCCTTAGGTGGAAGTGTAGGAATGGTGGCGCCTAATGCAGTCATTCGAGAAACTTTTGAGGAAAAAGAGCGGCCGAAGGTAATGTCATTGATGATCTTAATTTTAGGCGTTTCACCTATTCTTGCTCCTTCACTAGGTAGTCTATTGTTAACTATCGCCAGCTGGAAGGCTATCTTCCTAGTCCTAGCTGGTATTTTATCAGCGATTATTCTCTTAATTAAGCTCTGGTTGCCCGAGAAAACGAACCGAGAAAAAGGAGGTCCATTTCGTTTTTCCACAATTGTAAAGGCCTATAAATCCCTTTTCAAAGAGAAAGAATACTTGGTTTTTGCCTTTACAGGCGCGATTGGAGCAGGTAGTATTTTCACCTATGTGGGGGGTGCTCCTTTGACCTTCTTAACGTATTATGGGGTGGATGAATCTAAATTTGGATTTATTTTTGCTATTGTGGCGTCCGGAATTATTTCTGCGAGTCAATTGAATAGAGTTTTCCTTCGAAAATACACTAGCTTACAAATTTTGAAAATAACCCTCCCTACACAATTAATACTCGGAATAGTATTATCCGTCCTGTCAAAATTGAATTGGCTAAGTATGGAGGTGAACATAGCCCTACTCTTCTTGATTATGGGTTGCCAAGGATTCAACTTCCCTAACGTGGCTACTCTAGCTTTAAAGCCCTTTCACCGAGGTGCAGGTACTGCCTCAGCCATGTTAGGTTCGATTCAAATGGCTTGGGGTGCCGTTTGTGCAACACTGGTGGGTCTTTTATTCGACGGGACACCCTTTACCATGGCGATCATTATCGTGGGCTGTGCGACGATTGCGAATACCATATTATTCGGAATAGGGCGGAGATATATTGTGGCCTAGGGTTTTAAAAGCTCGAAATAAGTCACCACGAATTTATCTCCCTTTAGGCTGCCTTGCACTTTGGCCTTGCGAACGGCCATGCAAAAACCCTTCTCTTCATGCGCATCTCCATGATCATCTAATCCAGTACCTTCCACCGCATAGGCTTTGCCTTCGTATTTCAAGGCGAGGAAACATTCCTTGCCTAGCATATCAAAATTACAAGTCCCACAAGATGTTTCTAGGACCAAAACAGGTTTAGATGCGTCGAGCTTTCCAGCTGGTTTGCTTTGGGCAAAGGCCCCGAAGGAGGCCAAAAAGAAGAGTAATAAAAGCTTTTTCATAAAACAAAATTAAGATGATACATCTAAATAACTAGATAAACTGAAATACAAATGGGAATACAAAGCTCACGATCGCTGCCCAAATCGCATAGATGGGCAAGTAAGCCGCCAAGCTACCTTCGACTTCTTCTATCGAGTTTTGGCCCTTTAAAAAACCCCATAAATTTTTCGTAGCCAGCATCAAATGCACCATAATTAGGGTATTACTACCTAGAACAACTAATCGGTTAGGTGTAACCCCGAATTCCACCAGACGGTACCCTATCGCCGATAAAGCAATGCCATTATCGATGATTGCAACCAGCGCTAAAGCGAATAAAAAATACTGATGCACCCGTGAAGCATTTACTTTCGTTGCCTCTCCTAAAGAGAACAAAATTAAGGCCATCACGCCTATCAAGATTCCGTTAAATACCAATAAGAATTCACGGTCATTATACGGATCCTTTCCGGTGAATATAACCGCCCCTAAAAATAAAATTAAAGTGATGGTAACGATCGGGGTAAAAATGCGCGCGATGACAGGGGAAATTTTACTCACAAGGCTGGCGTTTTGGCGGACTAAAAAGGTAGCAAAAAGTGGCACAGATGGTAAGATAGAAAGTGCCAAATAACGGAAGTAATAATCCTCGATATCGAGGTCAATCAATTTAAATAGATTAAGCGTTAAACCCGTAAACAGTCCCCCCGCTAATCCGATCACTTCAGTCATCAAAACTAAATCACCGTGATAGCGCAAAAATTCCATCCTTTTCGCCGAATCATTTCCTGCAAAAATATACCCCACCACTAACCAGAGTAAAATAGGAATATGTAAACAAGTCAATAGAAGCGTCGTGCTTCCCTCGGGTAAAAGGTTAATAAAAACAATGGATACTACTAAAATGGACAAAGGCCAAACTAAATCGCGAATACGTAAACCTTGCTTGTAAGCGAAATAAGCTCCAATCCCAGGAATCACAATAAAGGATATATTTCGGGGAAAATACAGATCGTGAGAAATCGAAAATAGGTCGGGTAATTGCATTAAAAAAGCGACAATGGATGCGATGATTGCAAGCAAAGTCCAATCCCCTTTCGAACCCCACGAAGTAGACGATACGGCTAATCTCTGCTGCCAAATTTGCGCCGAAAGCTCAGATGAAATTTGGGGATAAACCACTTGAAAAGCACGGGTAAATGCGGCAGGATTTGATCGGTACAATTGTTCTAAGACGGCTGGCTCGTGTAAGTGTGAAATGATTTGACTTTCCATTTTATAAATGAATTTGTTTAATGAGTTTTTCAAGGGAAGTAAGGTGTTCTGAAAAGGCTTTTCTTCCCAAACCCGTAATGGCATAAGTGGTGTTTGGCTTCTTGCCAATAAATTGTTTGCGGACTTCTACGTAACCAATTTTTTCCAAGGCGGACATGTGGCTAGCTAGGTTTCCATCGCTGAGTTGTAGGCTTTCTTTTATTTGGCCAAAATCCACTTGTTCTTGAACAACAAGCAGCGACATCATGCCTAGGCGGACACGACTCTCAAATACCTTATTGAAATCTGCTAAATAACTAGACACGCTCGTACTTTAGATAAATATAAACCCCAAAAATCAAGTGTAATACTCCAAATCCCATTACCCAAATGGCTAATCCATAAGCAACCCATACCGTTGCTAGCAAGCCTAAGACGACTTGGGAAACGCCTAAAAACCGAACAGTATCTAGCGTGTAATGACTGGCTGAGAATAGCGCTAATCCATAAAAAAGTAAAGTGATAGCAGGAATTAAGCCAAACAAGCCATATTGAAAAATAAGCACTGAAAAAATACCTCCAGCCATTATAGGAATTGACATATGGAGAGCAAGCCTTTTCGCCGCTGAATCCCAAGGCAGCTGCCCCTTCAAGCGCGCATTTCGTGCGGCCAAATAAATACCAAAACTGATTGATATAACCAATAGAAAGAAAAAAGAAAGCTGAACCTCCATCGCTTTAGCACTACCAAGCATTCGATCAAATGCCTCCGCCTCTAGAAATCGAATGCCCGTATGTAGACTTACGAAGGCCACACAAATTATCGCAAGTACCCCTGCGACCATTGCAGATAAACCACTAATAGTGCGGAAACGAGTAGCTCGGTCCATTATGTTCCGCATTTCTTCTATGGCAGCCAATTGTTCTTCGTGTTTTTTCATATTAAAAAGTACTTTGTAATGCAAAGCTAATATGAAAATTCACAAAATCAAAATAATTATAAGTGGGGCTGAACCAGTTCGGTAATTTCACTCTGCAAACGCTCCAAAATATTCCATTTAGCATAAGGTCGGTAATAACAAATACTGACTTCCCTACTTAACGAACCATCCGTTATTTCCAATAAATGCTCCTTGCGATGTTCATTTAGCTGACGAATATAGAGAGACGGCAACAATGTCATCCCCTGAAAGGTATCGACTAAATTCAATAACGTATCAAAAGTATTCGACTCAACAGATAAATTAGCGGGTAAGGATTTCTGCTTTTTTAGGTCACAAAGTTGTATGATTTGATCTCGTAAGCAATGCCCTTCCTGCAAAAGAAAAATACGCTGCTGTGTTAAACCTAATTTACCTACTTGTTTTTCCCCACTTGCGAGATGCCCATAAAGCCTTAAATCTTCTACATATAACAAGCTTGTTTCTAAATCGTTCGCGGCAATAGGAGTACTCAAAATACCCACATCCAGCTTACCTTCACGCAAATCTTTAATCAATTGATTTGTTGTTAGCTCTTGAATCTCTAAATGGAGCATCGGATACTTTTCTACTAAAGGCCGCATGATTAAGGGCAAGATTGAACTCGCAATAGTAGGAATAATTCCCATTTTCACACGTCCCTCAATTTTCTGATTAATCGCCTTCGAGGAAGAAAGTAAGGCATTCGCATGCGCCACCACTTGTTGGGCTTGAATCAGAATCTCTCGTCCATTTTCTGTCGTAGCGATGGGATTTGCCTTTCGATCGAAAATTACGATATCCAGCTGCTCTTCGAGCTTTTTGACCATTGCACTCAAGGTTGCTTGCGTAACATGACAATAATCAGCTGCTTTAGAGAAGCTTTTAAATTGATCAACGGCTAGTATATATTCTAATTGCTGTATATTCACGGTTATAGATTTTATCTATGTCAAATATAGAAAATTTCAGTTTTCTCTATCCATTATTTACCACTAATTTCACTCCACTAAAAATCAAGAATCATGAAAAAACTACTTATCCTTTGCGGCTTGTTTGCTTCTACAGCTACCATCGCCCAAGACTACGCTAACCCACATGGTGGAGCAGCTGCTAATCCACATGGAGCTAACCCTCACGCGGCAGGTGGTGTAAATCCACATGCGGGAATCAACCCACACACGGGAATGAAGCCGTCTGCAACGACTAACAAAGACTGGTGGCCTAACCAATTG
>JACCDH011583500.1_pt1 | contig 17663 bp, 8 predicted proteins | sample 7442481 | NCBI WGS metagenome assembly JACCDH01 (sample SAMN15323433, study PRJNA562643) | freshwater metagenome | isolation source: river surface water | place: USA:Blue River Watershed | collected 2017-08-15
AATACAACTCCTAATGAAAATCGCTATAGCATCTTACATCGACACAGGCAGATACGAATCAATGGTGCCCGATGAAGATCAAATGTTACTCCAACTTTTTAAAGTAAATGGTCACGATGTTGAACTTGTAGTTTGGGACGAGCCCACTATTGTATGGGAGAATTATGACTGTGTCGTGATTAAATCTACATGGGATTATTTCATAGGTAAAATTGAAAAGTTCTACGTTTGGTTAGATTTACTTAAAAGTAAAAATGTTAAATGCTTGAATCATCCTGATATTATTAAATGGAATGCTGATAAACATTATTTACTTGATATTGAAAAAGCTGGACTTAAAATAGTACCTACCATTATAGTAGAAAGAAATAATAAAATAAATTTAAATTTTGCTTTTGAAAAATTCAATACTGATGAAATAGTAGTAAAACCATGCGTTTCAGGCGCTGCAATGAATACATTTAGAATTAATAAAAATTATACTTCGGATGTTGAATCTAAAATAAATGAATTGCTATTAGAAGATTCATTTATCATTCAACCGTTGAAAAAAGAAATTTTAGAAGAAGGGGAATGGTCTTTTGTTTATTTCAATCAAAAGTTTTCACATCATTTATTGAAATCAGGTAAAGACGATGATTTCAGAGTACAACATTTCTGGGGTGGTAGCATTAATACTCCTTCATTCCAAAATGAAATGCTAGAACAAGCAAACAAGTACATAGAGCATTTTGCAAAAGGCACTTTATATGCAAGAGTTGATGCTGTATGGTCAAATAATCAATTAGAACTAATGGAATTAGAATTAATAGAACCCTATTTGTTTTTCTTTACAAACGATCAATCATTAAATAATTATTATATTGCTTTTAACGAATTATATAATTCTCTATAATATGAAAAAATTATTAACAATAGCTCTAGTCATTTTCGGCACTTTAAGTTATGCACAAGAGAAAGCCTTTACTCTATATGATGTTACAGCTGACCCTTATAAACAAATAGAAAATGCAAAGATTCAAGCCCAAAAAGAAAATAAAAACATCTTAATACAAGCGGGTGGGAATTGGTGTAAATGGTGTAAATATTTTCATAAGTTTAGTAATGAAAATGCAAAAATTGATTCTATTATTAAAGCAGACTATGTAGTATTACATGTAAACTACAGTAAAGAAAATAAAAATGAAAAATTCTTTAAAGAATATAATAATCCAGGTCGTTTTGGCTATCCCGCATTTTTAGTACTAAATAATTCAGGTGAGTTATTACACATTCAAGATTCTGGTTATCTTGAAGAAGAACAAGGGTACTCTGAAGAAAAAGTTAGCAGATTTTTGTTGTTGTGGAATGTAAAATCAACAAAGAAATAAGCTTGTTGAATTACAAGCTTATTTCTTCAGATATTACTTTTTAGATTGACAAACAAATGTTGTTTTTGGTAATGCTGTTTTACTTATAGCATTATAACCACCAGCTATCTCAGTAAAGTTATTATACCCTCTCATTTTTAAAATAGATGCAGCAATCATGCTTCTATAACCTCCGGCACAATGCATATAAAAATGCTTTTCTTTAGGGTAAGAAGCTAATTGATCATTGATATAATCTAATGGTATGTTCACAGCATTTTCTAAATGCTCTGCCTCAAATTCACCTGGCTTTCTAACATCAATTACCATGTCGTGATTTATTGAAAGTTCTTTTTCAAACTCTTCGGCAGTAATTCGCTTTATTTTATCTACTTCTTTACCTGATGCTTGCCAAGCGTTTATACCACCTTCTAAATAACCAACCACGTAATCATATCCCACTCTTGCTAATCGCATAACGGTTTCTTCTTCTTTACCTGGCTCAGTTATCAATAATATTTCTTGTTTCACATTAGGTATTAAAGCTCCCACCCAAGGTGCAAATTGTCCGTCTAATCCAATATTTATTGAATTTGGTACAAAAGCATTTCTATAAATATCAGCATTACGAGTATCCAACATTACAGCCTCGGTTTCATTTGCTGCAATCTCAAATTCTTCTGGTGTTAAAGCTTGAAGTCCGCGCTCCATCACTTCATTAATATTATCATAACCTAATTTATTCATCGCTACATTTTGCGGAAAATAAACTGGCGGAGGCAATAAACCATCGGTGACCTCTTTTACGAACTCTGCCTCCGACATATCTGCTCTTAAAGCATAATTGAATTTCTTTTGTTCACCTATAGTAGATACTGTTTCTTTGCTCATATTTTTACCACATGCAGAACCTGCACCATGCGCTGGATAAACCACTACATCATCAGCTAATGTCATTACTTTTGTTCTAAGTGATTTATATAGGGTAGCCGCTAGCTCTTCTTGAGTCATGTGTGCTGCTTTTTGAGCTAAATCTGGTCGACCAACATCTCCAATAAATAATGTATCACCTGTAAATAATGAATGATCTTTACCATTTTCATCTACCAATAAATAACAAGTGCTCTCCATGGTATGTCCCGGTGTATGAATAACCTTTATTTTAATATTACCAAGATTGAGTATTTCAGAATCAACAGCTATATGAGCTGAGAAACTTGGATTCGCATTCGGACCATAAACAATAGTAGCACCTGTTGCTTTGGCCAAATCAACATGTCCGCTAACAAAGTCTGCATGAAAATGCGTTTCTAATATATATTTAATTTTTACGCCATCTCTTTCTGCTCTATCTAAATACGGCTTAATATCTCTTAATGGATCAATGATTACCGCCTCATTTTCACTTGTAATGTAATAAGCTCCTTGAGCTAAACAGCCAGTATATATTTGTTCGATTTTCATAACTCAAATTATATAATCAAATATAAGATTTAACATTTATAAAATTACTTTGTTTTTATCGGTAAATACGTATATAAATAGCTATTTTTAACGTTTAATTTACTATGTCAAAAAATAATTCATACCAATTACTAATTGAGAAACTAGATGCTTTTATTAGAAAGTTCTACCTCAACAAATTAATAAGAGGTAGTATTTATTTTTTAAGTGTTTTACTTATTACCTTTTTAACACTTAATACACTAGAGTATTTTTTTTATTTAAAACCAATTTACAAAATACTCTTGTTAGTGATAAGTGGCATCTCATTGGCTACTTTATTGACTTTATATATTATTTTACCTCTAATAAAATATTATAAGTTAGGTTCAGTAATTACTCATAAAAAAGCTGCTGAGATTATTGGTGAGCATTTTTATGAAGTAAAAGATAAATTAATTAATACACTTGAATTATATGAACAATCAACTCAAGCATCAGACCACTACGAATTAATTGAAGCGAGTATCAATCAGAAAATTGCTGAGATTAAAACTATACCATTTGTTAAGGCTATTGATCTAAATAAAAACAAAAAATACATTAAATATGTAATAGCTCCAGTTATTCTTACAGTAATAATATTGATAATATCACCGGGTTTTATTGAAAAAGGTACAGAGCGTTTAATAAATTATAATACACAATTTGAAAAGCCTTCTCCTTTTAAATTTATTTTAAAAAATAAAAATCTAAGTATCAATCAAGGTGAAGACTTGACTATATCATTAAAGATTGAAGGGGATGAATTACCTCAAGATGTTTATTTACACATAGAGGAAAGCATTTATAAACTCGACAAAAAGGATATTAGTAATTTTGAATATCAATTACAAAATTTACAAGCTAACTCAAGCTTTTATTTTAGTGCAGCTGGATATAATTCCAAATCATATAATTTAGAAATTATTGCAAAACCAATTGTATCTGCTTTTAGCATAGATATAAATTACCCAGATTATACTGGTAGAAAAGATGAAAGAGTAAAAAACATTGGTGATATAACAATACCTGAAGGATCTATACTTTCTTGGAACTTTAATACTCAAAACTTAAATGAGCTGTATTTTAAATTAGACAAAGAGTCAGTTCTTTTAAGATCCGAAAAAGATGTATTAAGTTATGCTCGTAAAATAAAATATTCTAGCAACTACAGTATAATTCCTGTACATCCGAAGAAATTAAATGTAGATACATTAAAATATTTTATTGATGTTATTAAAGATCAGAACCCAAGTATAATAGTTGAACAAACTAGAGATAGTATAAATACCAAACGCTTTTATTTCTCTGGTGTAATAAACGATGATTATGGCTTCAATAAATTACTATTTATTACAAAACAAAAATCTGGTGATATCAAGTTAGTGAATGTGCCAATACAAAAAACAAATAATTCACAACGATTCTATCATTACTGGGAATTAGATAATACAACCTTAGAAGATGTTGATTATTATTTTGAAATATATGATAATGATGCAGTGAATGGTTCTAAAAAAACCAGAAGTCAAATTATGCGCTTTGAATTGCCTACTGAAAAAGAGATTAGCAAAGAAGTAAATAAAAAATCTGAGCAATTAAAAGATCAGTTAAAAGACGCGATTAAAAAATCTGAACAAATTCAAAAAGATGCTAAGAAACTAAACGAGAAATTAATAAATCAAAAATCGATACGTTACGAAGAGAAGAAACAAATTAATGATTTAATTGAACGCCAAAAAGATGTTGAATCTCTTGTTAAAGATATTCAAGAACAATTAAAAAAATCTAATCAATTTGAAGAAGATTATAAAAAGGTTAGTCCAGAATTACTTGAAAAGAAAAAACAACTTGAAGAATTATTTGAAAATCTATTAGATGAGAAAACTAAAAATTTAATAAAAGAATTAGAAAAACTTTTAGAACAAAATAATAAAGAACTATCTCAAGATCAATTGCAAAAAATGCAATTAGAAAACAAACAGCTTGAAAAAGAGATGGACAGAATGCTTGAGATGTATAAGCAGATGGAGTTTGAGCAAAAGTTAAAAGAGAATATTGATAAACTTGACAAACTTTCTAAAGAACAAGAAAAACTATCAGAGGAAACAAAAAACAAAAATTCTAAAGCTGAAGACCTTAAGAAAAAACAAGAAGAGTTAAATAAGGAATTCAATGAAGTAAAAAAAGAACTTCAAGAATTAGAGAATAAAAACAAAGAACTTGAAGAACCAGAAGATTTTCAGAGCCCTAAAGAAGAGATGAACGATATTCAAAACGAACTCGATAAATCTAGCGAGGAGCTTTCTAAACAAAACAATAAAAAAGCTTCTGATTCTCAAAAAAAAGCTGCCGATAAGATGAAACAATTATCGAAGAAAATGGAATCTATGCAAATGCAAGGTGAAGCCATGGAACTCGATTTGAATATAAAAGCATTACGCCAAATATTAGATAATTTGATTACTGCTTCATTCACTCAGGAAAAGACAATGGAAGCGATCAAAAAGACTTCTACTAACGACCCACAATATGTTGCATTAACTTTAAAACAAAAGAATATAAAAGACGACGTTCAACTAATACAAGATAGTTTATATGCATTAAGCAAAAAGGTAGTTCAGATTAAACCTTTTATCAATAGAGAGATTGAAAGTATTAACCAACAGGTCATTAAAAGTATAGAAGCTTTAGCGGAAAGAAAAACAAACGAAGCAGTTGTTCGCCAACAATATGCTATGACATCAATGAATAACTTAGCTCTTTTATTAAGTGAAATTTTATCTCAAATGCAAGATGAAATGAATGAGAACAAAAGTCAGGGCAAACCAGGTTCAAAACCCGGGAAGAAAAAAGGAAAGGGCCAGGGTCAATCTATCTCTAAGATGCAAGAGCAATTAAATAAGCAAATAGAAGAGATGAAGAATGGGCAAAAACCCGGACAAAAATCAGGGCAGGGGCAAGGGCAGGGTAAAATGTCAGAACAATTAGCAAAGATGGCTGCTCAACAACAAGCTATTAGAAATGCTTTAAATCAATTAGAAAAAGAGTTAAATAATGGAGGTCAAGGGGGTAGTTCTAATCAATTAAATCAATTGAAAAAAGAAATGGAAAAAACCGAGACTGAACTCTACAATAAAGTTATTTCACAAGAAACATTAAATAGACAAAAAGAAATTATGACTCGCTTACTAGAAGCAGAAAAAGCTGCGCGTGAGAGAGAACTTGATAACAAAAGAGAATCGAAGTCTGCTGACGATAATTATGATAAACCCAATTTGAAATTTGAAGAATACAAAAAAGAGAAAATGAAAGAATTGGAATTAATTAAAACAGTTCCTCCGGGCTTAGATCCATATTATAAAGAGAAAGTAAACACCTATTTTAAAAAGACACCATAATGGCTATACATTTTTTTGAAGAAGATATTATCTCTAATTTAAAAAAGAAGAAAGATACTAAGAGTTGGTTAAAAGATAGTATTTTATCTGAAGGTAAAAAACTCGGCACTCTAAACTATATCTTTTGCAGTGATGAATATTTACACAAAATGAATGTAGATTTTTTACAGCACGACACATTAACAGATATCATTACTTTCGATCAATCTGAAGTTGAAAATAAAATAGAAGGTGATATTTTTATAAGTGTTGAGAGAGTTCAGGAGAATGCAAAAAAGTTTAATACCACATATATCGATGAATTAAATAGAGTGATGATTCATGGAGCCCTGCATTTAATTGGATACAAAGACAAAAAGAAAGCTGATCAAGAATTAATGAGAAGCAAAGAAGATTATTATTTATCAACTAGAAAATTATAATGGCAAAGAAAGCAATAATTGTGGGTGCAAGTGGCTTAATAGGTAAATTCTGTTTAAGCTATTTATTAATGGATAAAAATTATACGGAAGTAATTGTTATAAGTAGGCAAGCTTTGCCTATCAAAGACCAAAAGTTAAAAAACATTGTGTGTGATTTTGATGAATTAGAAAAGTATGCCAATGAACTTATTGCAGATGATGTTTTTTGTTGCTTAGGTACAACTATTAAAGTTGCAGGCACAAAAGAAAACTTTAAAAAAGTAGATTTACAATACCCTATAAATGTTGCAAACATTACAAAGAGAAATGGAGCAACTAAATTCTTGGTTGTATCAGCAATGGGCGCAGACAAAAACTCTTCAATCTTTTATAATCAAGTAAAAGGAGAAATGGAAGAGCAATTAAAATCTGTCGGATTTAAAGGTTTATATATATTTAGACCTTCACTATTGCTGGGATTAAGAAAAGAATTTAGATTAGGAGAAAGAATTGCAATATTGAGTTCTAAATTATGGGCACCCATTTTATCAATCTTTGCAAAACAATATAAACCAATTGATGCGATGGTTGTAGCTCATGCAATGTATCAAAAAGCTATTGATGCAAATTTTGAAAATCAATGCTATAGTTCAGATATAATACAAGATATTTTTAATAAAAGATCTAAATAAAAAAGGCTTGGTATATTTTCTATACCAAGCCTTTTATTTAAAAAGCTAATTTATTATTTAGTGCAAATAATTGTACCGTTATCTTGTACCGTTACCATCATTCTATTTCTCACACCAATTTGATGTAAAAATACATTATAATTAATTTGCGTATTCGCCATTGTTAGTTTTTCAGATACAGCTCTGATATTATAATTGCTATATGTAGCATTTACTGTATCTCTAACCACTTGTGGTAAGGTACCATACATCACTCTTTCTGCTCTGTATAAATAAGCATTATTAGCTAAACTAAATACTAATCTCTTTGGTAATGTTTGTCCGTCTGATATCATTACATTCAAAACTAAACCAAAAGCACAAGTAGAATCTTTCTTAGCTCCAAATATTGAATCGCTTGGGTAGTTAGTACTAATGTAAGATGCTATTGCAGCTGGTACAGAATCTCTGATTCCTCCATGACCCGGACCGCCACCATGATGACCACCACCGTGATGCCCTCTAGGACCTTTTCCTCTGCCTTTTCCTCTACCTAAAGCTTGTGCATTTTCAACTACTTGTCCATTAGCGTTTAATGCAACCATCTCTGAAGTGTTTAACTCTACCAAATAATCAGCATCTGAATTACTTACACTGTATGCTGCAATAATATCAGCATCAGGATAGTTTTCAGCTATTGAATTGGTAACAGGTAACGATAATTCAGAAATAGAAATATTCTGAAAGTTTGGTTGAATTTGTTCTTTTGAACAAGAGCTTAATATCACTACTAAGGATATTAAAGCTAGAATTGTTTTTTTCATCTATTTGGGTTTTATTCTACTATGACGAATGTAATTAAAAAAGGTTTAAAAGCATAAGGGGAGATTTGTAATTAATCTCCCCTTATGCAATTTTACTTGTTTTAGTTATTCGTATTGTCTTGAACTCTAATCACACTTTCATTGCCATCTACATTTAATTTAATTAGGTAAATGCCATTAGGCAACTCTGCGCTTGTATTGTTTAATTCAACTTTATGATCACCAGCTGATAATTCAGTTAAGTTTTGTATGTCTTTAACTTTTCTACCTAATAAATCATACATCTCTATTTTAACCATCGATGTTTTCTTTAAGTTGAAGTTCAAACTAGTTGATCCGGCAAATGGATTTGGTGCAGCATAGAAGTTAAATACTTCTTTATTTGCTGTTGATATACCAACAAATACAACATTAATAGTTCTCTTCTCAATAGTCACACAACCACTTGCTACATTCGTAACAGTTAATGTTACTGTATATGTACCAGGTTGAGTAAACTCATGAATAGGATTTGTTAAAGCTGAGGTATTCGACGGACTTGTTGGGTCACCAAAGTTCCATACATAACTATTACCAGCTACAACTGTTGCAGTAAACTTCACATTTAATCCGTTTAATGCTGTATCTGTATAACTTGCAATTGGTGCTGGTTTATTTGTTACTACTACTTGATCTGTATTCGCACAACCATTCGTATTCGTAACAGTTACAGAATAAGTACCTGCTGCATTTACTTTTATAGTTCTAGTTGTAGCGCCAGTTGACCATAAGTATGTAGCGCCAGCGTTACCTGCATCTAATATAGTAGTGTCTTCAATACATATATTTAAATCAGATCCTAAGTTAACAACTGGCAATGCATTGAACACAACATTGATTGAGTCAGTAGTTGTACATCCACCTGTTCCAGTTACAATAACAATATACAATCCACTTGTTACAGGGTTAATTGTTCTAGTTGTCGCACCCGTATTCCATGAATAAGTAGCATTCGGATTTCCTGCATCTAAAACTACGTTTTGTCCGACACATGCTTTTACATCTGGACCTAAAGCTTTTGTTGGACTTGGAATAGTAGTTACAACTATTTGATCTGTACTCGAACATCCACTAGAATTTGTAACTGTTACTGAATATGTGCCTGAAGTACTAATAGAAATAGTTTGTGTAGTAGCGCCAGTAGACCATAAATATGTTGATCCGGTATTACCTGCATTTAATACAGTTGCCGCACCTTCACAAATTGTTATATCATTTCCTAATGAAACAACAGGTGCTGTATTTACTTTTAAGTAACGAACGACTTCACTATCACAACCCGTTGCAATGTTTACAACTTTTGCTGTGAATACTAAAGTGCTATCTAAATCACCTGCAGCAGCAACATAAGTCATATTCAATCCATTGAATACGATTGAACCTGCTGGAGTTGTACCACCACTTCTCTTTACTTGAGCATTTGTTATATTCCATGTAGTACCTAAATCAGCCGCTAAGAATCCTGTTGGTGCAGTTAATGCATATGTTAACGTATCAGCTAAACAAGCTTCGTCAGGATTTGTAGATGTGCCTGCTTTAAACACACCTTGGAATGGTGATGCTTGCGTAACAATAGAACCATATGGTCTTGGCAAAACATTTACAGTTACTTCTTTTCTATCACTTTCACAACCACTAACTGCATATGGTAAATTTAATACTGCATTTGTAGTTCCTTTTGATGTTGTCACAATTTGGAAATCTGTTGCATCATTATTATCTCTATTACCAGCTCTACTAATACTACTTGTACCAGCTACAGTTGCAATGTTTACACCAGATGATTTCCATTCTTGTGATAGGTTTAATGTTTTACTATTAAATACTATCGAAGCTGTTTGAATATTTGACAATGGCCAATTTAAAAATACCGCATCAACAACATTATCATTATTATCTAAAATAATTGCCCATCCTGAATATGTAGGGAACGCACCTGGGTTATATAAAATATTACTTCCCCAATAATTATCTGTTGAATTGTCTGTTCTATATAAAACTTGTCCAGGTCCCATGGTAGCCGGTAGATTCCAAACATTAGCATTTATAGATCCAATAACCGTATAAGAATTACTTACAATTACTTTCCAACCACTTGTGTTAATTGTAGTACCACTTAAATTTTGAATCTCTACCATATCTGTACCTCCTACATCTATTTCAGAAATTTTAATAGACCCTGTAGAAGAACCAGCTGCAGTGCTAACCCAATACTTCGTCGGACTAGTAACATTTGTAATATTTAATGAATCGTTAATAGCTAATACATTGCCACCACTTGCAGCATTATACCATGTATAACTTACAGATCCGTTTGTAGCTACTAATGTAGCTGAGCCGCCATAACATGCATTCACATCTGAAGCAGTTGGCATACCTGGTGTTAATGAATATTCCCTTGAGACAGAAATCGTATCATTTGATTTTACTAAATCTGTAGCCAACTCTACGTATGCTTTAATATTTGCTACTCCTGCAACGTTTGAATTAATAGTGCCTAATGACACTGTATCTCTACCTCCTACTGCTAAAGTTTTTGTAACAGTTTTAGATAAATTTGCAACTACAGCTCCAGTAATATTTGCCTTAACAATATATGATGATTGTGCTGACGTACCAAGATTTGCAATAACAAGTAATATACTGTCAACGTTTTTGCCACATGAAATCGGATTAGGATAAATCATTGTAACCATTTCTATTTCATTTGGTGGCGGTATAAATTCATCTGCACCAATTGCTGGTATAGATGGTCTAACATCACCATCAATATCTTCTGTTATAGTAGATATTGATTGAGCCTTTTGATACAATGTTGCACCTTGTCCGTGTAAATTAATATCAGATATATAATTCGGATTTCCTGTTATAGAATTTAAATCTTTACCTGTAGATATTTGAATTTGCGCCAAAGTATTTAAATCAACAGTTAGTCTTCCCAATATTCCCTGTGGATTTGTAGAGCTTGTTGCGCCAACATAGTAGTTATTATAATTTATATCTGTATATGCAGTATCTCCAACAGATGAATACAATGCATATGCATACGATGTGTCTGATGTGTTTCTAATCGTATTTACAATACTATTATTTCTGATATTTAATAAACGAGAACCAGCACCAATATACAAGGCAGCACTAGTGTCAGGTATTGAAGTAGAAGTACCAATATTACCCACCAAATTAATAGAGTTGTTGTAAATATTTACACCACCAGTATTTATAATTCCAATACCAATTGTTGCAGATGAATTTAAATTTCTAGATCCACTACCGCCAATTCCACCAACAAAATTATTCGCAATCAATATGTTTTCATTTGGTTTTCCTGAAACTATTTCAATACCTCTTCCACCGAAAGCACCTGATCCATTAGTTACTTTTTCAATTTTGTTAGACGTTATCTTTCCATTTGCAAAACCATCATACAAGGCAATACCCCAAGCTTGTTGTGCAGCTGTATTTATAATATTTTTAATTGTGTTTTTATGAACAGTAGAGTTTTTACTAATCTCTAATGCCATTCCATATAATCTGAGCTGTTCTCCAACTATATCTGAACCAATAGTATTGCCTTCGATTAATAAACTATCTGTCGGACCAGCATCAGTACCTCCAGAGAAAATACCAACCGAACCTCTTAAGATTGTATTATTAATAATTTTATTGTTGTTGTTAGATGGACCTGAATTGTATGGAATATTTGCACCACCAATATGAATCGGAACTGCATTACCTGCTGAACCTCCAACTATAATACTATTACGTATTGTATTATTAGAAGCACCTGCATTAACACCTAAACTGATTAATTGAATCGCAGCTGTATTAGAAGAAGATGAATTGTTTTCTATTCTTAAATATTGACCAGAGCCATTAAATCTTCCATCTATATTTACTCTATCAGATCCATTCAATCTTATTAATCCTCCAGTATATATACCTGATATAGTTCTTAATGTATCATTTGCTGGTTTAATATTAATTGAGTATCCAGATCCCCCAGTCTCAGCAAATGCATTTAATGCATGCACACCTGTTTCAGTTAAATTTGATTTAACAATGATTTCTAAATTACCACCCAATAAATTATTATTGATGTATTCAAATACACCTCCATTACTAGTTAATGATTTATATGTTTCGTTATTACCAACATTGATAGTACCCGATATTGCAGTACCCACTCTATATGAACTAGCACCTACTACAGGGAAACTGCTAGAAGTAAGTATCATACTTGTTGGATCATTATTTAATTCAGCACCTGCAAAATTCACATTACCTAATGCATCTCTTGCAATAATAAAATATTGAATTCTATCTCCAATTTTAACAACTGAATCTAATAAACCATAATTGATATTAAAATTAAATGGTGAAGTATTGTTTGTAGCAACAACATATTTCCAACCATTAACTGTATTTGTATTATTAATGTAAACATTAGCATCATCCGAAGATTTAAAATATAATCTTGGTCTAAAGTTTACAGAAGTATCAACACCAGCTGGGTCACTAGCAGTTAAAAATGCAGAAAGTGAATAACTACTTGTGCTAGCAGTATTTAAAATTGGCACGAAACTTAAAACCGGACCTGAAAAATCACCTGAAAATTCATAAGCACCGATATAAGGACTTGCTGAACTTCTAATATTTCCATTTATATCATTTGGAACTTGTGCAATTGGTGTACCAGCATTTATCAATGGACTTCCTGTTAATGGAACATTGCTTCTACCTCCATTTAATATTGGGTCTACACTAATACTTGCCATGTCATATGGAGTTGTTGCATTTAATGCTCTCCAAGAAATTAAATCTGGATAAGATATAGCATTATAGAAACCAACATTTCCATTTGGTATAAATATATTATTATAGTCAGAAGTAAATGTTGTTCCATTAGTTGCAAAATGTAATCCATTTCTCAAACCAACTCCACCTCTTCTAATTGTAAAACTATTGTTTTTAAATTCTAATCCGGTTGCAGTTGTTACTTGGTACATACCATATGTAGCACCTGTTGTTGCTAATGGATAATCAAACGTTAAAGTATTGTGATAGTATTTAATATTATCTGAACCAGAATTGTAAATACCATAAATTGTACCATTGCCACCAATGTTATATATATCATTGTTATAGACCAAGTTTTCATTACCTACAGTATTGTCAGATGTTGTGTGATATAAACCATAAAAAGTATATGATTGTATAGGATTTGAATTAAAGAAATCATGAATTTTATTATTTGCTAACTCTGATTTATTTATAACTCCAACTTGATAAAACACATAATGAATTGTAGAAAATACATTTCTTCTAGGCATAGAAATATCATTTCCATTTACTTGTAAACTGTCTGTATATGTAAAGTAGTTACTATAATAAAATGCATTTCTAATTTTATTTTTAATTACTCGATTGGCTCTTGAACCTGCAGAATTACCTGATGTGCCAGCGATAGTTATACCATAATAACCACCGTTTATCTCATTGCCCTGAATTGTATTGTTTTTATATAAACCCGCAGTTGTAGCTGATGTGCTAGCTCCAGAAAATACAATACCAGCATAACTTGTAGATGAAGTACTATCGCTTACATAAATTCTATTATTAGTGATTTTGTTATTATCAGATCCAGAATTCAAAACAACACCATAACTAAACTTAGTCGTTAATGATCCTTCATAACCTCTAATTATAAAACTATCAATGGTTATCCATTGTGCTGTGTTCAATAGAACCACATGTCTTGCACCATTTGTTTGTTCTGTAAATCGAATCTCTGATCCATTACCATTAAATTCTATTGTATTTACGGATGATGCTCCTTTGATAACTCCAATACTAATTTGTTCATTGTATGGGCCTGCATTCGGATTAACATTTATCACTAAAGGTCCGCAAACTCCATTCGCATTCAACTCATTAATAGCAGCAGTAATCGTAGGGAATGTTGCTCCAACTCCACCAACTGTAACAGTACCAGATAAACCTGTTTTTAAATTGTTTCTATAACTAGTATCGTTACTTGTATTTTCATCTGCCAATGCATTTGGTAATGTTGTCCAAGCTTTTAAATTATAACTTGAATTTGCAGTAACATTAAATGTGCCTACGGTCAATGTGGTATCAGCACCCGATGCTAAGTTACCTGAAAAAGCGATGGGTGTTTGCGCAACATTGTTTACCGACCAATTTAGATTTGCCGAAGTTAAATTTAATGCACCAAAGTTTTTTAACTTGATAGTTACTGTTGCAGTACCCGGACAAATCTCTACAGGAGAAACAAATGCGCTTACTCCTGCATCATTATTAATCGGCGTAAACTCATATGCGCCAGGGTCGGGAGTTGAAGATCTTACAGCTCCTGTAATATCATCAGCTACAGTTAAAATTTGAGTACCTGTATTATTAATGATATTTGAATTTGGCTTTAGAAAATTTGCGCTAGCAAATACTGGATTTGAACTTAATGAATTCAAATCTGGAGTACCTGTTGTTGCTTGCCATAAAGCAAGAGTAGCATATGCTAATGTTCCTTTATAACCTATATTATTTAAGCCAGTTCCTGCTACTGTATTATCAACAAATAAATCATTATAATTTGAAGTTATAGTTGATGCAGTTGTATTAAAATATAAGCAAGCCTTGTTTCCAGATCCTGGTTTTTGAACATAAAATATATTATTTCTAATATCTATTCTAGTTGCAGTAGTTGTCTGATAAAAACCATAACCAACTCCAGCTGTTGTTTGTCCTCCATTTAAAAATACAGTGTTATGATAAATAAACATACCATCAGAACCACTATTATAAATACCATAACTTGTACCATTACTATTTAAATCGTACATCACATTATTTGTGATTGTTGCTTCTTGTCCAGCAGGCGCATCATTTGATGTGAAAAAAATTGCAGCTGATGTTGCTGAAAAAGTTGGTTGATTTGTAAATAAATTTCTGATAGTATTTTTGCTAATATTTATAAACTTAGAATTTGTTGTGAAATACAAAGCGTAACAAGTTGTATAAGTATTTCTAACTTGTCTATAAATATCATTCGATATAATTTGAGTACTATCTGCTGCAACATTATACAAACCATATAAATAGAAATCTCTAATTTTATTTCTTCTTATAATATTTCCATTCACGTTTTTAGTAGCAGTTGTACCTACAAATGAAATACCATAATAACCTCCAACAATTTCATTGTCTTCAATCACATTATATCTAGCAGTTGTTGCGGTTGTCGCAGATGTAGAACTTCCTGATAATGCAATACCAGCATATGTTGTTGCAGTAGAATTTGCATCACTTATTAATTTACAATTTTTAATTGTATTGTAACTCGCGTTCCATAAGTTAACAATCATACCTTTTGTAGATGCAGCTGTTAATTCAAAAGTGAAACGATTAAATGTTATATAGTTCGCATCCTTTATTTGTAAAACATAGTTGGTTAAATCTGTCGCATCTGAAGTATGTACAATTCTAGATCCATTTCCATTAAATACTACTGAATTTGTTGCACTCAATCCTGGTATATTATTTATTGTTATTTTACCTGTGTATGTATTTGAATCTACGTTAAAAATAACTGGACCAGCAACACCGCAAGACATGGCTAATAAGGCATCATTGAAGCTATTAAAGTTAGTACTAGCTGTTGGCAAATTTGAATTGATAGTGTATGTTCCTCCAGATAAAATCGGACGCATTAAAACTCTAACCGGGTTTGAAGTATCTGATACACTATTGCAAGTTAGTTTACATCTATAATAAGTATTTTGTAATGCCGAAGTATTAAACGTTGAATTTGTTGCACCTACTTGATCTATCCAAGTTATACTATCTAGTGAACTCTGCCATTGATATGTTAATCCTGTACCAAAACTAGCTCCTTGTAATGATAAACCGAATGGTGTATTCGGACAAGCCAGTGTTGAATTTGTAACTGCAGTACCAGCATTAGGAGGTGCCACACATGGTGCTGCCGGAACGAATGTAATTGAACCAGTAAACCATCTTGGAGTATTTCCTAATGTACCAGCTGGGAAAGTAACTGAATACCCGACATTAGAGCCATTTATTAAAACATCACCAGACTTTAAAATTACACCACCTGAAGTAAATGTACTTGGTGATGGTACAGGAGTAGCTCCACTATATCTGATGTTAATTGTCGATTGTATTGCAAACCTATAACTAGTTGCATTCGGTATCGTGAATAATAAATTATCAAATAAATTAGTTACACCTTCTGTTGGTACAGAAACTGAAGATTTGCTTGTAATTAAAACCCATCCATCAGCTGAAGTAACATTCGGTGTTGCTCCTGATAAAGAAGTCGGATGGTACCATAAACTTACTGCAGTTCCATTACTTGCAGTTTGTAGATAAGTGGCTACTTGTGTTAAATTAATTGGACCACCGCTCGTATTTTCAACGACAAATGTTACACCAGTATTACCGGCTAATCCATTTCCTCCTGTATAATTCGTACTACCTACTTGAGTACTAATTGTTGTCTGAGCAAAAAGATTGCTTGAATAAATTATAATAATTATCCCTAGCAATAGAATCTTCTTACCACATAGTGTTAGTAGATTGTTCTTCATGTGTTTGTAATTTAATTTTGAATTACAATATAAAGATCTATCTACTAATAATCAAGAAAAGGACTTAAAATTTCTGATTATAAATCTATGTTACAACAATAAAAAAGAAATAAATTCTAAAAACTGAATTGGAATGAGTTTATTTTTTGTACAAATGATCTAAAGGCAAGGGGCTATCTCGTTTAACTTCAGCTAGTACAATATTTGAGTGAAAGTGCCCAACGTTTGGCACACTTGAGAATTTATTCATCAAGAAATCATTATACGTATGAATATCTGGCGATACAATTTTTAATAAATAATCATAATTTCCTGAAAGGCCAATTACTTCTAAGATCTCTGGAAGTTTAGCGATTGAATCTTCAAAATCCATCAAAGCTTTTTTGCTTTGTTCTTTTAAAGTAACATTACAATACACCACTATATTAAGTCCGACCTTTTGAGAATCTATTACAGCAACATACTTCTTTATAACTCCATCTTGTTCTAACCTTTTGATTCTCTCATAGGTTGGAGTAGCTGATAACCCTACCTCCTTAGCTATGTCTTTAATAGCTTTTGTAGAATCTTCTTGTAATATTTTGATAATATCAATATCTATTCGATCGTAAACTTGACTCATAATAATAATTTACACTAATGTAATAAATTTTAATAATAAAAAAGGGGCTACGGTAAACCGTGCCCCTTTTTTTTATTTTGATAATTAATTATCTCTTAGCAATGTCGATCACTCTTGTGATTGCAACTTTACCGTCTACAATTAATTTAACCATGTAAACACCTGATGCATTTTCTGTATCTGTATTTTCAAAATTGAATTCATAAGTACCTGCATCTTGACTTTCGTTAGTTGCAATTGT
>JACCDH011324124.1_pt1 | contig 17662 bp, 13 predicted proteins | sample 7442481 | NCBI WGS metagenome assembly JACCDH01 (sample SAMN15323433, study PRJNA562643) | freshwater metagenome | isolation source: river surface water | place: USA:Blue River Watershed | collected 2017-08-15
ACCCGCATTGAGAGATGCATAACCAATAGAAATGGCGAGGTAGCTCAGTTGGTTAGAGCGCAGGATTCATAACCCTGAGGTCGGGAGTTCAAATCTCCCTCTCGCTACTAAGGAAAGCCCAGTTTAACGACTGGGCTTTTTTATTGGAGTGATGATAAAGAGTGATGATTATACTTCATATACTTTGAAATTTAAAGCCGCTTTTTCAACTGCATTCAAAATTGTACTATCAATATAATGGTCAATCAACACCTGTTCACCTCCATGAGATGTCAATAGCCCTGTATCTTTACCCGTAGCTAATCTCAACCAAGTGATGTAGGTTTTTCTTAAGTTTTTTAAAGATACTGACTTAGTAATACCAGCTTCTTTTTTATAGTGAGTAAAAGCTTTTGATAGGTCATTCATTATTGTTATGCTTTTTACCTTACGGTCTGGATACAAAATGAAATCATTTGTTGTCTTCTTTTCGTTGTATCCTAGCTTAATCAATAGTTCAAACAAATCTTGATTTATGGGTAAATACTTCACATATTTATCAGTATCTTTTTGTCTATTCACCTTTTTATTATCAATTTTAAAAAACTTAGTACCATCAATTTTAGTTAATATATCACTCCATTTTAGTTCTACGACTTCTTCTCTTCTCCCACCAGTTAATAAAAAAAGTTTAAACCCATCTTTAAGATAGAATCTATACAAATTTTTCTTTTCTCCTTTGCCTCCAAGTTTTACAATAGGATTCGCTGTATCTATTACAGATATAACACTATCAAATTCATCTTTCGTTAAAGTTTCTACATTTTTTTTGATTTTCTTTTTTGAAGTGTAAGATTCAAAAGGGTTCTTCATATTTATATCTTCAATATCAATTAAGAATTTAAAAAAAGCTTTTAATGCTCCCATACACTTATTAAAACTAACTTCACTACCAAAATGACCATTAGCCCATAAGTAAAAACGTGCTACATCATTTTTAGTAACATCAATAATTCTTGTTATTTCTATATTCTTTGCTCCCTTGAAAGAATTACAGAAATATGTGCAAAATCTAATACATTCATCTTTATGTCCTTTTGAAACATCTTTGACGTGCTGAGCAAACTCATAATTACCAGATAAGTATTGATTATACCTTATAACAGCATCAACAATTGAATAATCATTCCCGCTACATGAGGTTTTAACTTTCTGATAATTATTTGCCTTTAATTCTTTTTCAATTAATATGGCTTCAGATACAGCATCTTTATAATCTCTCGACTTTAATACTTTTGTTACTTTTTTGTTTTTTGTGCCACTTATATGGATTCTCACCCTATACTTTTGAATGTCATAGTGATTACAAGTAGGATTATCCAACTTACATTTATGGCAATATATCTTCAACCCCGTATGTGGGTTTTTAGGAAGTTTTAATCTCCTCATGCTGTTAATTTTTCAAATAATTTTTTATCGTTTCCATTCAAACTTTTAATTTTAGTTGTAGGTAAATAGCTTACATCTTCTCCGAGGCTCAGCAATACCATTTCGTAAACAGCGTTATCTTTTACTGTCTTTTTATATACATCTTTCCAATTTTCTGGATATCTATCCATTAAATTAATTACCCAAGGTTTATCTATTTCCACAGCGACATCAATTTCATACACGTAATGTGTTTTTGTATCTGTGTAGATTTTGATACCCTTTTTTTCTAGCCACTTTTTAGTAGCAGTATTATCTTTCGTTTTTATTCTTTCAGCAACCTCAAAAATTGTAAGAATTCTTAAATTTTTTTCTTCATTTATTGTTTTCAAAACTCTAAACCACTCATTCTCCAGTATTTTATTACGAGTGGGGAGAATTATTTTTTAGTCAAGTATGACCATTCCAAAACGTACGTCCATGACGAATCAGACACAGATTAAATGCAAAAAAGCATAGAACCCCCAAAGGCAAAAGAATGCCTCAATTAAAAATAAGATGTTTGCTGAAACCACTTTTTGGAGACAAAGTGGTGAATAAAAGTTATACGTCTAAACAGCTTACTGTCCTCATGCGAGTTTTTGAGTAAATTGAGACACAGAAGCTACATTTGTAGTTTAAACCCTATGCCTCAACCTATTACAAAGGTACGATTTACTTTCTCTGGTTGCAAGTTGCCAACTAAACATTTTTTATAAAAACAAATAACATTCTGAATATCAATATAATAAACCTTCTATTTTTTCATGCTATCCTGTATAAAGCTTTCCATTGACAAAAAGCATCGAAATCCCCATCTTTTGCATTATTCTTTCAGATTCGATTCGAGATAGTTTATCTGGGTTTACAACCAAAAAAGTATGTTTGGTTTTTTCTAATTGATGCGTTATAGTAATTCTAGTCTTTTTCATGTTTTATATAATTTAGTTCAAACTGAATTCAAACCCAAAGTCAATTGGATGCTTCTTTTTTCGAAAAATGATGCAAATTATTATTTTGCCATCTTCTCGTGTGATAAAGAATTCGTTAACAAATCGTATGTATCGTTTTAAGCACTTTCTTAAATTAGGTATATCAACTTCGATTTCTTTGTCAACATAAAACTCAATCATCATTTCTTCATCCACATTGCTGGTCAAATCAAACGACTTTGAATCATACATTTGCCTCATCTCCATGAATATCTTAGTTAGGTTTACAAATCTCATTTTATGTTGTTTGGTTTAAGATTGCTTTTACTTTTTTTACGGTGTTCGCAGATACTTTATAGTCAGCATCACTAGCTAATTTCGCTATGTCCCTCAACGATAATGTTGGGTTAGATTTTAATGCTTTAATCGTACGTTTGTGGGTTTCTAAGGTTTTTTCTGGCGAATCAGTAGTTCCTTTTACTCTACCTTTATAAACGTTTCTTAGCTTTGCTTGGTAAACCCCTTCTGCTTGTCTTTCAAGAAGGGTTGTTCTTTCTAAAGAATTTATTTCGCTTAGAACAGTTGTTATCAAATTGAAAATAGGATTAACTTTTCCATTTACCATTGATTCCAAACCTAAATTATCAATCTTAACGATTACACCTTTCGATTGAAAAAAATTAAGGGTGGTCAAAACATCTATTGTTGAGCGACCAGCTCTAGATAGGTCATGGAAGGTTAAATATTTTATAGATTCATTTTCAACAGCCTCAACAGCCTCAATAAGTTTTTTCCCTTCTGGTCTTTCAGCAAATGGAATTGAACCACTTATAACGTCAATGAACAAAGTTTCGTCTGGATGTGCCTTTGCAAGTTGACGAAGGTTTGTTTGTGATTTACTACTTTGACGAATGTACCTAGCTCTTTTCATAATTTAATTTTTTAGTCTAAATATTGTGCAAAATTAGGGTGGTATATTTTGCACAAGTTTTTTTAATGGTTTAACTATATAACTTAAAATTGCAAATGTGTACTGTTAGATTATAATCTAAAATTGCACAGTTCAAAGATGCCAGGTAAAATTTGAATAAAAAAATATTTGACCTATTATCCTGGAATTCAATTAAATAAAATATTTTTTAGTGTTTTCCGAGATATTTATTTCTAAAGAAATAAATATGAAAAATGAAGTGATAAAATTGAATGGGGGTCATGAGTTGACCATAAGAGGTATTCAAATAGAAACGACTTATGCAGAAATTCTTGCTGGCGAACCTACACTTGAAGATAACATTCGAATTTATGATAGTTTAGATGTGCCACCCAATTGGTATGCTAGAAAGTGTGTGTTTTCAATGAAGAGTTTTAACTTGGATAATAAAAAATTTTTACCCTACACGGTTTATGTTTGGTTGGAATCACACAAAAGTGTGAGTGACCCAAAAAACCAATTCGATATGAGTGAATTGGTTATTATTGGTACAATTGACAGCATTAATAACTTCAACGTTCAAGAATTGATTGAGGATGTTATTAAAGATTTTGACTGGGAGAAGTATGCAATAAATATAAATATTTAGGAAACTTTTCTTAATTGAACATTTATTTTTTCATCTATTAATTCTGGATATTCATTTTCAAAAACATCTTTAACATCTTCATCTTTAATATTTAACTTACTAGATAGATATCCTAACTTTCTTTTATTAAGTTCAATGAGTTCAGACCATTCCATTATATATATTTCAATATTCTTTTTTGTTTTTATATCATATAAAAATGGAGTTCCATATATTTTTTTAGCTGAATCCATTTTTGACTTGGCAAAGCTATTTAACTTGGATGAAGTTAAATATAGTTTATATTTAACATTTTCGGTTGGAAACGAAGGAGTGTTTTCTATTGTAAGTGCATACCTATCAATTTGATTAATTTCCTTCATTCCTATACTGCATTTTGGTGATTTTAGTTCTACAACCATTATCTCTCTTGATTCGTTATCAAGTATCTTTTCATGGAAAAAAAACAAATCTGTTATATCATTTAAACCAACATCTTCATGCTCTATAATATTATCATCGTCAACTGTTGGTTCGTATATCAAAAATTGTTTTCTTAAATCTTCTAAAATACCTCCTATTCTCTTGTCTGACCATATGTTAATGTCTCCATTATAATTCTCACCAAAAAGCCATAGGTTTTTTTCTAAGATTTTATGTAATTGACTTCTTTCTTTTAAAACTTTAGATATTTCACCATACACTAAATGATGGAAGAAATCTAAAAATTTTAACTTATCTGCGACTTGACTTGAAAAATGAATTACATCTTCTAAATCAGTCTTATCTAATAAATTATGAAACTTTTCTATACTCGCATCGTTTAATTTTAGTACTTTATCAAAAATATCTATTATTTGTCCATTTGAAATAGATTGATTAAGTAAGTGATATATAAAATCTCTAAGCTTATTATTTTTTTGAATTAATTTATGTTCATCCTCAATTAAATATGCTACTTTTTTGAAAATTATTTCATGTGATTTCGAAGTTGGTAATTTACCATCCTTGTAAGGGTAATAAATATCTGACTCTAATGAATTAATAAATTTTTCAAATCTTTTATTTTTAGCTTTAAAAAACTCATTTATAGTTTGTTTTACAAAGTTTTTAAACTCTGCAACTTGGTTCTCTCCTAACCTTTCAATATCAAAATTTCTAAATAAATCAACAATTGTTAACGGTGAGTCAATATAAATAAACCAAGTACCTAATTCTTCTGTATACCAATCCGAAAAATATGTAAATTCATGAGCAATACTCTTAATACCCGAATTATCCACTTGAAAAAATATCTTCACTTTATTCATTTCTGATTTTATTTGATAGAAATAAAATGATATTTCATGCTCATCTTGTTTTCTATCTAAAAATACTTTTTTTAATGTAGTAGGCTTTCCAATTACAAAATCTTTTTTGTCTAGTGGGGCACCATTGACTTTAAAATTAACTAAGTTGTTAAAAATCTCATTAGGGTAGTATTCAAATATACTTTGATTGATATTTTGCTTTAAAAATGACTCTGTTAATTTATTTTTTTTTAATATTTTTTCTTGTTTGTTGTGAAAAAGAGAATTTATTTTAACACTATACATTGTGCTGATTTTACCTTCAATTGGCTCATAATCAATATTAAAGTCAATATCACTAAACTGTGAATTATTTAAAACTGATGAATTTAATTTAAAAAAGGTTCTAATAAACTTATTTTCTTTTTTATCAAAGCCTATAGTAGAAATAACCATTTCTTCACCAAGTTGTAAAGCTCCAAATCGACCAATCCCTTTACCATTAGTTTTTGAAGTAGTGCCTATTTGTAATATTTTTTCTGGAAAATCAGAAATTGAAACACCATGCCCATCATCTGAAATCTCAATACTGTTTACAGGAGACTTTAACATACTAGTCCCTGTATAATCTATATCAATATTAATGTTTTTAGCATTAGCTTGGATAGAATTATTAATTAGTTCAATTAATGCTTGAAAAGTATCCCTGTAGTTAGTTAGATGCTCTTTAACCACTCTGGAGTTTGTAGTTATTTTTTTCTTTAAAGTTTCCATGTTATTTAATTAAATTACAAATTCTTCAACATCCTCTATATTACTCGCTACAATCATTTGACTGCCAACCGCTTCAAAATGTGCCATACCACAGTCAATTTTTGCTTGTTCTTTTGGTCTTAAATCGAATAGTCCCGTACTGCCTTTAGATTCAACTACAAAGAATAATTTTTCTTCTTCTTTATCTTTCCATAATACTGCCCAGTCTGGATTGTAAGTACCCAATGGGGTGTCTATTTTAAACCAATCTGGTAGCTTCGCATAGACTGAAATGTTTTTACTTTGTTCAAATTGTGTTGCTAAATTAGATTCAACATTGGAATCGTAAACAACATAGTTATATGGAGACTTCGTACTCTCTTTTAAGTTACTTTGTAAGTATCCAAACAGTTCTTGGTTTTCAAATAGTTCTTGGCTGTAATACTCAGCATCACCCAATTTTTGATATTTAATACCGCTTATAATGTGCATTCGCATTTGTTCATTAATAATATCAACACAACCTTCAATGAATTTTTGTGGATTTATTTTGAAATATTTCAATCTGAATGTACCAGTCAATATTTTTACAATTGATTTTCGAGTCAACTGGGTCTCATTTTGTAAATAACCTACAATATCTGGTAATCTTTCAACTTGACCATATAAAGTCTCTGATTCATTGACAACATTCGTTACTCCTAAACCTCCAGTATCCATAGTGATTTTCCCTTTTGTATAGGTCAACTTACCACTTTTTACTTTTAATCGACTATCAATTGCCTTGATACATTCTCGAATTAGCTCGTCCGAATCAAATTTTACAGAAAATGTGGTTTTATATTTTACCCGTTCCCATAATTCTTTGAATTCTGGACTATCAATTACTTGTTTATTTACTTTAACTAATTGTTTTTTTGAACCGTCTTTAATTTCAAGTCTTCCAGCGGTTTCTTTCAGTGTATTGATAATTTGATTTCCTACCTGTGGGTTTTCAATAAATTCTTCTGGAATATTTACGGTACCTTCTTTTAAAGCAATCCTAAGCGTATCTTGAACTTTACCTTTGCTATCAATATAACCAATAGCAACAAAATGATTGAAAAGTTCAGCCGATTTTTCTTGCCCTAAATAAACGGTGTCTGTTGTTGGATTACCCTCTTCATCTTCAATGTTAAGGATTTCAACAACAACATCTCCAAAAGTGTGTGAAGCAAGAACCCCAAATTTAATACCTGTTTCTGATTCAATTTCTTTTTGAAACCCATCAACAAAATCAACATATGATTCAGTCGCCATAACTGTCAAAGTGTTCACCTCATGACCATATACACGTTCACCATCTTGATTTACACACAAACGTAGTCCACGACCAATTTCTTGTCGCCTTCTAATTTCTGAGTTACCAGCTTCTTTTAGGGTACATATTTGAAATACATTTGGATTATCCCAGCCCTCTTTTAATGCCGAATGTGAAAAGATAAACTTCACTTTCTTCAAATTGTCTTTTCCATCATAAAAAGACAACAAAGTCTCTTTATCACGCATGATAAGGTTGTAAGTATCTTCATCAGCGTTTGTACTTCCACTGGTGTCTTTGAAGTATTCAAATTTATCTTTGGAATTGCTTCGTTTGGATTTCTTATCTATAGAGAAGTAACCATTATGAATTTGACTAGATTCTAGTTCAATATCTTTAATTTCTGAAAATAAACTATTGTACTTCGGTTTTGTAATTAAACGACTGTATTCCTTTTCAAATATCTCTGCGTACTCACCATTTGTAGCATTACCATCCTCATCATAAATACGATACTTCGATACTGTATCAATAAAAAATAAGCTTAATACTTTAATGCCTTGAGGGTTTAAAATAAGCTCTTTATCCAGATGCTCTTCAATTGTTTTACGAATTAAAGCAGTTTTAATCTGCTTATCGTCAACATTGCCAATTGCTTCTCCTAAACGAATAATATCTTCTTTACTAGTAAAATCAATATATTCGTTGCCTTGAACTCCATATATATCTTTGATGATATATCCTTCATATTCATCACGGTCTGTAAGTTCCCACAAATCTTCATTCTGTTTGACCCAAACTGCTTTTCTAGTAATTCTACCGTCTTTAAAAATATCCAATTCGAGTTTAGCTGTTGGAAATCCTTTACTCAATTTAATTTCAAGTAATCTAATGTAAGCTTGGCTGTTTGCCCCTTCTGTTTGTACTGAACCTACTTCAATCTGCTTTACAAGTTTCTTTTCATACGCATCAACCGCATCCAACTTGTACATCAAGTTTACTTTTTCTTTATGGGTAGCAGAATAACGAACAATTGCTAATGGATTTAAGTTTTGTACTGCTTTTTTTCGCAAAGCGGTACTCATTGTCGTTTGTGGTTCGTCAATGATAATGAATGGGTTGGTGTTCTTAATTAAATCTAGTGGTTTATACCCTAACGAATCATTATAACGATGAATAATATTGATAGTTTTTTTTTCATCATTTGGGTTTTCAAAGCTTTTAGCAAAAGCATCAATATTGATAACCATTATTTCCAGTTTGTCATTCGTGGCAAAATCTCTAACTTCATTCAATTTACTACTGTCGTAAACAAAGAAATTATAATTGATGTTATCAAACAATTCACGTAAATGCTCTTTGGTTATCTGTAGTGATTTGTAAACGCCTTCCTTGATTGGAATAGATGGAACAACGATAATATGTTTAGAAAAACCATATTTTGTATATAATTCCAAAATCGTTCTTAGATACACATACGTCTTACCAGTACCTGTTTCCATTTCAACTGTAAAATCCAATTCGTTACGATTAACTTCGCCACGTACCGATGGTTTTAAACCGTTACCTAATTGGATGTTTTGTACATTCTCCAATAATTTACCTTCAGTTAATGTAAGTCGGTTGCCATAACCTAAATCTGTAAAACTTGCTTTGTAAACTGTTTGGTCTTGCTTCGATATAAATTCTGGTGAATAAACAGTGAAATTAGATTCACAAGTTTCTTGCCCTTTGAATATATCTACTATAGCATCTATAGCATCTTGCTGGTAGCTTAGTGCACTGTCAAATTGTATTTTCATAATACACTAATTAAATACTTTTAATTTCAATAATTCCAAATCGTTTCAAGGTTTGCACAGCGTTTGCTTTTTCAACATCTGAGAAACCACTGTCTTTGAAAATTACTCGACACGTAGCGGGATTTAATTCTTGTTTCCAAGCACCAACTGCTTCTGCAACTTTGTTGGTGATACCATCTGTTAAACAAATAAATAATGCTCCAAACCCAACGCTAAACACCTTTTTACCTTCAATCAGTTTTTCATCAATTGGAAGCGTTAAATCTAACCCGTACTTCAATAATATTTCAAACAACACATCTTCTTCAGTGCGGTCTACTTTTATGTTTTCTTGAGCGTCAAATAAGCTTGCTTCTAGGTCATCTGGATTACCATCCCAACCTTTGATGTTTGAACTATCCAATTTAAACACCTTAAACCCAAGGTCAAGGTCTTTTGACTTATCTGGGTTTTCTTCTGCTATTTTATTACCCGCTCTGCGAATACGTTCTTTACCTATTTCGGCAATAGTTTTGAAACCAGCTTTAAAAGCATAACTTTTTTCATCAGTAATTTCTGGGAGTTGAACCATAATGAATTTTCTTTCTCCATTGTCTTCAGCGTTTAGTTTTAAAATAGAATGTGCAGTTGTTGCTGAACCTGAGAAAAAATCTAAAACTATTTCATCATTAGTTTTAATGAAAGATATAAAAGTTTTCAAAAAATCGACAGATTTTGGAAAATCCATTGTTCCCTCCATATCTAAGCTATTTAAATCATTACTTCCTCGTTTATTTTCTAAATAAATAGTTGGTATTTTCTCAAAAGTACTTTTTACAATTTGAGGCATAAATCTATCTCCTTCAAAATAAATCTCTTTTATAAAACCAGAAATTTTAGCCTCAGTTGGTTTACAATCATTGTCAAAGAAATTTCTCATATCATTTGAACTTCTCCATTTGGCTTGTAATCTAACTGGCTTAAATAGTTTTCCATTTTTTACAATTATTTCATCATGTGTTGTAATGTTTTCACTACTCCCTGGGATTTGTCTAGTTTGATTATATGTGCCGTCTTTAATGTTTCGACATTCAAGACCTGCTGGGAATTCAATTATTGGTGTTGTCTGGTCTGCGTTACCAACTGTTCCTCTTGAAATTGAGACTTTAGTAAGTCCTTCAACTTTAAAATGTTTAATATTTTTGCAAAAAACAATTAAATATTCATGTTTTGAAATTACATTACTACTAGCAATTTCACTAGTTCTATTAATACAAGAGGTACATATATAATTTTCTTCTCCAAAAATCTCTTTACCAATTTTCTTCATGTTTTCAATTTCACTTTCATCTAAACTGATAAAAATTGCACCATTATCTTTTAAAAGATTTCTAGCTAATCGCAAACGAGGATACATCATATTCAACCAATTAGAATGGTAACGCCCATCACTATCTGAATTTGTTGAAAGTTTATTACCTTCGTCATTCACTTGCCTAGTAATTTGTTGGTAGTTTTTAAGGTTGTCTTTGTAGTTGTCTTTATAAACAAAGTCTTTACCTGTATTGTAGGGTGGGTCAATGTAAATCATCTTTACTTTGTTGGCATAGCTTTTTTGCATGAGTTTCAACACTTCCAAGTTGTCACCCTCTATGTAAAGGTTTTTGGTAGTATCCCAATCCACACTTTCTTCTTTACAAGGTCTCAATGTACCTGTACTCGGTTTATGAGCTTCTCTTCGGGCTTGTGATTTTCCAGCCCATGTAAAATGGTAATATTCTTCACCTTCTTCTAGTTCTTCCCCTAAGATTTCTTGCAGTGCCTTAAAGTCAATTTTCCCTTCGGTCACAATTTCTGGGAAAAGTTCTCTTAGTTTACTAATGTTTTCGCTTACAAGGTCTAGGCTTTTGGTTTGCTCATCGCCTCTGGTAATTTTTTCTAAACTCATATTTCGCTCAGTTGATTCTTTATATTTTCTACTTGTTTTTTCTTTTGGTGTATCGCAATGTTAAGCGTTACTTTTTGACTTTGTTGCTTCTCCGCTTTTATTTGGTTGGCTAGTTTTGAAATGTCTTTTTCCAGTTCCTCTATTTTGTTCAATAACTCTAAGTCTTCCTTGGTTCGTGTGTTAGTTCGTTTTTGAAAAACACCTGTCACACTTGCACTATTCAATTGAATTATTGAATTGATATAACTTTGGTAAAACGACTCCAAGTTGGTCTTATCGATAATTCCAAAATCAATAGACTTCAAAAACGCATCGGTAGTATCGTCTTTAAATAACTTTGAAAGTACTTTTGTAGAATAATAATTCTCAATAGTACGCTTTGTTTTGTCGTTTTGGTTAATTCGTTTCTCACATGTGTTAACAATGAATTCTTGGTCGTTTTCTATTATAACCAACATCTGATACGGGATATACTTTTGAAATAATTGAATGCAAGTATTTGCCACCGCATCTAATTTTTCATTACCAATTGTACATACCATTATTTGAACTTCCTCAAACGCAAATTGCTCATTTATTACACTTTGAATGTTGCTATTATTAGGCTTTATGCTTGCCAACCATTCCATTTGTGCTATAGATGAATTTAGAACCTTCTTTTCTGATGCAGAAAGCTCAAAATTCTTCAAAAAGAAAGCCTTGGTAAGCTTCTTTTCGAGCAACACCCTGTCTGGTAGGTTTAATATGTTTTTATAGCTTAAACTCAACTTATTTGATTATTAAATAGCTTACTAATTCTAAACTTTCTTCTTGATTAATTGCATCCGCAAATAAGGTTGTTCCTCCTGGTGTTGCCAACGAATCTAAACCTATTTCTTCTTGAATACCTTTAACTTCATCCAACGTTTTACGTAACAATTGAATGTAAGTGTCCATTTTTTTGTTTCCTTTTGTTTCCTTATCGAATTCTGCAATTAAATCAGTAGCAATTTTATCGTTACCCATTCCTAATTTTCTAAAATAATCCAATGCAGTTTTAGTTTGTGCTCCTTTGATGATTTCAGTACCATCTAAACTAATGTAAGCTAAGAAGAAAGGATACAGGATGTTGTTCTTTAAGTGCTTTGAATAATCTTCGGTAGTGTCTTTCAAACAAAAGATGACACCTTGCTTAATTTCAGCTAAATTAGATTTTACTACCGCATACGAGGCTTTTGGAATTTCATTTAATTCAGCTAGTTGCTCATCAGTACTTTTCTCTAAATCAATTTTGAAATCGTTAAAAGTCATATCAGTAATGGATATGCTCCCTTGAACATCCTCAAGGTCTATAACTTGGTCTTGTAATTGTTTTAATTGTCGCTTACGATAATCCAAATCTTGCATTTCACGACTGTTTTGAGAAATAATATTATCTTCTCCAGTAGCAGAAACATCAAGCATCACCATTTTACCTTGAACACGTGCTACCAAATCAATAAACCCATCTAATTCCATACTTGGGAAAAAGTTTACTAATTGAATTTTATCATTTTGAGAACCTATACGGTCAATTCGACCAAATCGTTGAATAATTCTAACAGGATTCCAGTGAATATCATAGTTGACCAAATAATCACAATCTTGAAGGTTTTGTCCTTCTGAAATACAGTCGGTACAAATTAATACATCAATCTCGTTTTTCTCGTCTGGATTGAGGTCATGTCGCTTTTTAGATTTAGGTGAAAAGTTAGTTAATATGGTATTCAAATCGGATTTACAATTTGGCATATTGGTTTTGTTCGTATCAGAACCTGTCACGAGTGCCGAGTAAACACTATGTTCGTCAATTAACCAGTTTTTAAGTTCTTCATGGATGTACTTAGCAGTATCCGCAAATGCAGTAAAAACAATTATTTTTTTGTTACCCTCATTAATAGGATTTTCAATCTTTTCTGTGATTCGATTTTTAAGTTCTAACAACTTAGCATCTCGATTACTATCAATAATGCTAATATTGCTTAGTAGGGTCGCCAGTGTTGTTTTATCTTGTTTTAAATCTTGTTTCCATCGGATAATATCCATGTCTTGAATTAAGACTTTAGTTTTGCCACCTACCAGTAAATCTTCAAGTTCTGTATCATCTATTTCAATATCAGTAATGTTAAAATCACTATCGATATTGCCGTTTTTGTGCTCCTCAATTTGTCTAAGATTTCCGTCAATTGTTTCGATAAGACTCAGCAATGTTAATCTGAACGAATGGATTGAACTCTCTAATCTTTTTAATAAATTGATACGCATCAAATAAATCAAACTTTGTTCACGGTCAACTTGCTTGAACACACTTCCTGTTGCAGTAAGCATATCGTATTTTTCTTCATAATAGGCACGTTTATCAGCACGCACATACCCAAGTGGAGAGTATGAAGCCAGTGTTAGAGTACTTATCTCATCATAAATAACTCCAATATCTTTGAATTGATTATCAGTATCAATTTCTGGATAAATTGTAATTGGAGCTAAACGAGTAGGGAACTTTCCGATGTCTGTTGTGTCATAGTATTTTTCGATATGCTTTCTTGAACGTGCTATGGTCAACATGTCCAGTATTCTAAAATATGTCCCGTCCAAATGCTCCATCAACGATTTTACATCCAAATTATTTGGGTCACCATTTCGATACCAATTCGTAAATCTTCTTTGAGCGTCACGCATTACTTGAGTAATACTTTCTATGCCGTGATTAGAGAAGTAGTTGTCGTTTCCTTCTGTTATAAATGAAACTTGATTTTTCAAATCGTTCATTTTATTATTAACAGGTGTAGCAGAAAGCATCAGAACTTTTGTTCTAATATTAGCTTTTATCACATCGTTCATCAATCGCTTGTAACGTGTCATTCCTTCACGTTTATTTGGATTGTTTCTGAAATTATGTGATTCATCAATAACCACTAAATCATAATTTCCCCAGTTGATTGTTTCCAGATTAATATCTCCAGATTTTCCTTTTTCTCTGGATAGGTCAGTGTGATTTAACACATCATAATTTAACCTATCTTCAGCTAGAACATTGTAAATATCATTTTGCTGGTAAACCGTCCAGTTCTCTCTTAATTTCTTAGGAGCGAGCACCAATATCCTATCATTACGAAGTTGATAGTATTTTATTACCGCTAATGCTTCAAACGTCTTACCTAATCCAACAGAATCAGCTATAATACACCCTCCATACTTTTCAATTTTCTCGATAGCACCAATAACCGCATCTTTTTGAAAGTTGAATAATAAACTCCAAATTTTTGAATTTTTGAAACCTACTTTTTCTAATTTTTCATCGGCACGTTCACTGATTGTTGAGTAATGAAAAATCTCTCTGATACTATATTTGTAAATAGCTTCTGGAGTTATGTTAACAGTCCCTTTTTTTAATCGTTCAGTAACCGCAACATTAATCAAAGATTTACTATTGTTCCATGTGTTTTGAAATAATCCAAGAAATTGATTAGCTGTGTCTTCAAAGCATGTAATAAAAATTGGTGTTTTAGAAGAAACAACCCCAATGCACAATGAATCAAAATCTAAAGGCGTAAGTGTAAAACAAGTTGACTTACCATTATCTTCAATAATCAATATGTTTTGATTCCCTATACCACCTTGTCTTATTTGAATCTTTTTCTCTACAAGTTCAATAACTTGATTTAGTTTGTGTTTTCGGTCTAAAGAAAGTTCTAGTTTACTTTCATTAGCAGAATGGATTAATCTAAAATCATCTTGCTGATTAAAATCCATAGATAATAAGAACTCAATGCTATTAGCATTAGAAAGGGATGGTATTATTTCAAATAAGGCTAGAGCAGTAAAATGATTACAGCTCAAATGTACTTTTGATGTAGTGGTTATCGCATTGTTTACTTCATCGAGAAGTAAAATATTTTGGTTGTTAATTATCCTCATCTAATTGATTAATTTAATAGTTCTTTGGCATCGACCTGTAATAATTTTGCGATTTCATATAGTACTTCAATACTTGGTTGACGTTTATTTGTTGCATAACCATTAACCATATTATAGCTTTTCCCAAGCTTTTCGGCTAACCAAATTTGTTTAATACCTTTTTCTCTGAGCACCTCTTTAATTCGATTCATCTGTAAGAAATTTGGCTACAATGTACTAAAAAAATCCACATAAAATGAGATAAAAAATATATTTCTCTAAATTTGACCCTAACTGTCTGAATACCTTTATTTGATTGAGGTTTACGGATATTCTTAGCACGTATCAACTGATATGATTTGAGAACTCTTGTGTGCTAATCAAGTGCGAAAAAGGAAAGTTTAACGCATCAATTGGATGCAAATAGCATCAATTATTATCCTAAAAAATATTTGTAAAAAAATTTTCTAAATATCGACCTCTTCAAAAAAATATTCAAAAAATTTCCCGCCAGGAAAAATTCAAATACGCCATCATACCCCTGTGTTATAGCATCACGGGGGAGGCTTGTGAGGCGGATAACGGGGGAAGTCCTCCCGTGGGGAGGGAGGGGTATCAATAGACTTGACAACTTTTTATTTTTCGTTATATTTATAAATATGAACAGTAAAGTTCCCAAATCCCACCATCCCTCTGATTAATTACCAGAGGGTTGAGGCGGTGGTTAATTAGCCTTGAAAATAACGAAAGCCTCAATAGTATGAAGATTGAAAAGATTAAAAGCTGGTCAGAAACGACCAAAAATTACCCGTACATCCTATATTTCACTACCAAAAGAACTGGTACATGACATCCAAAGCCTACAACTAACAAAAACACAAATATCACATTGCATCAAATTTGTTGGGATACTATATCGTGATTCTATCGAAGAATTTTGGGATGCTACCATACCTACACCGAAACCTCAAACTTATTTAACAAAAACCTTTGGTGACAAATACTACCAATGGTTAAATATACTTATTGATACTGATATTGTAAATCGTTCTGATAACTATTCCCAATTAAATCATCTTTGTTACACCTATGTTGTGAATCCTAAGTATCAATCTAATTTAATTAAATCTATACAATCAAACTCATTCAATGTACTATGTAAGGAAAAATATTCGGAACCCTTATTAACAGTGGGATACAAGGACATTATTAAGGATGCAGATTTAGAGTTAACATCACATAGAAATTGGTTCATAAAAGATATAAATTCTTTAAAAATAGATTATGATTTATTGTATGATGTAATAAATAACCATCTGGATACTATTGAAATATCCAACTTTTTGATTGATGAAGAAATATTACCGATAAGCATTGGAGTGAAACAGGATAATGGTAGAGTTGTATTTAAAAACAGTAAAAATGTTCTCGCTAGTTTGAATAAAGGAGAATGTTTAATAAAAGACAAAAGCAACTATAAGATAGTTTTTCCAGAACAATTTTTAGCTAAAAAGAAAGCAACTATGTTGATGTATTATGTTAACAGTATCGAACGATTAAAAAACAGTAGCTTTAGTATTAAACGAAATACCACAAACAACAGACTTGATACTAATCTAACCAATATGGCATCAGTACTAGTTGATGAGATTTGCAGACAGAATAAATTAGGTCAAATTGACTTGTCCAATTCACAATTTACTTTGCTAACAAATGAACTAAATAAAGACCTCGACACAAGCGATTTTAAGCTGTTTAAAGAGCTTACATCGAGTGGTAATCTATATGCTTACATCGCCAATGAATTGGGTATTAAAGACAATAAAAACGGTAAAGTTTTGATGTTTGAAATAATGTTTAGCAATCATCGAAGTAATTCAGTTTATAAGAAGAAAATTAAAGCGTTGTTTCCTTCTGTTGTTGGTTGGATTGACCAATACAAAAAGGAACATGGTGATGAAAAATTTTCGGTAATGTTACAGTCAAAGGAATCACAACTTTTCATTGATAGGATATATAAACGAATCAAAAAAGTAAAATTACTTTGTTTTTCTAAACATGATTCTATGATTGTGCGTATAGAGAATATAGAGCAAGTAAAACTAATAATGCAAGACGAATTTGCAAAAGATAACTTATGTTACCGATTAAAAGTAACAACACCAGAAAATGAATATTACATTCATTCTGATGATGAAATTGATAGTTCAGAAGCCGATAATGACCAGAAGGCTAAGCTAGAATCCAGCTATTCGGGATGTTTTAAATACATGCCTCCGACTTATACTTTGTCGCCAGCAGAATTTCATAGTTTAACTAACTGGGAGCATTCAAACACCATAAGCTTATCTAAAGTTTGTAGTATGACAAAACAGTATAATTCTAGTGGTTTTGATAAGTTTTGGACGGACGTAAACAAATTACAAAATGTAGCTAGTTCAATCGAGTAGTTTGAACTTTCTTTTCGTTAGCAATAGAATAGATAATTAGAAATAAATAGAGTGATGAAAAAGAGTGACTATAACAAACTAAAAAGAAACAAACCAATTTGTCACATTTTTAAAATAGTAATGAAATAAGGGGGTTAATGAATCTATAAAAAGCTTTTTATAGATTCATAACCCTGAGGTCACGGGTTCAACTCCCGTCCTCGCTACCAAAAGTAAAACCCCTAATACGAATGTGTTAGGGGTTTTTTAATAGCAATTTTTTCAGCAAAACACCTAATTTATAAATTAA
>JACCDH010168111.1_pt1 | contig 17660 bp, 15 predicted proteins | sample 7442481 | NCBI WGS metagenome assembly JACCDH01 (sample SAMN15323433, study PRJNA562643) | freshwater metagenome | isolation source: river surface water | place: USA:Blue River Watershed | collected 2017-08-15
GCATTCAAGAAGGCTATGGACTTGATCAACGCTGGTACTGACATCGACTTCGAAGGTGTCTCTGGCCCGATCTCGTTCGACGCCAACGGTGACCCAACCGAAGCCTACGTAGGTATCTACCTATTCGACGACAAGAACATCAACACTGGTGTTGACGTCGAGTACGGCAAGTTGGACTAATCCAGCTACCCAAGTAGCACAAAACCCCCGAGCCGAAAGGCTCGGGGGTTTTGCTTTAACTTCAGTTGGGGCAAGACGCTGCGAAACGCTTCAAAAGCGGATGCGCGTCGCGCGGTTTAGAGGTCGGCTAGGTTGCCTAGGTACAGCTCGATCATCTTCGGGTCGTTGAGCAGGTCGCGGCCGGTGCCGGTGTGTGCATCCTTGCCCTGATCGAGCACGTATGCGCGGTCGCAAATCTGTAGGCAGCGACGTGCGTTCTGCTCAACCATGATAACGGTCACGCCGGCCTGGTTCACTTCTTTCACACGCAAGAAAGCCTCGTCTTGGCGAACCGGCGATAGACCGGCCGATGGCTCGTCGAGCAGCAGAACCGATGGGTTTACCATCAGAGCGCGCCCCATGGCCACCATCTGGCGCTCACCGCCCGAGAGCGAGCCTGCACGCTGTGCGCGGCGCTTGACTAGGTCAGGAAAGAGCTCTCCGACAAACTCGAAGCGCTCTTTGAACGACTTCGGGTTCTGAAAAACACCCATCTCGAGGTTTTCTTCGATGGTGAGGCTAGGAAACACGTTGTTGGTCTGCGGCACGAAGGCCACACCCTTAGAAACAAGCTTGTTGGCTTTGAGCCCAGTGATGTCTTCACCCTGCAAGAAAACCTGGCCAGAGCGAATGTTTACCTGGCCGAAGATTGCTTTCAACAGGGTCGACTTGCCGGCACCGTTAGGGCCGATGATGCCGATGAGTTCACCCTGACGAGCCACCAAAGAGCAGTCGTTCAGAATGTTTACGCCAGGCAGATAACCGGCAACCAGGTTTTTGGCTTCGACTACTACGTCGTTCATGCGTTGTCTTTCTTGATGCTGGTTTCGCCCAGGTCTGAGTCGTGGTGTGCGCCAAGGTAGGCGTCGATAACGGCAGGGTTCTTCATAACCTCGGCCGGAGGGCCTTCGGCAACGATCTTTCCTTCGGCCATAACGATGACCCAGTCGCTGATGTGGCGAACCATGTGCATGTCGTGCTCAACGAACAGCACGGTCATCCCCTCGGCTTTTAGGCCTTTGATGTGGTCGAGTAGCGACTGAGTTAGGGCTGGGTTCACACCGGCCATCGGCTCGTCGAGCATCACCATGGTTGGCTTGGTCATCAGTGCGCGAGCCATCTCGAGCAACTTGCGTTGACCACCCGAAAGGCTGGCTGCGAAGTCTTCGCTCTTGGCATCTAGCTTGAAGCGGGTGAGCAGCTCGGTGGCAATCTCGGTGACCTGGTTTTCTTGCTTGCGCCAAACCCAGCGGAACATCGCGGCAAGCGGGTTCTCACCGGTCTGGTTCTGGTAGCCGAGACGCATGTTCTCCATCACGGTTAGCAGCGACAGAGCCTTAGTTAGCTGGAAAGTGCGAACCATTCCCATGCGCGCAACCTTGTATGAAGCCACGCCAGCAAGGTTCTTGCCGTCGAAGATCCAGGTGCCGGTGTTTGGCTTGTCGAAACCGGTGAGCAGGTTGAAGAAGGTGGTCTTGCCGGCACCGTTAGGGCCGATAAGAGCGGTGATCTGACCACGCGGAATCTCAACGTGAGCGACGTCGACAGCGGTTAGACCGCCGAACTGACGGGTTACGTTGTCGGCAACCAAGATTGGGTCAACCTTGGCGCAGCCTGGGGCGATTTCGCCCAATGCGATTTGGTTAGGCATTGAAGTAGAGCTCCTTCTTGTTACCGAAGATTCCTTGCGGCCTGAATATCACCAGCAGCATGAGGCCAAGACCGACCAACATAAAGCGGATGCCGCCGATCTGGTCTTGCTGAATGAAAGTAATGATGCCGCTGCTTACACCGGCGCTTAGCAAGCCTTCGGTTAGCGATAGCAGCACCCAGAAAATCATCGAACCGATGATTGGGCCAAGCACGGTAGAAGCACCACCGAGAAGCAGAATCGTCCAGATGAAGAACGTCAGACCGGTTCCATAGTTACCCGGCTGAACGGCGCGAGGTAGCACGAACACGATACCGGCTAGGGTTCCGAGCAGACCACCGATGATCAGCGACTGCATCTTGTAGCTGTAGACGTTCTTACCTAGTGAGCGAACTGCGTCTTCATCTTCGCGAATACCCTTGATGACTCGACCCCAAGGGCTGCGAATCATTTGTGCGACGAACAGTGCACCCAAGATCACGAGTGACCAGGCGACGACGCGAACCCAGAGGCCCTTTTCATCCATGGTCCAGGCCCAGAAGCCATACTCACCAACCGGGAACGGGTTCAGAGCGTAAAACTCTTTGGCGAAGCCGCTCAAGCCCTGTGGGCCACCGGTCACGTCGTTTAGGCCAGTGGTCGAAACGATGAAGCGCAAGATTTCTGCGGCAGCAATCGTCACGATGGCCAGATAGTCAGACCGCAGCCTCAGGGTTGGAATACCGAGAATCAGCGACAGCACGATCGAAGCTGCGAACGAAAGCAGAATGGCTGGCACAAGGCCGAGACCTGCCAGGTTTGCCATTGCGAAGGCGTAAGCACCAACCAGCATGTAGGCAGCCTGACCGAAGTTGAGCAAACCGGTAAAACCGAAGTGCATCGCGATACCGATCGCAGCCAATGCGTAGGCCGCGGTCATCGGGGTGAATAGCTCACCCAGTGCGTTTGAAAGAATCTGTTCCATCTTCGGTCCTATCCGATTCTCTGCTTACGACCGAGAACACCCTGTGGTCTAAATAGCAAGACCAGGATGAGCACGATCAGTGCGCCGGCAAACTTTAGGTCTGGCGGAATCACCAGTGTGCTCAGCTCTACGAACATTCCAACGATTAGCGCGCCAACCGCTGCACCGAAAGCGGTGCCGAGGCCACCGAGGGTAACGGCTGCGAACAGTAGAAGAAGAATCGAGAAGCCGGTGTCCCATGAGGCCTGGAAGTAGAGGCCGATGAACACACCAGAGAGGCCGGTTAGAGCCGAAGCCACAACCCAGACGATGCGAATGATCTGCTCAACGTCGATACCGGTTGATGCTGCAAGCGACGGGTTGTCAGAAACGGCGCGGGTTGCCTTACCGATGCGGGTGCGGGTTAGGAACCAGCCGAATCCGAGTAGTGCAAGAATCGCGATACCCGCGGTGATTACGTTGAGCGCTGGCATCAAGACACCAAACACGTTCCAGGTGTCACCTTGCGAAAGCACCTTGGTGTCACCGCCGTAAACGAGCTGCAAGAAGTAGCGAATCAAAATCGAGAGACCGATCGAAACGATCATCATCTGGGTTATGCCCAGACGGCGCTTGCGCAAAGGTCTCCAGAGCACGGCGTCTTGCGTGTATCCGAATGCGGTAACAACTGCGGTTGCAATCAGTGCCGAAAGAATGAGGTCTAGGCCGAGCACCTTGTTGAAGGTGAAGAGCGATAGAGCACCGATGGTCACCATTTCACCATGGGCAAAGTTACTGAGGCCGGTGGTGCCATAGATTAGCGAAAGGCCGATGGCTGCCATCGCGAGCAAGATTCCGAAGTTCAATCCGGCAAAGATGCGGCTTAGCAGAACGTTGGTCTGCGGGGCCGGCTCGACTGGCTCGGTGCCCGGTTTGTCGACGGTTTCAAGTGGGAACAATGCGACAACGCTGTTCACCTTGTCGATGGTCACTTCGCGCACGTTTGAGAAGTCTGCTTTTAGCTTGGCTCCCTCAGGAAGGCTGGCTAGATCAAGGGTGACGGTGTAGGTGCCTTTGGCGGGAACCGCTACCTCCCACTTGCCTCGAGCGTTTGTGGTTGCCGAACCCTCGAAACCTTCGCCGACCACGGTGATCACAGCGCCTTCGACAGGGTTAGCTGAGCCCTGCTTGATTGCACCGCCCACCGAGAAGTCTGAAGAAATGTCGCTTGGTGCTGGGGTCGCTGCATAAGCTCCGGTGCCACCAAATATCAGGGTCATCAACAGGATGACTGCACCGAGCCACTTGGCCGGGCGGGCTTGCGCCCTATGTGTTAGCTGATTCAAGCCAACCTCCATTGTTCGTGCGCAATGCTGCGCACCGTTGCGGTATCTATGCCGACACTACTAGAAAAACGAGGCTCAAAATGGGGCTAAACGAGAACGAAACCGAGTTGTTGTAATTGGCACGCATGTTCGGTCTGGGCGCAAACCCGCAGTAGAGCATCCCCGCTGGCACGGGTAGAATTGGCTAAATCCGTTCCGCTGCTATTGAAGGCGCAATAATGACGCAAAATGACCCATTCGGCTTTGTCGGTTTGACCTACGACGACGTTCTTCTTCTGCCTGGTGAGTCTGACGTCGTGCCGAGCGGCGTGAACACCAAGACCCGCATTTCGAAGCGCATCGAGATCAACATCCCCTTGCTTTCATCGGCAATGGACACCGTCACCGAAGCCCGCCTAGCCATCGCCATGGCGCGCCAGGGCGGAATCGGCATTCTGCACCGCAACCTTTCGCTCGAGCGTCAGGCCGCCGAAATCGACATCGTCAAGCGCTCTGAAGCCGGCATGATCACCAACCCGGTCACCACAACTCCTTACGCAACCATTCAAGAAGTGGATGCCCTGTGCGGCCACTACCGCGTATCGGGCCTTCCCGTGGTTGACGACAACGGCATTCTCGTTGGCATCGTGACCAACCGTGACATGCGCTTCGTGCTTGATGTTCAGCGCACCAGCACGCTGGTTAAAGATGTGATGACTCCGGTTCCTCTTATTACTGCGCGCGTTGGTTGCAGCCCAGACGAGGCAATCGCCCTGCTAGCTCAGCACCGCATCGAGAAGCTGCCTCTGGTCGACGAGAACGGCAAATTGCGCGGGCTCATAACCGTAAAAGACTTTGACAAGAGCGAGAAATACCCTCTGGCTTCGAAAGACTCATCTGGTCGTCTGCTGGTTGGCGCGGCCGTTGGTGTTGGCCAAGACGCTTGGGAGCGCTCGATGGCTCTGGTTGACGCAGGCGTTGACCTTCTTATTGTCGACACCGCTCACGGCCACAACCGCGCCGTGCTCGAAATGGTTGCCAAGCTAAAGGCTGAGCCATTCGCCAAGAACGTTGACATCATCGGCGGTAACGTGGCCACTCGCGAAGGTGCAGCCGCTTTGGTTGCCGCTGGCGCAGATGGCGTGAAGGTTGGCGTTGGCCCAGGTTCGATTTGCACCACCCGCGTGGTTGCAGGTGTTGGTGTGCCACAGGTTACCGCCGTCTACCAGGCATCGCTTGCCTGCAAGCCGGCCGGTGTGCCGGTTATCGCCGACGGTGGTCTGCAGTATTCGGGCGACATTCCTAAGGCGCTGGTTGCCGGTGCAAACGCCGTGATGATCGGCTCGCTTCTTGCCGGAACCGACGAGGCTCCGGGTGAGATCACCTTTGTTGGTGGCAAGCAGTTCAAGACCTACCGCGGCATGGGTTCACTAGGCGCCATGCAGTCACGCGGCCAGGCTCAGAGCTACTCGAAAGACCGCTATTTTCAAGACGACGTGCTTCGCGAAGACAAGCTAGTGCCAGAGGGCATCGAAGGTCGCGTGCCTTATCGCGGTTCGGTTGCCTCGGTAACGCACCAGCTAATTGGTGGCTTGCGAGCATCCATGGGCTATGTCGGCGCAGAGACGATCGACGAGCTTCAGAGCAAGGGCAAGTTTGTGCGCATCACCGCGGCTGGCTTGCGCGAGAGTCACCCACACGACATTCAAATGGTTGCCGAGGCGCCAAACTACGGAACCCGTTAAGGAGCGCTTGTAAATGAGCGAAGTTGAAATCGGTCGCGGCAAGCGCGGCACCAGAGCGTGGGCGTTTGACGACATCGCCATCGTGCCATCGCGTCGCACCCGTGACCCTCACGACGTAACCACCTCGTGGAACATCGACGCCTATAAGTTCGACCTGCCGGTAATGGCTGCGCCGATGGACTCGGTGGTTTCACCAGACACCGCAATCGCCATGGGCAAGCTTGGTGGCCTCGGCGTGCTAGACCTCGAAGGTCTATGGACTCGCTACGAAGACCCATCGCAGCAGCTCAACGAAATCGCCAAGCTTTCGCCAGAACAGGCAACCGCTCGCATGCAGCAGATTTATGCCGAGCCGATCAAGCCAGAGCTGATTCGCGATCGCATCGCCCAGATTCGCGCAGCAGGCGTAACCGTTGCCGGTGCCCTGTCGCCGCAGCGCACCGCCGAGTTCGCCAAGACCGTTATCGCCGCCGGCGTTGACCTCTTTGTTATTCGCGGCACCACCGTTTCGGCCGAGCACGTTTCGAAAAACCGCGAGCCACTAAACCTAAAGCAGTTCATCTATGAACTCGATGTTCCGGTAATCGTTGGTGGCGCGGCCACCTACACCGCGGCACTTCACCTCATGCGCACTGGTGCAGCCGGTGTGCTCGTCGGGTTCGGCGGTGGAGCGGCTTCGACCACTCGACGTGTGCTGGGCATCCACGCGCCAATGGCTACCGCTGTTGCCGATGTTGCCGGCGCTCGCCGTGACTACATGGATGAATCGGGCGGCCGCTATGTGCACGTAATCGCCGATGGCGGTTTGGGTTCTTCGGGCGACATCGTCAAGGCAATCGCCTGCGGTGCCGATGCCGTAATGCTTGGTTCGGTTTTGGCTCGCGCCACCGAGGCTCCGGGTGCCGGTTGGCACTGGGGTGCCGAGGCGCACAACGCCGAGTTGCCTCGCGGTCACCGCGTGCACGTAGGCACCGGCGGCTCGCTCGAGCAGATTCTGCTCGGCCCAGCCCAAGATGCCGATGGCACCGCAAACCTGATTGGCGCTTTGCGTCGCGCTATGGCCACCACCGGCTACAGCGACCTCAAAGAGTTTCAGCGCGTCGACGTGGTTGCGGCTCCTTACCAGGCCTAAATGAAGCCCACCTTTTGGCAAGTTGCGGGCAAGCCCAAGTGGCTTGCAGGTCTCGCGCTTGCCATCGTGGTTGCGATCGTGTTTTCACTATTCGGCAACTGGCAGCTTTCGCGCAGCATCCGCGTTATTGAAGGCGATTTGCCGGGCAAGGTTGCCACCCCGATAGAAGAAGTTGCCGAACTTGGCAAGCCGTTTCTCGAGGCTCAGGCCGACCGGTTGGTGAGCGCGAACGTGTTCGTCAACAACACGGTTTGCGCCGTGGTTGAGGGGCGACAGCAGTTGCTCGAAGACGGTTCGACCAAGGCCGGCTACTGGGTGGTTTTTGACTCGATCACCAGCGAACAGATTCACATCGTGATTGCTGCGGCGTTTTATGAGAGCAAGGATGCCGCGCTGGCAGCCTGCCGCAAAGGTCCGAGTCTCGACTTCGACACGGGCACCGCTCTGGTCGGGCGCTATGAGCCGAGCGAGGCACCGGCACTTCGACTGAGCGAGGCCGCGCCGTTGTTCTCGTCACTATCGATCGAACAATTGATTAACTTTTGGCCGTTACAGAAGCCGAAGGTTTACCCGGGTTTTGTGGTCAGCGAGAAGGCGCTTCACGGTGCTAAAGACACCACCGCCGAGTCAATCGTCATCGGCGTGCGTCAAACTCAAACCGAGCTCAACTGGCTCAGTGCTTTCTATGCCGCCGAGTGGATCATCTTTTCGGGCTTTGCGCTGTTTTTGTGGGGGCGCTTGGTGCAAGATGAGCGCAAGCGCATCGAGGGTGAAGGTTAACATCAGCAAGTGACTGAGGTAGGGGGAGCTAAACAATGGAGTACTTGAGTAGGTTCGGCCAACATCTATTTGACTTAGCTCGACGAGTTGGGCTTGTTCAATATGGGGCTGGGGAGAGACAAAAAACTTTCGCCCCAAGGGAGCGATTTGGCCTTCTTATTCTCGCTCTCTTTTTTAGTGTGTCTTCATCTGCAACAAGCGTTTTCTTCATGCTGATCCTTGGACCAAGGAACAGCTCGGAACGTTACTGGCATTCCCTTGAAAAGATTTTCGCTCGACTTGAGGAAACTCTGGTGATGAGCAATGTTGGCGTTACCGCTTATCTACTAACTAACGCTTTCGCACAAATTAGTGGCTTGCTCCTGTCCACATCACTAAAGGGCGAAAAATTAACCACACTACGTCCCGGCTACTTTGTTCAAGTTGTCGCGGGATTGAGTTTTCTGACCTGGTACTTTTCCTTGGCTGATTTTGACATGGCGAAGATTTTCTATGCACTCATTACAATCGGCATCTCTTCATTGATTTTTGTCGTGACCGCACATATCGATAGGAGTGAACGTGAATAAATCATCTTCACTGCATCCTGTGCCCCGATTCGAACCTCAATCAAGCTAAGGCTTAAACTAGAGCCATGCCCCAGACTTCGAGCCCAGCATCCGCGTTCACTCTCAAACTTTTTCGCGTCGCATCGCTGACCACCGGAATCTTTCTACTCACCATCACGATTCTTTATGTGATTCGTCTGACCACCGAACAAGAGCTCTGGGCACTCGGCCCGAACGGCTTTTTGACCCTTGAAACTTTCACCATGACCGCCGACGGTTTTCGCGAGGGGCTGCCACAGAGCGGCTTAGACCTAACCTCAATCTCGCTCATCGTGCACGGCTGGCTTTATGTGTTCTATCTATACGCCTGCTTCAGGGTGTGGACAGAGACGCGCTGGTCGTTCTTTCGCTTTTTGGTCATGGCAGCCGGTGGCGTTGTGCCATTCTTGTCATTCTTCACCGAGAACTACTACGGCCGCCTAGCCAAGGGAGACTCCAATTAACCAGCCCGTTCTAGTCGTTGACTTTGGTGCGCAGTACGCACAGCTGATTGCCCGCCGCGTTCGCGAGGCCGGCGTTTATAGCGAGATTGTTCACCACAATGTGACTGCCGAGCAGGTGCGCGCCAAGAACCCGGCAGCCATCATTCTCTCGGGTGGCCCGTCGTCTGTTTACGAGGATGGCTCGCCACAACTTGACCCGCAGATTCTCGAGCTCGGCGTGCCGGTGCTTGGCATTTGTTACGGCTTTCAAACGCTAGCCAACCTGCTGGGTGGTCGCGTTGACCGCTCGGGCATCAAAGAGTATGGCGCAACCGAACTTCGCGTGAGCGACGGCGGCGAGATTCTCGAGGGCCAGCCAGCCGAGCAGATTTGCTGGATGAGCCACGGCGACCAGGTGATGCAGGCACCAGAAGGTTTCGAGGTTTTGGCTTCGACCGACATCACGCCGGTGGCTGCGTTCGCCAACAAGCAGCGCAAGATTTATGGAGTGCAGTGGCACCCAGAGGTGAAGCACTCTCAGTTTGGCCAGAAGGTTCTAGAAAACTTCTTGCACAAGGCTGCCGGCATCGCCCCAACCTGGAACTCGGGCAACGTTATTGCCGAACAGGTAGAAAAGATTCGTGCGCAGGTGGGTACCGACCGAGTTATCTGCGGCTTATCGGGCGGCGTCGACTCTGCCGTTGCCGCGGCTTTGGTTCACAAGGCGGTGGGCGATCAGCTGGTTTGTGTGTTCGTGAACCACGGGCTACTTCGTCAAGGTGAGGCCGAGCAGGTTGAGCGTGACTATGTGGCTGCCACGGGCATCCGTTTGGTTGTTGTCGACGCTGAGCAAAAATTCTTGGATGCTCTCGCTGGAGTCAGCGACCCAGAAACCAAGCGCAAGATCATTGGCCGCGAGTTCATTCGCACCTTCGAAGAGGCTCAGACCGCGCTGATTGAAGAGTCGAAGGCCGACGACCGACCGATTCGCTTCTTGGTTCAGGGCACGCTCTACCCAGACGTCGTTGAGTCGGGTGGCGGCGCAACCGCCGGCATCAAGAGCCACCACAATGTTGGCGGCCTGCCCGATGACCTTCAGTTTGAGCTCGTTGAGCCACTTCGCACGCTGTTCAAAGACGAGGTTCGCGCCATTGGTGCCGAGCTCGGATTGCCGCACGAGATCGTTCAGCGCCAGCCGTTCCCAGGCCCAGGTCTTGGCATTCGCATCGTTGGCGAGGTCAACAAAGAGCGCCTCGACCTGCTGCGCAAGGCAGACGCCATTGTGCGTAACGAGCTGAGCAACGCTGGCCTAGACGGCGAGATTTGGCAGTGCCCGGTTGTGTTGCTAGCGGATGTTCGCTCGGTTGGTGTTCAGGGAGACGGGCGTACCTACGGCCACCCGATTGTGCTTCGCCCGGTGTCGAGCGAAGACGCCATGACCGCCGACTGGTCGCGTTTGCCGTATGACCTGCTGGCCAAGATTTCGAACCGCATCACCAACGAGGTCGACGGGGTAAACCGCGTGGTTCTCGACGTGACCTCGAAGCCGCCCGGCACCATCGAGTGGGAGTAACCGGGCGTTTACTTCGCCCGCCTAATCTCATGAGCGTGAAACCTTTAGTCTTCGGCCATCGCGGCGCATGCGCCTATCGCCCAGAGAACACGCTCGAGGCGTTCGCGCTCGCCTATGAGCAGGGGGTCGCTGCGATCGAGTGCGACATTGTGCCGACCAAAGACCACGCCCTCGTGCTGCGTCACGAGAACGCGCTTTCTGGCACCACCGACGTTGCCACCCGCCCCGCATTCGCGCACCTAAAGCGCGCCGGATTTGTCGACGGCCATGCCGTGAGCGACTGGTTCACCGAAGATTTCACCCTCGCCGAGATCAGGCAGCTTCGAGCCATCGAGCGCTTGCCCGAGTGGCGACCAGGGTCGTCTGCATTCGACGGTCAGTTTGCCGTGCCAACCCTCGGCGAACTTTTGGCGGCACCGTTTTTGAACAACCGCTCGGTGATTCTCGAACTCAAACACGGCGCTTATTTCGAGGGGCTCGGCATTCCGGTGCTCGACCTGCTGGCCGCCGAGGTCGAGGCGAGCGGTTGGCGTGAGCGCGGCATCCGCTTGATTTTTGAAAGCTTCAACTTGGATGTTCTGACTCGCGCCCGCGCCAAACTCGGCGAAATCGGTCAGTATGTGTTTTTGGTTGACCGCGACCACCTGCCGGGTCAAACCCGTTATGTGAGTGACGAGTTTTTGGCTGCGCTCGTTGGCAAGGTGCACGGAGTTAGTTTCGACATTGACCTGCTGTTGGGGCAGAAGCCAGCGTTTTCTAGTGCCGATTTTGGGTCGCCGACCGGGCTGGTTGAGCGGGCTCATGCCCTTGGTTTCACCGTTTACACCTGGACGGCTCGGGTTGAGCAGGCGCTTTATTCGGTCGAGGAGTACTTCTCGCACTTCGTGAATACGGGCGCAGACGGCATCTTTGCCGACCACCCAGACCTGCTGCAGAACTATGTCGCTGGTCACGCCTAAACTTGCCTAAGTTATGACGCAACTTGACCTCTTTTCAACCCCCTCGGCCAGCCCCGATCAACTTCTTGATGGGCTAAACCCGCAGCAGCGGGCGGCCGTTGTCTATCGAGGCCCTGCGTTGCTGATTGTGGCAGGTGCCGGCTCGGGCAAGACCAAGGTGCTCACCCACCGCATCGCTCACCTGTTGGCCACAAAAGAGGCCTGGCCTAGCCAGATTCTTTCGATCACCTTTACCAATAAGGCCGCCGGCGAAATGCGCGAGCGTGTGCGTCACCTGCTCGGTGACGACGCCAACGGCATGTGGCTCAAGACTTTTCACTCGGCCTGCGTAATGATTCTTCGCCGCGAGGCAGAGCGCCTCGGGCACGACCCAAACTTCACTATCTATGATTCGGGCGATTCACGGGCCCTGCTCAAGCGCCTCATCAAAGAGATGAGCGCCGACATTCACAAGCTCACCCCGGCACTGGTGGGTTCGGTTATTTCGAATGCCAAGAACGAACTTCACGACGCCGAAGACTTTATGCGCAACACCGATGCCGCCGACCCGGCAGCAAGAATGATCGCCGAAATCTTTGGCCGCTACCAGCGCGAACTCAAGCGCAACAACGCCTTCGACTTCGACGACCTCATCTCAGAAACCGTCTTTCTATTTCGCAACTTTCCTGAGGTTGCTGCCCAGTACCAGCGCAAGTTTCGCCACATTTTGGTCGACGAATACCAAGACACCAACCACGCTCAATACGCGCTCATTCGCGAGTTAACCAAGGCTGTGCCGGCCGAGTTTAGTGACGTGGATGCTCGCACCGGCGAAGTTATGCCGCCAGCCAGCCTCACCGTGGTTGGCGACAGCGACCAGTCGATCTATGCGTTTCGCGGGGCCGACATTCGCAACATCGTCGAGTTCGAAAAAGACTTCGTCGGGGCAAAGACCATCTTGCTCGAGCAAAACTACCGTTCGACCCAGCACATTCTCGATGCTGCCAACGCGGTCATTTCGAACAACTTCGACCGCCCGAACAAAAACCTTTTCACCGACCGCGGCACCGGCGACAAACTGGTTGGCTACACCGGCTACTCGGCACACGACGAGGCGCAGTTCATCGCCGACGAAATCAACCAGCAGCACCGCGATGGCGCAAACTACGGCGATGTTGCGGTGTTCTACCGAACCAACGCCCAGACCCGTGCTCTTGAAGAAATTTTCATTCGCGCCGGCATTCCTTATCGCGTAGTCGGTGGCACGAAGTTCTATGAGCGTCAAGAAATCAAGGATGCCTTCGGTTACCTAGTAGCCATCGCGAATGCTCGCGACGACCTAGCCACCAGGCGCATTCTCAATGTGCCAAAGCGCGGCATCGGCGACGCAACCGAAACACAGTTGGCTAGCTATGCCGAACGAAACGGAATCTCTGTTCGTCAGGCACTCGCCTTTGTTGACGACCTAGGCTTCGGCCCAAAGATCACCGGTGCCATCAAGCGCCTCGGAGAACTGCTCGACGAGTTCACCGCCATCATCGAGACTGAACCGGTTGACCTATTGCTAAAAGGTGTGCTCGAAAAGAGCGGTTACCTCGATGTGCTCAAGGCCAGCCGCGACCCACAAGACGAAGCACGCGTTGAGAACCTCGAAGAACTTATCGTCGTGGCACGCGACTTTCAGCGCAATAACCCAGAGGGTCGCCTGCCCGACTTCTTGAATGAGGTTGCCCTGGTGGCTGCCGCTGACGACTTGGATGACGCGTCGGGAACCGTCTCGCTCATGACCTTGCACACCGCAAAGGGTCTTGAGTATCCGATCGTGTTCTTGACCGGCCTCGAAGAAGGCCTGCTGCCTCACCGCATGTCGTTCAACATGGCCGGCGGTATGGCCGAAGAACGACGACTCTTTTATGTAGGTATCACCCGCGCAAAGCTCAAGCTTTACCTTTCGCTCGCAATGAGTCGTTCTCTGTATGGCGAAAGCGAATCATCCACGCCGTCGCGCTATCTGCAAGAGATTCCGGGTCACCTAATCGAGTGGCGCGAATCGGGCGCTGGTCGAGGTGGCACGCCAAAGCGCTACACGCCTTCGATCGCCGAAACCACCGGGTTTAGAAGCGTTGAAAAACCTAAGACCGAGTGGGCGGGCGCCATCAACCAAGTGCGCAATAACGAGGGTCTGCAGCTGGCCGTCGGCGACACCGTCGAACACGACGCATTCGGCAAGGGTCGCGTCGTTGCGGTTCAGGGCGAAGGCACCAAGCAGACCGCCGAGATCAACTTTGGCGGCCACGGCACCAAACGCCTGTTGGTCAAAGTCGCTCCCATCACAAAGCTCTAACGCGGCCTCGGGGGATAGGTTTAGTGCATGGGCAAAACTAGGGTTTTGAAACTCCTGGCAGTGATTCTCACTGCAGCGTTCGCTTTGGTGTTCACCCCGCAGATCTCACACGCAGGAGTCGATGATTTCGAGTTTGAGTCGATGCATGTCGATTACTCATTAGAGCTCGGCGAGCACAATATTCCCAAACTCAATGTCACCGAGACCTTGATTGCGGTTTTTCCAGAGACAGACCAAAACCGGGGCATTCGCCGCCTGATACCAACCGACTATCAAGGGCGTTCGCTCTTGACCACAGTGACCTCGGTTGTCGATGAAAAAGGTCAGCCTCGAGACTTCACAACCGACTCGGTCGACGGTTTCATCGAGGTGGTGTCAAAGTTTGAAGACGATCGGTACGTTCACGGCAGACAAACCTATGTCATTTCTTACAGTCAGCAATGGGTAGTTGGCGACTTCGGTGACACCGACCAGTTCTATTGGGATGTCAACGGCACGGGGTGGTCTCAGCCATTCGGCTCGGTCTCGGCAACGGTGACGGTAGCTCCCGAGTTATCTAGCATTCTTCAAACTGAGGGCATTTCTTGTTATTCCGGCGCTCAAGACTCGACTAACATCTGTGACAGCAACGAGCTGGTCTCGAGTGCCGAGACGACCCGAGTGCATTTTTCTGCAAAGAATCTTGCACCTGGCAAAACCTTGACCATAAACCTTCCATTTGACCAAGGAGTTATAAACACCGGCGATGTCTCTCAGGTTTCCGGTTCAGTTCAATACATTTTGTTCTGGATTTTTATAGCTCTCATCGTCGTGATCTTGATCTGGGGGCTTTGGTACAGAATCACCGTTCTTGGCGGTCGACGCTTGCGCAAATTCGTCACCGTGCAGTACGAAGGGCCAAAGGCTCCAGAACTTGGAGTAGTTGGAAGTGTCATCGGTGGGCGCCGTTGGCAATCGGCCATGCTCGTGCAAGCAGCAGTGCTCGGCTATTTGACGATTGCAACCGATGCAGATAATCATTGGGTTCTGACGCGAACCGAAAAGCCAGTTGTCGACGGTGGGCAAAAACTTCTGATCGATCGGCTCTTTCCAGACGGTCGCACGGTGGTGACCCTCGGGCAGTTTATTGATGAAATTGAATCGCGGCGCATCGCCAACATCTTCGCTGACTTGTCAAAGCAATCTGATCAAAAAGCGCTAGCGCAGGGTTATTACTCACACTTTGCAATCAAAACTGCAGTAAAGAGCTGGCTGGCAATCGTCACTGCAATCATTGGGTTGGTCTGGGTTTCGATGTTGCTCGACGAGGTTGTCGGTGCGACGTTTGTTCCTATAGCTTTGCTAATCGGCATTGTGGCGAGCGTCTTGCATTTTTCACTTCTGCTTTCAAAACGTATGGCAACACAGGTGGGAGTTGACCTAACCGTTTATTTAGAAGGCCTCAAGGAGTACATCCAATTCGCCGAGAAAGACCGACTCGATTTTCTGCAATCACCGAAAGGTGCAAATCGCGAACGTGGGCAACTGGGCCAAACAGAAATATTGAAGCTGTATGAAGAAGTTTTGCCGTGGGCAGTTCTTTTAGGTCTAGCCGACCAGTGGGCGAAGGTGCTGACCACTTACTACGACGAGCGTCATCAACCGAACTGGATTCCAGTGGCCACAATCGGAGCAATCAACCTCTCGAGCCTTGACTCAGCGATAGTGCAAAGCCTGGCTGTTAGCGCAGAAAGTGGCAGTAGCGGCGGTGGTTCTGCCGGCGGTGGCGGTGGAGGCGGTGGAGGCGGTGGCGTTTAGCCGGTAAAGGCAATCTTCGGCACCTAACAGCGATAAACTTTTGGTTGTCGAAGGCCTTTTCAGAGTTTCTTTCGGCCTCTAATCCCATTGAAACGGAAAAGACATTGGATCTATTTGAGTATCAAGCCCGAGACATGTTCGAGGCTCACGGCGTGCCAGTTCTACAGGGCCTAATCGCCGACACCCCAGAAGAAGCCGAGGCAGCAGCCGCCAAGATTGGTGGAGTTGTTGTCGTCAAGGCCCAGGTAAAGGTTGGCGGTCGCGGCAAGGCCGGCGGCGTCAAGGTTGCCAAGACTCCAGAAGAGGCTCGCACTCACGCCGAAGCCATTCTCGGTCTCGACATCAAGGGCCACGTTGTCAAGCGCGTAATGATCGCGCAGGGTGCTTCAATCGACCAGGAGTACTACTTCTCGGTGATGCTTGACCGCTCAAACCGCACCTTCCTTTCGCTATGCAGCGTTGAGGGTGGAATGGACATCGAGCAGCTCGCAGTCGAGCGCCCAGATGCCCTAGCCAAAATCGCCGTGGATGCTGTTGCCGGCATCGACCTCGCAAAGGCTCGCGAAATCGCACTGGCCGGTCACTTTCCGGCAGAACTAGCCGACAAGGTTGCCCCGGTTCTAGTCAAGCTCTATGACGTATTCGTAAAAGAAGACGCAACCCTCGTCGAAGTCAACCCATTGGTTCTGACCCACGATGGCCAGATTCTTGCCCTAGACGGCAAGGTCACCCTCGACGACAACGCAGAGTTTCGTCACGAGCGCGCCGAGATGGAGCGCGACGACCTTGACCCGCTAGAGGCAAAGGCCAAGGCCTGGGACCTCAACTACGTGAAGCTCGACGGTCAGGTTGGAATCATCGGAAACGGTGCCGGTCTGGTTATGTCGACTCTCGACGTGGTTGCCTACGCAGGTGAGCGCCACGGTGGCGTTCGCCCAGCAAACTTTCTCGACATCGGTGGCGGTGCCTCGGCTGAGGTTATGGCCAACGGTCTCGACGTCATTCTTGGTGACGCCCAGGTGAAGAGCGTGTTCGTAAACGTCTTCGGTGGAATCACCGCCTGTGACGCAGTTGCCAACGGTATCGTCGGTGCACTCGAGAAGCTCGGCTCTGCTGCAACCAAGCCACTCGTTGTGCGCCTAGATGGCAACAACGTTGTCGAGGGTCGCCGCATCCTCGCAGATTTTGCCCACCCGCTAGTTACCGTGGTCGAAACCATGGATGAGGCTGCCGACAAGGCTGCCGAACTGGCCAACCGATAGACGCGAGAAGGAACACATAAGAAATGGCTATTTTTCTAGACAGCAACTCGCGAATCATCGTTCAGGGAATGACCGGTAGCGAGGGCATGAAGCACACCACCCGCATGCTTGCCGGTGGCTCGAACATCGTTGGTGGCGTGAACCCACGCAAGGCCGGCGAAACCGTAGAGATCGATGGCAAGAGCCTTCCGGTTTTCGGAACCGTGGCCGAGGCCATGGCTGCAACCGGTGCAAACGTTTCGGTTATCTTCGTTCCACCAGCCTTTGCTAAGGCCGCTGTGGTCGAGGCAATCGACGCCGAGATCGAACTCGCAGTTGTGATCACCGAAGGTATTCCGGTTCACGACTCGGCTAGCTTCTGGGCTTACTCATGCTCGAAGGGCAACAAGACCCGCATCATCGGCCCTAACTGCCCAGGCATCATCAGCCCTGAGCAGTCGAACGCCGGCATCACCCCGTCGAACATCACCGGCCGCGGCCCGATCGGCCTTGTGTCGAAGTCGGGAACCCTGACCTACCAAATGATGTTCGAGCTACGCGACATCGGTTTCTCGACCGCCATCGGTATTGGTGGAGACCCGATCATCGGCACCACCCACATCGACGCACTTGCTGCATTCGAAGCCGACCCAGAAACCAAGGCCATCGTGCTCATTGGTGAAATCGGTGGAGACAGTGAAGAGAAGGCTGCTGCCTACATCGCCAAGAACGTAACCAAGCCAGTGGTTGCCTATGTTGCCGGTTTCACCGCTCCAGAAGGCAAGACCATGGGTCACGCCGGTGCGATTGTTTCTGGTTCAGCCGGAACCGCTCAGGCCAAGAAAGAAGCTTTCAAAGCTGTTGGCGTAAAGGTTGGCAAAACTCCAAGCGAGACCGCAGCGCTGATGCGCGAAGTGGTCAAGAGCCTCTAGCTCTCAACAA
>JACCDH010003290.1_pt1 | contig 17657 bp, 21 predicted proteins | sample 7442481 | NCBI WGS metagenome assembly JACCDH01 (sample SAMN15323433, study PRJNA562643) | freshwater metagenome | isolation source: river surface water | place: USA:Blue River Watershed | collected 2017-08-15
AGTACTTGCACTTTCACTACAACCCCGCACACATGATTGCGGTGAGCTTCTTTTTTGCCAGCGTGTTTGCTTTGTCATTGCACGGTGGCTTGATTTTGTCTTCTACCAATCCTGCACCTGGCCACACCGTCCGTACGCCAGAGCATGAAGACACATTTTTCCGCGACATCATTGGCTATTCCATTGGTACCTTGGGCATTCACCGCTTGGGCTTGTTCTTGGCTTTGGCGGCCGTTCTGTTCAGCGCGCTGTGCATTGTGCTCAGCGGTCCGTTCTGGAGCAAAGGCTGGCCCGAATGGTGGAGCTGGTGGCTCAACCTTCCCATCTGGTCGCAGTGGCCGGTGACTAAATAAACAGGAGCGAAATAATGCCGCAATATCAAAACCTGTTCACCACTGTTCAAGCCGTCGGCCCCGTTCACGATGGTGTGCCATTGGGTAAAGGCAACAGCCCACGCGTGGGTCAGCCCATGCTCAATTATTGGATTGGCAAAATTGGCAATGCACAACTGGGTCCCATTTACTTGGGTGGCCTGGGCATCGCCTCTCTTTTGTGTGGCCTGATTGCTTTTGTCACCATCGGCTTCAATATGTTGGCGTCCGTCAACTACGATCCGATTCAATTTGTACGTCAACTTTTTTGGCTGGCCCTAGAGCCACCACCTCCAAGCTATGGCTTGCAAATTCCGCCGCTGAATCAAGGTGGCTGGTGGTTGATTACAGGTGTTTTCCTCACGGCTTCCTTGTTCTTCTGGTGGGCGCGCACCTATCGCCGTGCGCGTGAATTGGGCATGGGCACTCACATTGCCTGGGCCTTTGCAGCCGCCATTTGGTTGTATCTGGTCTTGGGTTTGTTCCGTCCTATCTTGATGGGTTCTTGGGGTGAGGCTGTGCCTTATGGCATCTTCCCGCACCTTGACTGGACGGCTGCTTTCTCTTTGCGATATGGCAATCTTTTCTACAACCCTTTCCATGCGTTGTCGATTGTGTTCTTGTACGGCTCTGCCTTGTTGTTCGCCATGCACGGCGCCACCATTTTGGCGGTGACACGTTTTGGCGGTGAACGCGAGATTGAGCAAATTACCGATCGCGGTACCGCATCAGAGCGTGCTGCTTTGTTCTGGCGCTGGACCATGGGCTTTAACGCCACCATGGAATCGATTCACCGCTGGGCTTGGTGGTTTGCCGTGTTGTGTCCTATTACCGGTGGCATTGGTATCTTGCTCACAGGCACGGTTGTGGACAACTGGTACTTGTGGGCCATCAAGCATGGCGTGGCGCCACCTTATCCCGATGTATTCCCAATGGTGGTCGATCCGGCAATTGGATCAGGAGTGAAACCATGAACTTTATGAAGCACACTCAATCTTCTGAACAAGGCGCAGCCAAATCTTTGTTTGGTCGCGGGTTTTCTGCAGTCTTGCTGGCCATGCTGGCTTTGCTTTTGTCTGCTTGCGAGCGTCCTCCCATGGAGTCTGTTCAAAGTGGATATCGCGGAACGGGCATGGTTCAGGTTTACAACCCGACTTTGCTTGAAGCAAATGCTGAAAAAAATGAACCCCCCTTTGCTTTGCCAGCTGCGGATGGTTCAGGTCCTAAAGCATCAACAGTTTATAAAAATGTGAAATTGTTGGGCGATTTAAGCGTCGGTCAGTTTACGCGATTGATGGTGTCAATGACTTCGTGGGTAGCGCCCACTGAAGGATGTGTTTACTGTCACAACCCTGTAAATTTTGCTGAAGACACAAAGTACACCAAAGTGGTGGCGCGTCGCATGATTGAAATGACACGCACCATCAACAAAGAATGGCAGCCGCATGTCAGTACAACAGGTGTCACTTGTCATACGTGCCACCGCGGTCAAGCCATTCCGAAGGAGATTTGGTTCAAAGCCAATCACCAACCGTATGGTTCCAATTTCATGGGTGACAAAGCAGGACAAAATGAACCTGCCAAAGTGGTCAACTTAAGCTCATTGCCAAACGATCCCTTTACGCCATTTTTGTTGGGCAAAGAAAACATTCGAGTTGGTGCCACCACAGCTTTGCCTGCTGGCAACGTGCAGTCGATCAAACAAGCCGAGTGGACTTACGGCCTGATGACACATATGTCAACCTCCTTGGGTGTCAACTGTACTTACTGTCACAACACCCAATCGTTTACCAGCTGGAAAGGCAATCCACCCCAGCGCGTAACGGCCTGGTATGGCATTCGAATGGCGCGTGAGTTGAACTTGACTTACATGGAGCCCTTAACGGAGACCTTTCCGGCACATCGCAAAGGGGAACTGGGCGACGTGGCCAAAGTGAATTGTGCAACTTGCCACCAGGGCGCATACAAGCCCCTGTACGGTGCCAAGATGGCCAAAGACTTTCCTGAATTAGGCGGGCAAACAGGTCCTGCAGCCACCACAGTTGCCACCAAGTAATTGCTGAATTCAATTCGATATGACCACGCTTGATCTCGTAAATTCAGACGTTTCAGGCGTAGTCGTGGTCGTTTTGGTGGACTACTTGCGGCAGTACCGCAGTTGGGGTTGGATGCGCTTGGTGGCTGGTCCTGCAGCCATCAAACAGGTTCCTGGCTTGTTGTTTGCAAAAGTGATGGGCAGTGGTCACGGTGGTGGCTTTAGCATTCGCCCGAGTCCTTCACATCAAGGCATCATTTGCCGATTTAAAAACGTCGACTCTGCACTCAAGTTTTTACAAGGCCCGCACGTCAGTGGCATGCGTGAAAGATCGCGTGAAAGTTGGTGTGGTTTGTTGGCTGTCACATCGGCACGCGGTGCTTGGGATCAAGCAAGTTGGCCATTGACCGATGAGCTCAGTCGCAAGTACGGCGATGTCCTGTCTGCCAACAAACAACAGCCTTTGGCAGTTTTGACGAGGGCCAGCATTGTGCCTTCCAAAACCATGTCTTTTTGGCGCTATGCGCCTGCGGCTCAAGCAGATTTGAAAGATACAAAGGGCTGTTTACTATCGATGGGATTGGGTGAAATTCCTTTGGTCAGACAATGCACTTTTAGTCTTTGGAAAGACAAATCGGCCATGCGCGATTATGCTTTTCAGGGCGCGCACCAAGCCGCCATCACGGCGGCCTATCGCAATGAATTCTTTTCTGAGTCATTGTTTGTTCATTTGCAAGTGCTCGGCATGAGTGGCAAATGGATGGGTAAAGACTTTGGCGATGACTTGTCGCTGAATCAAGCCGCATTAGCCGAGCCGGCTTCATCGCAAGCTCAAGAGATTGCGCATGTCTAAGCAGCGCGTGGTCATCATTGGCGCTGGCATGGGCGGCTTGACCAGTGCTTTGCGTTTGTCACATTACGGGTATGACGTCACAGTGCTAGAGGCTGCGGCAGTACCGGGTGGCAAGGTTCACACGCGAGAGGTGGGGGGCGCCAAGATAGACAGCGGCCCCACTGTTTTTACCATGCGTTGGGTGTTTGAAGAATTGTTTCATGAAGTGGGCAGCAGCCTGTCGCAAGAACTCACCCTAACGCCTTTGTCTGTGCTTGCAAGGCATTTTTGGCCCGATGGCAGTGCGCTAGATTTATCGGCCAATGCCCAGGAAAGCGAAGCCAATATCGAGCAGTGGTCTGGTCCTGCAGAAGCTTTGCTGTTCAGGAAGTTTTGTCAAACAGCCCAAGACACTTACAACTGTTTAGAAGGGCCCGTGATTCGGTCGCCGCGTCCCAACATGGTGTCACTGATGGGCAGTTTGGGCCCTCGCGGCTTGGGGCAATTGGCGCAACTGGGCCCCATGCGAACGCTGTGGCAGCAAATGTGTACGCAGTTCAAAGATGAACGTTTGCGTCAGTTGTTTGCGCGTTATGCAACCTATTGTGGCTCCTCTCCTTGGGAAGCTCCTGCCACTTTGTTGCTCATTGCGCAGGTTGAGATGGCCGGCGTTTGGTCGGCCAAAGGTGGCATGACAGCGCTGTCGAGTGCTTTGATGCGTTTGTCGCAAGCGCGCGGTGCTGAATTTAAATTCAACTCGCAATGCAAGCAAATTTTGCAAACGCAGGGTCGTGTGTCGGGCGTGATGTTGGACACAGGCGAAGTAATTCCAGCCGATGCGGTGGTTTTCAATGGCGATGCGTCAGCTTTGCGCGGCGGTTTGCTGTCGGACGAGATTCGGCATGCGGTGCCAAGCAAAGCGCCGCCCCGTTCTTTGTCTGCTTTGACGTGGTCGGTCTATGCCAAGGCGCAAGGCGTTTCACTAGATCGTCACAACGTCTTTTTTCATGCCAATTATTCAAGTGAGTTTGAAGACATTTTCAAACATCAAAAGTTACCGCACCATCCCACTGTTTATGTGTGTGCTCAAGATCAGCCAGGTCATGTGTCGCAAGACGAACCGCAGCGACTTTTGTGTTTGGTCAATGCACCCGCAGTGGGCGATTCGAATGTGTTGAATGAGGAGGCTTTAGCCCAATGTCAAACAGAAAGCTTCCAACACCTAGAACGTTTGGGCCTGAAACTGGAAATCACGCCTTTCAATTCGGTGCGTACCAGTCCGGCGGAATTTCACCAGCGCTTTCCGGCATCAGCGGGCGCGCTCTATGGTCAAGCAACACACGGTTGGACCAGCCTGTTTTCTCGTCCTGGATCGAAAACGCCCCTGCCAGGCCTGTATCTAGCCGGGGGCAGTGTGCACCCGGGACCCGGCGTACCCATGGCAGCGATGTCAGGACGCTTGGCGGCCGAGGCACTGATGGCCAACCACGGTTCGACCAAGTTGTTCCCCCAAACGGCTACCTCTGGTGGTACATCGACGCCATGAGTGATGATGGACAACACGGCATGACACTTATTGCATTTGTGGGCAGTGTGTTCTCGCCTTATTACACATGGGCCCGGCGTTCAGGACAGGCTGACCCCGAAAATCATTGCGCTTTGAATGTGGCCATTTACAGCAAAGGTGCCAGTCGCTGGGCCATGACCGAGCGCGGCAGCAAGAGTTGCAGCAGAGATCGCAATGAGTTTGTGATTGGCCCAAGCGCTGTAACTTGGGATGGCGATTCATTGCGCATTCAAATCAATGAAATATCGACGCCTTGGCTCAAAAGCATCAAGGGTGAAATTCGCGTCTGGCCAGAACAGTTGTTCAATTTCTCTGTGCCCATTGATCAGATAGGCGCACATCGTTGGGGACCGTTGGCACCTTCGGCAAGAGTTGAAGTCAACTTGACAGAACCCAATTTGCAGTGGAAGGGTCAGGCTTATCTTGACTCTAACGAGGGTGACGAACCCATTACCGAAGCTTTCCATACTTGGAACTGGTCGCGCGCCAAAATGAAGGACAACAGCAGTTTGGTGTTTTATGACATGGCTTGGCCTGGTCAAGAAGACAAGTTGTTGTCGCTTCGCTTCACGCCCCAAGGTCAGGTTGAAAGCATGCCCGCAGCGCCTGTTCAAACTTTGCGAAAAACGGGTTGGCAAATTGGCAGACGCATGCGCAGTGACGGACCTGTTGCTGTGCATGAGCAACTCGAAGACACACCTTTTTATCAGCGCGCACTGCTGAAGTTTTCATATGCCGGCGAAAAGCTATTGGCATTTCATGAGACTTTGTCGGTGCCTCGTTTGTTGTCGCCTGTGGTGCAAGCGATGCTCCCATTTCGAATGCCAAGGAAAGCTTGAATGCTGAAAAAGCTGAACTGTCATTCAAACACTCTGCAATCGCAGAGTGATTCCAGAATTCTGGGTCACCCGACCCTGAATACCCTCGTGCGGGTTGTGCACGTCTTCCTCCTAGGAGAATGCTATGTCATCTGACAAAGTAGGGCCCAGCGGTTTGACCGAGGCCGAATCAGAAGAGATTCACCGTAATCTCATCCAAGGCACACAGATTTTCGGCATGGTTGCCGCATTTGCCCATCTGTTGGCCTATATCTATTCACCCTGGCTTAAATAAGGAGTCACCATGATTTACGCAAAAATGTGGACCGTGGTGAAACCTTCAGTTGGCATTCCAGTGTTCATCGCTGCTGTGGCTATTGCCTCATTCAGCGTGCACCTGGCACTGACACTGAACACCACTTGGGTGAAAGGCTTTTTGAATGGCGGAGCTGGTAAGGTTGTTGCAGTTGCAGCACCTGCCGCTGAACCGGCAGTTAAAAAGTAACGGGGTGTTCCCCGACGAAAGACCAAGCGCTTTACCGCGCTTGGTACTTTCTTTTGAATTTTCAAAATGAACCGTACAAGAACCCAGTGGGTTGTTTCTTGGGCCAGTCAGTTGGGCCCACGTTTCTTGCCGTTTGCAGACGCTGCCAGTGAAGATTTGCCACTGTCCCGTTTGCTTCGTCTGTCCTTGTTTCAAATTTCTGTCGGCATGGCCATGGTCATGCTGGTGGGCACGCTCAATCGCGTCATGATTGTCGAGATGAGCGTCCCCACAAGCTTGGTGTCTTTCATGGTGGCTTTGCCCTTGTTGATTGCACCCTTTCGCGCTTTGATTGGTTTCCAATCTGATCACCACCGTTCGCATCTGGGTTGGCGCCGCGTGCCCTTCATTTGGATGGGCACCCTCATGCAATTTGGTGGCTTCTCCATCATGCCTTTTGCGTTGTTGGTCTTGTCGGGTGCCGGACAGTCTGCCCAAGCGCCGCAATGGGTGGGCCAGTTTGGCGCTGCCGTTGCCTTCATTTTGGTCGGGGTGGGTATTCACACCACCCAAACGGCAGGCCTTGCATTGGCCACCGATTTGGCACCGCAAGAGAAGCAGGCCAAAGTGGTGGGACTGATGTATGTCATGCAACTCATGGGCATGATGGGCAGTGCGTTGGTATTAGGCGATTTATTGGCCGATTACAGCCCTGGCGCATTGATCCGAGTGGTTCAAGCGGTGGCCGTTATCACGCTGGTCTTGAATGTGGTGGCGGTGTGGAAGCAAGAAGCACGCAGTCGCCAAAGGCAGCCAGGCGCGTCGCCGGAAGCGTCGTTCCAGGATTCTTGGCGATTATTTTGTGAAGGCCCCCACACTGTTAGAAGGCTCTTGGCTGTGGGCTTAGGCTCCATGGCTTTCACCATGGAAGATGTGCTGCTGGAGCCCTATGGTGGCGAAATACTCAAACTCAGCGTGTCTTCCACCACACTCCTGACCTTCACCTTGGCTTTGGGTGGATTGATCGGCTTCGCTTGGGCGTCTCGGGTCATTACCCGAGGTGCAGATCCGTATCAAATGGCCAGCTGGGGCGCATGGACAGGGTTGCCTGCTTTTGTATTCATTATTTTGGCAGCGCCTCTGATGTCGGTCCCACTGTTTATTTTGGGTGTGTTCTTGATTGGCTTGGGGGGCGGCCTGTTTGCGCACGGTACCTTGACCGCTAGCATGAACTTGGCACCCCCCGATCAAGTGGGCTTGGCCATGGGTGCATGGGGAGCCGTTCAGGCGACCGCTTCGGGCATTGGCATGGCCTTGGGTGGCTTGCTGCGCGATGGCGTGGCACAATGGACCAATTCTGTGACGGGTTACTCCGCTGTTTATGGCATTGAAGTTGTGATGCTGCTTCTCACCTTGGTGGCCATGAAGCCCTTATTAAGAAATTCTTAAAGATTCCAATTCATCAGCAATAGGCAAAGGAAGATACGATGCAAACAACTCACATTCTCATCATCATGTACGTGGTGTTCTGTCTGTTCATGTTGGCCAATTGGTTCAATCGCCCACGCAAGTAAACCTGCGCACGCAAAGCTGGCCGAAAATGGCCAGTCTGCAAGTTAATGTGCAATGCATCAACTTGCATCAGGTACCTTCATTCAAATCAGTGTGATGCTGATTTGTTGGCGTGCATGGCCATGAATTTCTCGATGGCCTTCATCGTGACGCGGTGCATGCCCAGGCAGGCTACCAACGCTGCCGCAAACACATAAAAATACCCTGTATCGCTGTGCTGAATCAAGCCAGCCAACGACAGCGTTGCCCAAAATGTCCAAAAGAAAGCACTGACAACGTTCAGTCCGCTTTGAATTTTCATCATCTTCTCCTTGTTAGATGGTTTGCAATATCAAGAGTGAAGCCGTTGACGCCCTTGCAGGCGCTCGTTTTCACGTCGTTCGAGTAAATCAAAAACCCATGCCACGCGTTGCGGCATGGCACGGTTGGGAAAGTAAGCCCCGGCCCATTGCGCACTGGCTTGTGTGTTTTGGTTGTGCAGCGCCAAAAATTGAATAGCCTGCAAAGGTTTGGGTTGGTTTTCTGCCGTTCGAATCCAAGCGGCTTGAGTCCAAGCGGATGCCAGCAACACCAATTTGCGCGTGGTACTGACCACGGTGCGTGTGCTGACCGAGTCCAGTCCTTCGCGTTTAAGTTGAACGCCAATCTCTCTGTAAATCATGCTGGCTGCCAGAATGGCTGAACGGCAATCGGGGGGCAATGCGGCAATGCCGGGTTGGGCTTGCTTGTACAGGCGATCTGCTTCTTCAAGCAGGCGGGCCACAACGATTTGGATGCCGGGGGTCAAGATGGGGTTTTGCAACCATTCTTCAGGCTGCACACCGGCTTCAATCAGCCAACGTCTCGGCAAATAAATTCGGCCTATGGCGGCATCCGCGCCAACATCTCGCGCAATGTTGGTCAGCTGCATGGCCACACCCAGTTCACACGCGCGCTCAAGGGTGTCTGTGTTTTGCGGACCCATGATCCAGCACATCATGGCGCCAACGCTGCCTGCTACGCGGGCCGCATAGTCGTGCACTTCTTCAATGCTGTCATAACGCCGGCCTTTGGCATCCCACGCAAAGCCTTCAATCAAGGCATCTAAAAAATGTCGGGGCAGCTCATATTGTTGAACCACCATGCTCAAAGCATGATCTTCCACATGGTCTTTAGGCGTGCCTGCATAGATGGCGTCGAGGCGTTCACGCAGAACATCAAGCGGTGCTTGGCCGGGCAAGGCTTCATCCACCAGATCATCGGCCACTCGGCAAAAAGCGTACAAGGCAATGGAGGCTGTTCGAATGCGAGGGGGCAATAATCGACTGGCTGCAAAAAAAGTTTTCGAGCCGCCCTTCATCATGGCGACGCAGGCCTCGAGGTTGGCCGTGTTGGGGATGGGATTAAACTGAAACATGGGGGACCACCGTTTCAAGTGCCTTGGCCGACATCAACACCCCAGGCACGCCCGCTCCTGGATGCGTGCCAGCCCCCACCATGTACAAACCCGGAATGTCTTCGCTTCGGTTGTGAGGACGGAACCACGCACTTTGCAAGAGCAAAGGCTCTAGTCCAAAGCCGGCGCCTTTGTAGGACCACAAGTTATCGTGAAAGTCTTGCGGCGTGGTGATTTTGGAAGTGACGATGGATTCCCGCAATCCAGGCAGAACGGAAGCTTCTAAGGCTTCCGCAATGGCGGCGCGGTAGGTTTCAGCGTATTGGACCCAATCGGTGCCACTGTCCAAGTGCGGAACTGGCGACAGCGCATAAAAAGTGTCACAACCTGTTGGCGCCAAGGACGGATCGGTGGCGGTGGGGCGGTGCAAGTACAGGCTGAAATCTTTGGCCAGATGGTGACGCTTGAAAATGTCTGTGAGCAAGCCTTTGTAGCGCGGCCCTAGCACCATCATGTGGTGCGGCACATCGTGGTATTGCTTGGAGGTGCCAAAGTACCAAACAAACAAACCCATGGAATAGCGGCCATTTTCAATTTTGCGGTTGGTCCAATGGCGGCGGTGTTGCGGTGCCACCAAGTTCTTGTATGTCCATGCTGTGTCTGCATTGCTCACCACAATGTCGGCGGCGATGAACTCGCCCGACGCCAACTCAACACCACACGCTTTGCCGTTTTCTATGCGAATTTGTGTGACAGGTGCATTCAGGCGCAATTGAATGCCGCGTGAATCCAGCAAACCCACCATGGCTTTCACAATGGCGCCGGTTCCGCCCATGGCAGAGTGAACGCCCCAGGTTCTTTCGAGGGAGTTGATCAAAGCATAAGCCGCTGTGACCGAGAAAGGGTTGCCACCAATCAGCAAGGGGTGGAAGCTCATGACCGTGCGAAGCTTGTCATTGCTAAAGTGTTTGGCCACCAAGGCGTAAATGCTGCGCCAAGCGCCCATTTTGAGGAAGGAGGGAATGGCTTTGATCAGATCGCCCAAGGTGTCAAAGGCAATCGAGCCCAAACCTTCAAACCCAAGTGTTTTGCAGCGCTCTGCATCTTTCACAAAATCCAAATACCCTTGAACATCTTCGGGGCAGAAGCGTGCCACTTCGTCCAACATTTTGGCTTCATCGGCGCTGTAATCAAACCAAGTGCCATCGTCAAAGCGAATTCTATAAAACGGGTCCATGGGCACCAGCGACACGTCGTCTGCAAACTTTTTACCGCACAGTGTCCAAAGCTCTTCTAACAAAAACGGTGCGGTGATGATGGTGGGACCGGCATCAAAGGTAAAGCCATCTTGACGGTGCACATAAGCGCGGCCACCCGGGGCATCTAGCTTTTCCAACACTTTGACTTGATAGCCTTTGACACTCAAACGAATGGCTGCGGCCAAGCCGCCAAAGCCACTGCCAATGATGACAGCCATGGGCCTGGCATCCGAGCTGCCGTCGTTGCCCCCGGGCTGCCTTGCGTTCAGACCGGGATGCGAAAAACCATTGGCATTGAATGCGTTCATGAAAGCCTTAAGGTGGGGTGGAGAGAGCTGATTCCACCGAGGACTGGCCCATGGCCCAACCCCAAAGCCGCTCAAGTGGCAATGGGAAAATCATGATGAGGTGTTCCACAATGGCCAAGCCCAAGAGGGTGGCCAACATGACCCAACCTGTGGTGATGGCCATGGCGCCTTGCTGGGCTTGCCAAACCAACCAACACCACGTGCCAATGGCTGCACTGATGGACACCACAAACCAAGGGGTGATCAGACGTGAGCGAAAGTAGCTGGCCAAATAAACCAGATGCGCAGGCAGGTACTGTGCGCCGTTTTGTGGCACCCCAAAAAAGAGGTTCAGTTTGGCCGACAAACGCATGAACCACAGCAGCGCATATGTGCAAAGGGCTACATGGTTGGGTTGGTCCATTTGCATCAGCCACAAAATGCCGAAGTTGATGAGCAAGACCACTTCATGATGAAGCATGACTTGCACCGATTCTTGAAACCGTTGCCAGCCTTGGGCGCCTTCGGTCAAGGGGACCTTGCGCGGGCCGGTGATCCATCCTGTGAGGAAAGCCAATTCGTGCCAACCCCACATCACAATCACACTGCCAAAAGCCAAGTAAGCATTGGCAACGCTGACCTCGCGCATGCTTTCATAAACGCCCTTGAAACTCAAAATCAAGAGCATGCTCCAGCCCAACAAACTCCAGCGAAAGCTTGCAGGCGGTAAACGATCGAGCCACAAAATCACACCTGTGCCAAACCACCAGCACATGGCTGTGAAAACACAGGCCCAAACGACGTCCATTACCATGCGGGTTCCATGCGAACTTGTGGCGACAAGTCTTGCTGAATGACGGGCATCATGTACAGACCGGCAAAGGTGCCAAATGCTTTGACAGCACAAACACCTTGTTGCAATTTACCGATGAGACCACCACGCGCTTTGGCTTTTTCCATGTCTTGAGAAATGGCAAACAAGCGCTCAAGACCGCGGCGGAATTTAGGATTGTCGGTGTCCAAGGCCAGCGGGAACACTTGCTGCGTGATGGCTGTGGTGATGCGGAACACTTGGTAGTCGTATTCACTGGAATCCAAACCCATGGCTTCGTGCAACATGGGGCGTGTGTGATCTCGCACATACATGGTGGCGTAGACAGCCAGCAAGAAAAAGCGAATCCACAGTTTGTTGCCACCGCTGAGCAACTTGGGGTTGGCACGCATGATGAGCGCAAAGGATTCGCCATGGCGAAACTCATCGTTGCACCAAAGTTCAAACCATCGAAAGATGGGATGGAAACGTTTTTCGGGGTGTTTCTCTAACTGGCGGAAGATGGTGATGTAGCGTGCATAGCCAATCTTCTCGGACAGGTAGGTGGCGTAGTAAATGTATTTGGGTTTGAAGTAGGTGTATTTCTTGGTGCGCTTGAGGTTGCCCAAGTCAATGCCCAAATTGAAATCACGCAAAGACAAGTTGATGAAACCCGCATGGCGCGATTCGTCGCGTGCCAAATAGGTCATCAGTTGTTTGATGTCAGGGTTGGTGACGTTCTTGCGAATTTCGTTGTACAAAACGCAGCCTGAAAACTCTGAGGTGAGCGAGCTGACCAAAAAGTCCATGAACTCTTGGCGCATTTCAGGCGAGAGTTTGGCCATGTTGTCGCGCACTTCGTCTGCAAAAGCAGCATCACGCTGAAAGTGATCGTGGTTGTTGTCGCCTTCGTACTCGGCCATCATCTTGTCCCACTCGGCGCGCACAGGCTCAATGTTGATGCGGTCCATGGCAGCGAAGTCGGTGGTGTAAAAGCGGGGGCTGATCAAATCGTCATGAACTGCCTTTTTGTTGGCATCTTCAACGGTTTCAATGCTGCGAACGGCTGAGGCATTCATTGGGAGCTCCTGTCATTTCCTGAAATTTGAACAATCTGTATTGGTGCAAGACCGATTTTTTGCAAGCCTGCAAAGACAGCCACATTGCTGGGGCCGAAGGCTTCTAAGTCAATGCGTTGTTGGGTGCTGGGGTCAAGCAATGTCAAGCGGCCATCCGCACGACCCAGCAATTGCATGGGGGCATCGGGGCCAATGCTTTGGCGTTTGCGCTCACGCGCCAGGGCGCGCAAAGTGCTGCGCAGAAACCCCTGTTCACCTTCAAACTTGGCAATCTCCATTTGATTCTTGGCATCTTTCACGACCACTGAACCTTGTGGGCCATCCACAAAAATCAAATCACGCTGCCAAACAGTTGCAGCGTCGACTTGTTTGTCTGAAATACCTTGCCATCTTGCAAAGCCCACGGCCAACAAAATCAGCAGCAACATGCTGCCGAGCAGCTTCACAGCCCAAGGCAATGAAGCGGATGTGGGCGTCGAGCGCGTTGCCAAAGGCAAGGTCGTTTCGCGTGTCATGCCATGGCGCCTTGTGGTTGATGCGTACGGCCGTCGTTGGAAGGCGTCACGTTCATTGCGCCTGTGACCACTTTGTCGGCCTGATGGTGTTCGCGCCACATGCTGAAAAGCAAAGCGCTGACGGCTTCGCCTTGGGGCACACAGCGCAGCGTTGGCTGGGGGTGCTTGACATGCCAAGCCTTTTGGTGCGGCCACAAATGCGCCCAACCAATTCGATCTTCTGCGTACAGCTCTAACGCAATGTCTTGACAGCCGTCTGAATAGCCTTTGGCCGAAGCGCCCGCAATGCGGCGGTAGGGCAAGTTGAAGGTGAGCGTCAGCACAATGCCGATGCGCATCACCACACGCTTGTTGGTGAAGGTGTAGAGAGAACTCTTGCCTGCAAACCATGCACAGGTGGTCAGCAATGCCAGTGCCAGCATGGCCAATGAGGCGCTGACCACGATGGGGACAATCAACTCGCGACCTTCAAGACCTTCGCCCCAAAGGTGCGTCAGTTGAATGCCAACCATCAGTGCAAAGTAAATGGCAATTTTGCGGACATGGAAAGCGTGTATCGCCAACTGTTGCCAATCGGGCGATCCTTGCCAAACGATGTGTTCACCTTCGGGCAGCGTGGAAGGCAAGCCAGGGGCTGCTTCCCACTCATGCTCGTGCGTCGCACTGATGTTTTTGGCTCTCATAGCAAGGGCTCCTGACGCTCAGGGGTTGCGTACAAAGTGCCGGCACCAAAGTAGGCCGTGATCTTTTCTTCCTCTAGCATGGTGATTTGATCAGGCGATTTGGTTTGCGGCACATTGGCAAATTGATGCGCCAACAAGGCATGCACATGAATGCCTTGCTTTTTGATCCTGGCAAAGTTCATGGGCAGCAACACTGTTTTCTCGGCGCCTTCCAATTTCACTTCGATGTAACGGAAGATCATTTCCATGCGGTCCACCCAAAGTTCCACCACATGACCCGCCACGTTGCGGTCAGCACCAACGACAGCCAAGCCACGCGGATCAATGTCTTGATGTGCCACAGAAAAGTCGGGTGCCAAACGCAAAGGCACAATTTTGGGGGCTCCATGTTCCATGTCAGGTACATCAGCGCGCATCGCCCAAGCACCTGGGCCGACACCTGCCAACAAAGGATCGCCCACGGGTTCGATGGGGGCACCATTCCATTGGGTGGTGGGTTGTGCACTGTATTGACCATCAGGACGGTTCAGGTCAGGTGACAGCATGACGTGACCGTCGTGGGTTTTGTAAGTGACAGGGGAGGGCACAGGTGGCCAACCCTCTTGCTTGGGACCATTCTCACGGCCAGAGTCCATGGGGTAGCCCTCGCGGTGGTTCTCGCGCAAGAGGTAATAAATCAGGCCTGCGAAAAATGCCCAAAATACGTAAAGCACCAGTTGTGCCACGTCGACATACTGCGTAATAGCGCCTGTTTCCATAAGACTGCTCCTTGTTAAATCAATGCCCATCAATTTGGCAATTCAGCCAAACCAAATTTCAAAATTGGTGTCCTTGCTTCGCGGCGGCTGCTTTTCAGCAGTGGCCCCAAGGCAATCAACACCACAAACAACAAATAAATTTCCAAGTGGTACACAAAGCTGTAGCCGGTGATGGGTGAGTTGAGTGCTTCACCCAGACGGCCCGACAAAGCCATTTCTGAAACCACATCTCGCAGGGCTCCGCCCATGGCCATTGCAGCCCCTGTGGCCGTGGCTTGCACAGCACCCCAGGTACCTAAAATCAAACCACTCATGCGTGCGTTTTGAAACGACATGGCCGTGACCAGCATGCCCACGGAAAACAAGCCAGAGCCAAAACCAATCAAGACCACACCAGTGCGGAACATGGCCACAGACTCGGTGGGGGCTGCAAAGATGACCAAGGCAAAGGCGGGCAGGCCAATCAAGATGCCAAAGCTGGCCAGTCGGCATGCGTGCCAGCCGGAGGCCAACCATTTGGCTGACAAGCCAAAAGCCACCAAAGAACCGATGGCACCCATGGCAGTGAGAGAGCTGGTGTTGCCGACGTCCAAGCCTAAAATTTCGGCACCGTAGGGCTCCAGAACAATGTCTTGCATGCTGAAGGCCAAAGAGCCCAAACCCACTGTCCACAAGAAGCGGCGCATCTGGGGCATGGCAATCAGTTCTTTCCAGCTGGCGCTAAAGCCACCGGGGGCGCGCGCGCCACGTTTGGCCTGACGGGATTCTTGTTTCCACATCGAAATCAGGTTGACCACAATGACCAAGACAGCAGAGCTTTGAATGACTTGAATCATTCTGAGGGGCGTGAAGTCGGCCAAGAACAAGCCGAACAACACGCTGCTCACAATCATGCCCAGCAGCAACATGCAATACAGCAAAGCCACCACACGGGGACGCTTGTCTTCTTGCGCCACGTCGTTGGCCAGTGCCATGCCGGCCGTTTGCGTCACTTGAAGGCCGGTGCCAATCAAGATAAATGACAGTCCAGCGCCCAGTTGTCCTAGCAACAAAGTTTCTGGCACAGCTTCGGCCAACAAAAGCAATGCAAAAGGCATCACAGACAATCCACCAAACAACAGCAAACTGCCTGTCCACAAATAAGGAATGCGTCGGAGTCCTAAAGCAGAGGGATGCGTATCACTGCGGTAGCCAATGAGGGTTCGCAAAGGGGCAAAAACCATGGGGATGGCTACTGCCAAGGCCACCCACCAAGCAGGCACATGCAATTCCACAATCATCACGCGGTTCAAGGTGCCCACCAACAAAGCGGTGATCATGCCAATGACCAGCTGAAACATGGACAAGCGCAACAACCTGCCCAAAGGCAGATCGGGCGAGGCGGCATCTGCAAACGGCATGAAGCGCGTTGCATAAGCCGACAACCATGCTGGCATTTTCAGTGTCATGCGCGTGACCACTCCCAAGCTTGAGAGGTGTAGAAACCACTGGCTACGCGTTGCATGCGACCGCCTTGCCATTGGGTAAGTTCTGGATGGGTGTCCAACTTGTTCAGCAAAGCGGAATGCGCCACAGGTGACAAAGAGGGCGAACGATCCGAGCTTGGGAAAAGTCGGCCCATGCTGTGCATCAAGGCCAACAAAGGTGTGCGGGGTGCAAAGGTGAACACCATGCTGCCACGGGTGCGTTGACCCAGCGCTGCCAATGCATCAGCGATCTGGTCGCAGTTGTAATGAATCAGCGAATCCATGCACACCACATGGTCAAAGTGTCCCAAGTCGGGGCTCAGCATGTCGCCGGATAAAAACTCAATGCTGCCTGGCAATTGAGGGTGATCGCTGGCCACGCGTTCGCCAGCCAGTTTCACCAGCGTCGGCGATAAATCAATGGCCACCACTTCTGCACCGCGTAGTGCAGCTTCTACGGCCAAAGCGCCAGTGCCACAACCTGCATCCAAAATGCGCTTGCCTGTTAAGTCTTCAGGCAACCACGACAACAGGGTGTTGCGCATGGTGTCGCGACCGGCACGAACGGTGGCGCGAATGCGTCCCACGGGTTCGTTGGAGGTGAGGCGAGCCCAGGCGTCGGCAGCTGTGCGATCGAAATAATGTTCGATCTGACTGCGACGTTGTTCGTAAGCGCGAGTGTTCATGTTCTTCAGATTCCAGTGAGTCGCTTCAATCAAAACCGAGCAAGTCAAAAATATCGCGGTCTTTCATGGGCACCGCAGGCAAAGGGTCGCTGCCCAGCCACAAGGCGGCAGCCAAGCGCATGTATTCGTCTTGTACAGCCTTCACTGCGGGTGTTGGCTCCAGTTCAAACAGCGTGCTCTTCATCAAACGGCTCTTGCGAATCTCGTCCAACATGGGGAAGTGAGCCATGGTCTTCACACCCACTACGGCGTTGTACTTGTCAATTTGGTCGGTGGCATCGCTGCGGTTGGCAATCACGCCGCCCAAACGCACGTTGTAGTTTTTGGCTTTGGCACCAATGGCTTGAACGATTCGGTTCATGGCAAAAATGGAGTCAAAGTCGTTGGCCGTGACAATCAAGGCACGGTCTGCATGTTGCAGGGGGGCTGCAAAGCCGCCGCACACCACGTCGCCCAACACGTCAAAAATCACCACATCGGTGTCTTCGAGCAAGTGATGCTCTTTGAGTAGCTTGACGGTTTGACCCACGACATAACCGCCGCAGCCTGTGCCGGCAGGCGGGCCGCCCGCTTCGACACACATCACGTTGTTGTAGCCCTTGAAGACAAAGTCATCGAGGCGCAGTTCTTCTGCGTGAAAGTCGACGGTTTCCAAAGCATCGATGACTGTGGGCATCAATTTTTTGGTCAAAGTGAATGTGGAGTCGTGTTTGGGATCGCAGCCAATTTGCAAAACACGTTTGCCCAATTTGCTGAAAGCCACCGACAAGTTGGACGATGTGGTGCTCTTGCCAATACCGCCTTTGCCGTAAACGGCAAACACTTTGGCCGTGCCAATTTTGAGGTTGGGGTCCATTTGAAACTGAACGCTGCCCTCACCGTCGAGTCGTGAACTCTTTTTGATGTTCTGTACTGGGATGCTGGTCGTTTCGATCATGCGGGTTGTCCCTCTTTAATGCCTTCAAGGCGGTCTTCAAGTTCCTCGCCGGCGCGCAGCAAGGCATTCATGGTCTCAGCATCGGGTTTCCAATACTCGCGACGAGAAGCTTCGATCAAGCG
>JACCDH010249901.1_pt1 | contig 17655 bp, 23 predicted proteins | sample 7442481 | NCBI WGS metagenome assembly JACCDH01 (sample SAMN15323433, study PRJNA562643) | freshwater metagenome | isolation source: river surface water | place: USA:Blue River Watershed | collected 2017-08-15
GGCACGATTCTGTCAACCATTGTCGCGCCCTTTTTCCGGCTGAACCGCGCTTTTGGCCCTAGTGGCGCAATTCCCGCTTCAGCACATAGCGCCCATCACGAAACTCGCTGAACATCTGGCGGACTTCAGGGTGATCCACAGGGCCTTCTTCGTCATCAGGCAGCAAATTTTGTTGGCTCACATAGGCCACATAGCTGGTTTCGCCGTTTTCGGCGAGCAGATGATAAAAAGGCTGGTCCTTGGCGGGGCGAATCTCTTCCGGGATTGATTCGTACCATTCTTCGCTGTTCGCAAAGACTGGGTCGATATCAAAAACCACGCCGCGAAATGGGAAAATCCGATGCCGGACAACCTCACCAATACCAAAACGCGCATGGGAAACAGAAGGGGGCTCAACCCCAAAGGGACCGGAAGAAGATATATTCATACTGCTAAATTTAGTGTCTCGCAGGATAATCGCAAGCGCCCGCTTGCACTCAATGCGCCCCTCGGCTAAGCGCCGCCCTTCCAACGGCCCGGTAGACGCATATGTCTACTCATGTCCTCTGCGGAGAGGTGGCTGAGTGGTCGAAAGCACCGCACTCGAAATGCGGCGTACGGGCAACTGTACCGAGGGTTCGAATCCCTCCCTCTCCGCCATTCAACCTATTGGAATCGTTCTATTCCTTGGGTTGAGCGCGAAAAATCCCGTTTGTTTCAAGGGTTATAGGCCAAGGGCTCTCCACCGGGTTCAGCCGGATATGCCCCTACTATGCTCTCTCTCCGCCGATATTCTCCAAAGCTCTCGACTACACCGGTTTCGGTGTAGAGCTTTATCCCATTGAAAATGGTTGTCCTTTTGGACCTGCTCTTTGCGGTCAGAACCGAGATTCACCTCAAAGTCCGACCCGGTTCCAACCGCCGCATCAGCTAAAAGCTTGGGCGATGATCAGCGCGAGAGCCATGATCGTGATCCATGGCCAAGGCGTTGCCCAGGGTGACCGCACCTTCAACTGCTCAAGCTGGGTGATCGCCATCTGAACGCTGGCCTGCTGAAAGTGCAGGTCCTTGAGGGCCGCCTTCATCGCGTCAGTCTCGATGTAGGTCGAGGCGTCGTCGGCCAACAGTTCGACCTCCTCAAGTAACCGAAGCACCTCCCGCAGTCGAGGAACTGCGCTCGGATCAGGTGTGCCGAGCATGGCGATCGCCTCTTGATGCTTGCGCTTGGCTAGCGTCAGCATCTGGCTGATGTGTTCGACAGCAGCATCAGGGAGGTCGGGATCGGCAGCGTCCATAGGGCACTCTTACCCCATCTTGGCGGCAGGGATATCCCCCCACCGGGTCGTGAAGCTGGGTGACAGGTTTTCTTGCCGCGTCCGCCATTCGCCGCCCTTTCGGGCCAGCCCCAGGCAGGGCTCGGCTAGAAATCCGGTTCTGGATTGGGCGGGAGCGCACTGTTTTCAGTTGGCTGGGCACTATTGATTGATCAATGCCCCATCGACATTCCGCCGCTCCGCTTGGGACGCGGTGATAGCCAGATCAGGGCTGCGGCGATCAGCAGGATTGCAGAGGTTGTCCAGAAGGTATGGAGAACGGACAGGGTAGTCGCCTCAGCCTCAACCATGTTATTGAGCATTCGCAAAGCTGCTTCGGTCGAGAAACCCAGTCCGGCAATTGGATCGCCAACTGCTGGATCAAGTGCGCCTACAATGTCGTTGCGCGCCGCGCGCTGGGTATCGCCCCAATAGGTCAAGGAGACCGAAGTTGCGAATGCCGTTGCAATCGTGCGCATGAAGCTTTGCAATCCGGCCGCCGAAGCAACCTCGTGCTCTTCGACAGTGTTGAGTGTCAGGTTGATGATCGGCAGCATGAAGAAGGTCATGCCAAGCCCTTGTACGAACTGCGGGGCGGTAAGTGTCCAGAAATCGCTGTCGGTGGTCCAAAATGTCCGCGTCAGTGCCATGACGGCCAGCCAGACGATGCCTGCCGAAACAAGCAAGCGGGGATCAATTCGCGGCATGAGCATCACGACTATTGGTGCCGTCAGAAGACCGGCGATGGCCGTGAATGAAGACGAAAAACCTGCCTGTGTAGCGGTGTAGCCAAGCCAGGCCTGTTGCCACTGCGGAACAATCACAAAACCAGCAAAATAGGCTCCGAAACTGATAGCCAGGACTACGAGGCTGACGCTCAGCCCGCGGTGGCGCAGAACGCGTAGATCGACAACGGGATGGTCTTCGGTAAGCTCCCAGATCACAAAGATCAGGAATGCGATTGCTGACGTTATTGCCAGCACGACAATCATTGGATCGCCGAACCAGTCGTGATTGCGCCCAATATCCAGAATAATCTGCAAGCAGCCTACCCAGATGACCAGCAATCCAAGGCCGACATAATCGATCGGCAAGACACGCCTTTCCGTTTCGATCGGACGAAGCAGAGCTATTCCGCCGATAATGGCAAGCAGCGCGACTGGCACGTTGATAAGGAATATCCAGTGCCAAGACCAGTTGTCGGTCAGCCACCCCCCGATGATCGGGCCAAGCGCAGGCCCCAGCAACAGTGTCATCGCCCACATGCCCATGCCGATGTTCTGTTGCTCAGGCGGGAACACCCGCAACAAGAGCGTTTGGGACATCGGCATCAGAAACGCGCCGAAAATGCCTTGCCCGATCCGGCACAAAACGAGCATCTCAATCGAAACCGAAAGCCCGCATAGCAACGAAAAGAAGCCGAACCCCATCATGCTGAACAGGAAGGTGCGAACCGACCCGAACCTGAACGCTATCCAGGCAGTCAGCGGGACACAAATCGCTTCGGCAATCGCATAGGATGTGATGACCCATGCGCCCTGTTCAAGCGTAATGCCGAGGCTGCCCGCAATGTGCGGGATCGAAACATTGGCAATCGTCAAGTCGAGGATCACCATGAAGTTCGCAAAAGCCAGTGTCAGGCCCGCGACCATTCGGAGCGAAGGCGGAATACCCGCCGAAGTCGTTGCCGAACCGCTTGTCATGGTCAGCCGCCCGACACGTCGATCTCGACTTCCATCGATAGGCCTACCCGCAAGGGATGCCGCTTCAGTTCTTCGGGATCGAGTTCGATCCTGACTGGCAGGCGCTGGACAACCTTGATCCAGTTACCGGTTGCGTTCTGTGCAGGGATGACCGCCATCGATGCGCCGGTGCCCCCGGAGAAACCAGCGACCTTGCCGTGATAGGTCACGTCCGAACCATAGAGGTCAGCAGTGAGCGATGCGGGCATACCCAGGCGCACCCGCCGCAACTGTCCTTCCTTGAAATTGGCCTCAACGTAGACTTTGGTCAAAGGAACGATGACCATGATCGTCTGGCCCGGATTGAGACGTTGCCCGACCTGAACTTGCAGCCGGCTGACAACGCCGTCGATGGGTGCACGAATCTCGGTGCGGTCGAGATCGAGCTGGGCAGAATCGCGCCTGGCCTTTGCAGCCAGGACGGCAGGATCGGTTTCCTCGCTTGATCCGCGCACCAATGCGTCGTTTGCGGCAAGCTGGCCTTGCGCGGCGCGCCTCGACGCGCCCGCCTGGTCAATTGCCCCGCGCGCGGCGTCGAGCGCGGCGAGCGTGGTCGCATAGGCTTTGCGCGCCTGGGTCAGTTCCTCGCCCGAAACCGCTCCACTGGGCGCGGCACTTTCGCGGCGGCGCAAGTCGATCCTGGCCTTTTCATGCTCGGCGAGAGCCGTGCGATATTGCGCCTGCACCTGGACCAGCCCCGCGCTCGACGTATCGACCTGCGCTGCAAGGGCCGAATTGTTCGCGACGGACTGACGAAAGCGGCGGCGTGCTGCGGCAAGTTCAGCTTCTGCTGCCGCAAGCGCGGCCCGGGCATCAGCCTGTTCGAGCCTGACAAGCACGTCCCCGGCCTTGACCTGCTGCGTATCCTTGACCAGCACCTCAACTGCTGGTGCGGCGATCAGTGGTGTGACCTGGGCCATTTGTGCATTCACATAGGCGTTGTCGGTGCTGACGTAATTGCGCGCCACCAACCCATACCATGCGCCCCAGCCAATGGCGATTACAGCCAGCGCAATGGCCAGCCGAGTGAGCCAGACCTTTCGTTTTGCCTTTCGCGATGCGGTGAGCGCCGGATCGACGTCAGGGGTTTCGCTGATGGTTTCGCTCATGATTCTGCCGATTCCGTAGGTGTCGTGGGTGTCGCCGCGAAGCCTCCGCCAAGAGCGCGGATAAGCGCCAAGGTTGCACCGCGCTCATAGGTTTCCAGACCGATGACCGCGAGACGCAAGTCTTGCACCGCCGCCTCGCTCGCGAGAACATCGAGATAGGTGACAAGTCCGGCTTGGTAACGCCCTCGCATCAAAGCGAGCGCATCTTCACTGGCCGCAAGAGCGGCCCGCGTAGAGGCGAGGCGCTTGTCGGCTGCATCGCGCTGCGTCACCGCGTCGGCGACTTGCTGGTAGGCGGTGACGACTGTCTGGTTGTAACTGGCAACAGCTTCAGCATAGGCAGCCTGAGCGCTTCCATACTGCGCCCTTAGTGCTCCGCCCTGGAAGATGGGCAGACTTATCGCCGGACCCGCCGTCCCGAACTGTGACCCCGTATCGACCAGATTGCCCAAACCGATGGATTGCAATCCGATCAGGGCACGCAGATTGATGGAGGGGAAAAACCCGGCGCGTGCGACCTTGATCCGGCTTGCAGCAGCCTCGACCCGTTCTCGCGCGGCAACGATGTCCGGGCGCCTTCCGATAAGATCGGTGTTCACGCCTTCGGGAACGCCCGCCGGGGTCGATGGCGAGAGCGGAGGGCGGGTTATGGAAATGCCGCGATCCGGCCCGGCACCGACCAGCGCGGCAAGCTGGTTGCGCCGCATCCCGATGTTTTCATCTGCCGCCGCAAGAACCTGTTCTGCCATGGCAACCTCCGCATCGGCGCGGCGCAGGCTGGCGCGATTGTCGAGACCGTTTCGCTCGCGCGTAGCGACCAGTTCGCGCTGGGCGCGGCGGTTGGCGAGCGCGGCCTCGGCATTGTCGCGTTCGCGGTAATATCGTCCAAGTTCGGCATAGGCGGCGGTGATGGCGACCGACAGGACAAGCCGCGCCTGTGCGGCATCGACCACAGCCGCACGAGCGTCCGACGTGGCAGCCGCATGGGCCGCGCGATTGCGCCCCCACAGGTCGAGGTCGAAGCCGAAGGTCAGCGAAACCTGGCCATAATCCTTCCAACCATCCGGCAGGAACTGGGCCGGAATGCCGGTGTTTCCGCTCTGGCGGCGAAGGCCGCCTTCGCCTTCGATACCGATGGAGGGCAACCGGCCTGCGCCAACGCGCTGTGCTTCGGCTTCGGCGCGTCCGATCCTGGCCATGGCGATGGCAACTTGCGGCGAGTTTGCCAGCCCTTCCTCGATCAGCGCCGTCAATTGCGGATCGCTCGCCAACCGCCACCACTGATCGGGAGGCCAGATTGTCTCGCCCCGCGCGGCAAGGGTCTGTGATGCGTCGATCGTGTCGGCGGTTTGCATCGCCGGTGCCACACCCGGCTTGGGAACCGGGACGCAAGCAGCGAGCGCGAGGACCGCGGTTGCTGCCAGCAGCGACCGATGATCAGCCAACATAGGCCCCCCTGCCGCTGGCGATCAGCTTCCCTTCCACATCCTCAATCCGGGTCTCGGCAACGCTCAACTGCTTGCCAAGCTTGACGACCTTCCCGATCGCGCGCAGCGGTCCCGAAGTTGCGGGGCGATGGAAATCGACCCGCATATCGGCGGTCGCCCGCGCCGAGCCGCCGAGCGCGTTGATCGTGTAAAGCCCCGTGAGGTCGATCAGCGCGGAGAGAATGCCCCCGTGCGCTGATCCGATCATCGGGTTGGAGACGATTTCATCGCGCCACGGCATTTCGAGGATCAGTTCGTCGGCGGTCAGCGCGACGATATCGAGCCCGAGCCAGCGGTGGAACGGAGCAATCAGTAGCATCTCGCGCAGGGATTGCAGCTTCTCGTCCGATGGTCTGCCGCTCATCGTCAAGCCCCTTGCCCGTGGGTGCGGATCAGGAAATCGACAATCGCCTCGCCGAAAATGTCGTTCTGGTCGCCGACCACCATGTGCGTGGCATCGGCGATGTTGCTGTATTCGGCGTGGGGAACCAGCCCGCGAAAATGGGCCACCGCTTCGGGGGAGACCAGGTCACTGGAGCCGCCGCGAACCAGATGGACCGGGAGGGTAAGCTTCATCGCGGCACCGCTGAGTTCGCTGCGCCCGTGATCGCCCGAATCGCCGTCCAGCTCATGGCGGCGCATCACGCCGTCGATAAAGGCCGGATCCCAGTGCCAATAATACCGCCCGTCTAGTCTTTGACGCAGGTAATGGGCCAGCCCCGTCGATGCCTTACGACTGGGGCGGTGCGGCAAATATTCGGAAATGATGCGCGCCGCTTCGTCCGGGGATGCAAAGCCCTCTCGCGCATGGGCGGCCATGAAACCGACAACCCGCGCGACGCCGCTCGCTTCCATTTGCGGGGTAATATCGACGAGGGTAAGTGACGCGAAGCTGCCCGGTGAAATTTGACCTTCGGCAACAATCCCGGCCAGCCCGCCAAGCGACGCGCCAATCAGTGCTGGCTTGCGATCCAGGTTGGCGGAAATGGCGACGAGATCACTGGCGAAATCGGCAATGTCATAAGCCCCATTGCTGGCCCATTCGCTGTCGCCATGACCGCGCAGATCGATGGCGATGGCGCAAAAACCATGACCGGCGAGCAGGGTCGAAATCTTCTTCCAGGCGCGTCGGGTTTGCCCACCGCCATGTGCAAGGACGACTGGCACGCCCTCTCTCGCCCCTACGATAGAGGCGGCAATAGCGTGGCCGGAATGCCCGGTCAGTTTGATCGACTCACTGTGCATGCGCACTTCTTACTGTATGATGTCTTACAGTAAAGTCTTTTCAATTGAGCGCGCGACGGCTATGGCGCGTGACCGATGCCCGAGGAAACCGACCAGAATAGCTTCGTCACCGAAGCCGACGAGATCGTCTTTCTCGTCGAGGAAGTGCCGCGCAAACTGCGCAAGTTGTTCGATGCCTCAACGGCAAAATTCGGACTCTCCCGAACCCAATGGCGCGCGCTCGCCTATATTTTCCGGACACCGGGTCTCACCCAGACGGAACTGGCCAAATGCCTCGAACTGGAGCGCGCAAGCGTAGGCCATGTGATTGATCAGCTGGAAAAGGCCGAATATGTCGAGCGGCGTGCAGTTGAAGGCAACCGCCGGGTCTGGACGCTGCACCTATTGCCCAAGGCAATCGACATACTACCCTCGCTCCGGCGAGAGGCCGACAAGATATACGCCCGGCTGCTTTCCGGGATTTCGGAAGCGGATTTCGCGGCAGTCAAATCCTTGTTGGCCGCAATGTCCAGCAACCTCGAGGAATAATTCCTTGGACATGGTCTCCGAAAGCGGCCCTCATGGCCCGCTGGCGGTCGCGCTGGGAGAGAGCATGGGGGTTAGCCCGCGCCCGTTTCTCGTCGCGGTCATGATCGCAGGAAGCGCGGCGTTTGCCACTCCCTTCGGCTACCAGACCAACGTGCTTGTCTATCAGATGGCGGGGTATCGCTACATGGACTTCGTCAAGATCGGGCTGCCTTTGAACCTGATCACCTGGATTGTTGCCGTGGCTGCGATCACATGGTTTTTCCCTTTCTGAGATCAGGCCCAACCCGGCCAAATGATGACCTCGTCAATCCATGAGCAAATTGACTTATACGGAAGACCATCCGCAAGCTCAGTGCGGTACTGCCCCTAGTTCAAAGCCTGTCTTGTCGTGCATGGCAAAGCGGTCGACGATGTCAGCGCTGGCTGCGTTGTAGCCGATCACGTTCACTTCAGAACCATCGCGGCGCAGGCGGGCGACGATCTTGTCGAGCGCGCCGACTCCGGAAATATCCCAGAAATGCGCCCTCGACACATCGATCGTCACGGGCCTGTCTCCCTCTGGCTGGAACGCACAGGTGAACCGGTCGACAGAGGCGAAGAAGATTTCACCGCGGACTTTATAAAGGACCATGCCGGTGTTTCTGTCGGAGGTGCGTTCCACCGAGAACATGCGGCGGACCTTGCCGGCGCAGAAGATGCCCGAGAGCAGCACGCCGGTCAGCACCCCGAGCGACAGATCGTGTGTAACAACAACGACGACCACAGTTGCCACCATGACGACCGAGGACGTCGGCGGATGGCTGCGCAGGTTGGGGATCGAGTTCCAGCTGAAGGTACCGATCGAAACCATGATCATCACCGCGACCAGGGTCGCCGCCGTCAGCAAAAAGGATGCTGCTTTCGACCGCGACGCACCCCATCAGGCGTCGAAGCCAAAATGTCGCCGCTGCGCGCTCCATTCATTAGGAAATGGCGCGGCCAGCGTGGCAAGATCAATTCCGTCGCCCTGTCGGCCGTCAAGAATTGCATCGACGATGTCAGGGGCCAGCAGCGTCATGCGCAGGACCCGGGTCAGATAGCTCAGGCCGATTTTTTCTTTCTCAGCGAGGTCCGACACCGATGTGTAGGCTCCGGTTTCCAGCAGGCGTTTCCAACGAAAAGCCCGGGCCAGGGCCTTCACCACCGTGTTGTCGGTGCGCGGGCGCTGAAGCTGGGCTCCGGCTGGCAGAACCATCTCCTTGCGGCCGCCGCGCTTGGTGATCTGGAAAGGAATGTGGATCGACACTGTCTGGGGAATTGTCACGACCTTGCTCACGCTGCCTCCTCCAGTTCCGGCACCTGCAGTTCCCGGGCCAGCGCATCGAGCCCGTCCACCCTCAGCTTCAGTTCCAGCCCGGCGCTGCCAACGATGACCCGGTCGATCAGTAGCTGCACGATCCGGGCCTGCTCGGCCGGGAATAGTTCATCCCACATTGGGTCCAGATTGATCAGTGCTTCCCGCGCTTGAGCTTCGGTCAATGCGGGCGCGTGTTTGACGGCCTCCTTCCATGCGCCGAGGATGATTTCCGGCTGCCGGAACACGGCCCGCAGTTGATTGACGACCGCGCCTTCGATTTCGGCGGCGGGGACGCGCCCGACCGTGGTGGAGCCTGCTCCATGGCGGAGTAGCGTCTGGCTGACATAGTAGCGGTAGAGCTTGCCGTTCTTGCAGGAGTGGGTCGGTGAAAACGCCCCGCCATCCGAACCCCAGAGTAGTCCCTTCAGCAAGGCAGGCGTATTGGCGCGCGCACGGTTTGCCCGGGTCCGAGGGCTTTCCTTCGTGATGGCGCGCACGGCATCCCAGAGCTCCTGATCAATGATCGCCTCATGTTCGCCGGGATAGCTGTTGCCCTTGTGGACGGCCTCGCCGATGTAGGCCTTGTTGGCGAGCAGGCGGTACAGGTAGCCCTTGGTAATCGTCTTGCCCTGGCGGGTCGTGATACCTCGCTCCCGCAATTCCCGCAGCAGAAGTGTGGCCGATCCGACATCGCGGAACCGCTGGAAAATGTAGCGGACATTGGCCGCCGCCTTTTCATTCACCACCAGTTTGCGGGACACCACGTCATAACCCAGCGGCGGGACACCGCCCATCCAGATGCCCTTGGCGCGGCTGGCCGCGAACTTGTCGCGAATACGCTCGGCGGTTACCTCGCGCTCGAACTGGGCGAAGGACAGCAGGACGTTAAGGGTCAGCCGGCCCATGCTGGTCGTCGTGTTGAACGCTTGCGTCACCGATACGAAGGTCACGTCGTTCCGGTCGAACACTTCGACCAGCTTGGCAAAGTCCATCAGGGATCGCGAGAGGCGGTCGATTTTGTAGACCACCACCACGTCGACCAGCCCGTCCTCGATATCCGAAAGCAGGCGCTTCAGTCCCGGGCGATCAAGGGTGCCGCCGGAAATCCCGCCGTCGTCATACTGGTCACGGACCAGCACCCACCCTTCGGCGCGCTGGCTGGTGATGTAGGCCTCACAGGCCTCTCGCTGGGCATGGAGCGAGTTGAACTCCTGCTCGAGCCCTTCTTCCGAAGATTTGCGCGTGTAGACCGCGCAGCGCAGCTTGCGCGTAATAGGCGTGTTCATGCGGCCCTCCGATGGTCCTTGAGGCCGAAGAATATCCAGCCGTTCCAGCGCGAGCCGGTGACGGCGCGGGCGATTGCGGACAGTGACTGGTAGGGACGACCCTGCCATTCGAAACCGTCCTGGGTGACGGTCACGGTGTGCTCGACGCCTTGCCACTCCCGGATCAGGCGGGTTCCCACGATCGGCTTGAGGTCGGCCCGCACGCGGCGGGTGGTGATGTTGCCGCCGTCGAGCTGTTCCCCCATCTGTTGCAGGCGCCTGACTGTTTCCTGCTTGAGGCCGCCGTAGGCGAGTTCCTGGATGCGATAGGCCAGTCGGCTCTCAAGATAGCGCCGGTTGAAGGCCGGCGGTTCCTCGCTGAACAGCTCGCGCCACTGCTTCTTCAGCTCGGCGACCGGAGCCGCCTTCATGGCGGCCAGGCGGGCAAGTACGGGATCGGGTTTCATTGTGCGTTGCTCCACTGAGTTGGAGGTGCACTACCGCTCTGTTCAGGTGCGAAGTGTAGCGGAAAGTCTCCATCCTCTTCAGATAATTGACCGACATTCCGGAGGTGCAGGCGGGCGAGGCCAAGCCCGAGGACGGCGCACAGCTCATTCCGTCGCTGGGTGGGGGACATGTTGCTCGGTGGCAGCGGATTCGGGCGTTTCACGTGTGGGTCTCCGTCTCTCGTCTGGCTGTGCCGAACGATGGTGCTGAGACGGAAAAGCCAGTTTGCCATGCGGAACGGGACAGGACGCAAGCCGCGCAATCAACAGGGTGTGAACAAGTCCAGAACATTGCCCCTTGCGCGCTGTATCGGTGGCGGCAATGATTGCTGGCGAATCAAGTAATCAGCCTAGCTTGATGAATGGGGGTCGCGTGTCACGAAAAGCGAGTTCTGCAGATCGCCGCGTTCTAGCGCTGACCGAAACGAGGCAGCCTAGCCCAATGAGCGAAATGGTTTTCCTCAATCCGCGCATCCAACTTTACAGCGTCAATATCTGAGCATGGGACGATCTATTTGCGAACGATAGCCCAAGGCAGAATTTTCGGAGACTTATATGGTACGCACGCCGGCCAAAACCTGCCCTAATCTTTCTCGGCTATTCGATGATGCAGAGCCTAGTTTGCTGTCCGGCTTTCTTGAAAGCAAGGTTTTCGAGAGGTTGAGCTGGCTTACGACCTACAAGTTCGATCCGGACAACCCGGACGGGCCGTCCGTTGCTAGAAACATGCTGCAGCTGGAAAAGAAGGACAGGCTGGGCCCGCTTGAGGCCGAAGCAGCGCGAATTGTCACAATCGCCAGCGACCGTGGAGAGTACGTCCTACAAGCTCTGGCGAGCGCCTCGCTCGAACCCGAAGACGCCAAGAAGCTTCTCAATCAGCGTGACAAACTCGCACGAAGCCTCTGGGCTTTTGTGCATCATCACGGCGTCTTTGAAGCGGCGGAAAACAGTCTGCACATGCGGCTGTACCGCCGTTATGACAAGCACTACCAGACCTTCATGGCCGAACCTTCAGTTGATGGCGGCCCGGATGCCGGCGGCGCAGTACTCGATGCGCTTCTTGCCGATCTGAACAAGCGTCTCAATCGCGGCGACGGATACAGCATCGACAGATTCGACATCCCAGCGGACGGCGATGAACCGGCTGCAGAAATGTACCTGCTTTTCCATCCCGATCCTCCCACGAGTGTTCGGGAGATCGATGACGAAGGCAATCGTTCGAGCATCTATTTCCGACCGCCTGGAGAGGCGATGATCGTCTATACCCCATCAACCGGACGGGTGCATGTTCGTGCGGGCAACCGAACGCTGAGGCATACTATCGCCGAGCGCTTTATCGAGACTGCTCTTGATCAGACCTATTCGAACCAGCCCGTTGATTTTCAGGCCTACGACATCTCGCAGTTCCTGAAGGGGTTCGACCTGGTGCCGCCCGAACTCGACGACGTGGTGATAGAGCGCGCGAAGGTGATCCGCGCCGACATCAGCATCGGAAATCTCGCGAACCGTCTCTCGCTTTCCACTACCATCAGCCAGGACATCTCAGCGGTCATCGAAAGCCAAACCGGCCTTCCGAAGATTTTCGAGCAGGCGATCGCGATCCGGTTGATCGAGATCGCAGTGCGATATCGCCGTGCAGGGCGAGAATATGCCCAGACTCTCGACTTCACGATTACCGACCGCAACACAAGCAGCCTTCTCAGCGTCGAAGACCCTTTTGAACGGGTTCTTGGCCATCGCCTGCTAAGACACTGGAATATCCTCCGGGAGGGTCGCGCGCCAGGCGATGAGGAAGGCATGGCTGTGTTGCCAGCGTTGCTGGCCATCTGGGACATCGGGGCAGACAAGGTCACCGGCGCATGGCTTCTGGATCGTGGTGTCGATCCAGGCCTCCTGACCGAACTGGGCTTTCTTGTGCCCGCCGGTTGGGAAGGCGACGATCTGATCGACGATGAAGACGAGGTAGGGCCGGTTGCAGCCGAGGTGATTGTCCGGGTCGAAAAGGCAGATGCTGAGGGTGAGGCTCACAAGGTAGCGGACCTAAAGGTTATCGAGGGACATGTGACGCCTGCCGGCAACCCGGATCGTTACAGGATTTATCGGGTGCGCGACGACTGGGTTGCTCAACACCTGAAGGAACGCCTTGAACAAGCGCTCGATGCGCCCGCTATCGAAAAGCTGACTGACCATCTCCTCTACCTCGGAACACTGGGTGTCGATGGCGGCGATGTTCCGATCTACCTCGCGCGTGGCCTCGACCGGGAAAAGGTCAGGTCTGCCATCGATACTGAGCTTCGCGCGCGCCACAATCTCGGTATCGGACTGGTTCTGCAAGCCGGCAACGCCCCGGGACCGTGTCTGGCAGCTAACGTTCTGACGCCGCTTGCCGATCAGATCGACAGTAAACAGCCGGAAATCGCGCTCGTCGCAGACAAACTCCGGTCCGTGTTTCGACGGCACCGGATCTTGGCTCGCGGGGGTCAGGCGGTCGAACTCACCCGAGCCGGGGAAAGCATCGCGACACTGTTCGTTCCCGGGAAAGGCAGCATCGACATCACCGGCGAGAACCGGATTGAGGTCATCAAGCGGCTGGTCGATGCCCACAATGCAGGGCCAATGCCGATGGCAACAGAAGGCCTCGTCAAGGGAATCGCGGAGGACCAGTCTCTGTCGAACATTTTCAAGCAGCCACTGTGGGATAAGCTGAAAGCTAACTTTCTCCGAAGCCCCGGAAAAGGGAAATGGGAGATCGCCATCTGATGGCTGGCTCCGATCCGGCTCCGATTGGGGGGTCTGACTAGCTCCGATTCGTGACGTCATTGGGTGTGCTCCCTGAAACGAGGAGCACCCCGATGACGACTCCCTACCTCTCCCGCCGCGTGGCCAATCAGAGCCACAACGCCGGCACGCCCCCTTCCAACACTCAACGTGAATGGCGCTGCAACAGCTGCGCCAAGCTGCTCGGCGTCTGCCGTGACAGCCAGATGCACCTGCGCTTTGCGCGGGGCCACGAATACCTCGTGGGCTTCCCTGTGGTGGCCACCTGCCGCGGTTGCGGTTCGCTGAACACAGTGACCGGTCCCGCGCTGCGCTGAGGCGCGAACACTCTCCAAAATCCCAAAAACGCAGAGGCGCTCGACGCCCTGACCTGGCCGGAAGGAGGCGCTGGACGCCCGGCCGCAAGGCAGGCGTCCAATGTCCTTCACGTGGCACGATTTCCACGGGAATCTCATGCATTCTTCTTCCACCCTCAACTTCCAGCGCGGCTTCGCCACGGTCCGTACCAGCCACGGCGCATTGACCCGTTTTCCGGATCCGGCGGCATTGCTGGATCACCTCCATCGCGGCGATGCGCCCGCAGACAAAAAGAACACCATCCTGACTGGGCTGATCGAGAGCGCCAAATCGAACGACCGTGCCGGGGACTGTGCTCTTACCCTTGTGCTGCTTGCGCTCTGGCCCGGACTGGATGGCGTCTTTCGGCGTTCCCGCGCCCGACGCCTCGGCCAGATTGACGAACTTGCCTCCGAGATTCTTGGGCGTGCCACGGCCGCGATCAGGGATCTTGATCTGTCGAAGGTCAACTGGATTGCTGCGACCATCATCAAGAACGTCGAACGGGACATCCTCCGGTCGCACAATCGGGAAGCCGCACGCCAGGGCATACAGGATGAGTTCGACACTGACCTGCACGGCGGGATCGCAGATTTCGTTGATCCCGACCTTTCACCGGAACGCCTGCTTGCCGAGCTGACCGACCTCATCGGAGTCGATGCAGAACTGGTCCTGCGCGTCGTGATCGATGGCTACACCCAGGCCGAGGCCGGCAAAGAAATCGGCCTGTCGGAACCGGCCGCGCGCAAGCGGTTCCAGCGCGCTCTGAAGCGGCTTCGTGACCACGCCGAACAAAAGTCCTGACCCCGCTGTCCCGCCCGGTGCGTGCCGTTGGCTTTTCAAATTCGGACGCACCGATCGTCCATCCAAACACAGGAAGTCCCAGTTGATGAGCCATACCACCGCCATCCCGACTGAGCCTCTGAAGCGGATCCCCGGCCTCTACCGTCGCTGGGAGTTGCCGGAAATCTTCGAGGTTCAGCGCCGGTATCACATCGAAGAAGCCGGCACCCACGCCGACGGCACCCCGCTGTTGGCCGTCTACTCCAGCGAACCTGAGGTCGATGCCCAGGCCAGCGATTTCCCCGAATGAGAGGTCTCGCCATGTTGTTCCCGAACCCGATCGCGCGTCTGCGCAAGTCCCATTACGCCCTCGAAGACCTGCCTGACGCAGTCACCTTCCCGAAGCACCCGGCCCGCGAAAGCGATGAACCGCTGCCGCTCGAAGATGCGACCGTCGATGATATCGCCTTCGCCATCGTCGCTGCCGACCAGGAAAGCATCGCTGCCTCGAACCGCGCCTCGGCCCTGAAGCGCCTTTACAAGATGGCCCGCGAGGCCGGCGCCATCGGTACCGACCCGGCCGTGAAGTCGGCGCTCAAGGGGAGTGCGAGCTGATGGCTATCTCGCTTGCCTCCCTGCAGACGTCGAGCACGCTGCGTCCGCCCCGTATCCTGATGCATGGCGTGCACGGCGTCGGCAAGACGACCTTTGCAGCGGGCGCCGATGCCCCGGTCGTCATCATGACCGAAGACGGCCTTGGCATGCTCAAGGTGCCGCACTTTCCGCTAGCGACGAGCTATGCGGATGTCGTCGAGGCGCTCGACGCCCTGCTGAGCGAAGATCACCCCTATCATACGGTGGTCATCGACAGCGTCGACTGGCTGGAACCGCTGGTCTGGGCCGAGACCTGCCGCCGCAACGGCTGGGCGTCGATCGAAGCGCCCGGCTTCGGCAAGGGCTATGCCGAGGCGCTGACGGTCTGGCGCGAATATCTCGATCGCCTGAACACCCTGCGCGATCGCCGCGGCATGGCCGTCGTCCAGATCGCCCACACCGACATCAAGCGCTTCGATAGCCCCGAGCACGAGCCTTATGACCGCTACGTCATCAAGCTCCAGGCCCGCGCTGCGGCCCTGCTGCAGGAGCACTGCGACGTCGTGCTTTTTGCCAACTACCGCATGTCCATCACGAAGGCGGACGTTGGCTTTAACAAGAAGGTCGCTCGGGCCCTCGGCTCCGGTGAGCGCGTCCTGCACACCGCCGAGCGTCCGGCCTTCCTCGCCAAGAACCGCTACGGCCTGCCCGACACCCTTCCGCTCGACTGGAAGGCCTTCGTCGCGGCCATGCCTCAGCCCGAACAGTCCTGATCCGGAGATTTCTCAATGGCACGTTTTGACACCGCATTCGATGCGACAGGCATCGAACCCACCACCGGCTACGATGTTCTTCCCGCCGGCAAGTACCGCGCCCAGATCGTCGAGAGCGAAATGCGCGTGACCCGCAACGGCATGGGCCAGTTCCTCTGGCTGATGCTCGACATCATCGAGGGCCAGTACCAGGGCCGCAAGTTGTTCGACCAGCTCAACCTTGTAAACTCGAACCCGCAGACGGTCGAGATTGCGCAGCGCACGCTGTCGGCCATCTGCCACGCGACCGGCAAGCTGCAGGTCAACGACAGCGTCGATCTGCACCTGGTGCCGATGACGATCCAGGTCGGGGTGAAGCCGCCCAAGGACGGTTACTCGGAAAAGAATACGATCCGCTACCTCGTCCCGGAAAAGACCACGCCCGCGGCGCCTGTCTATCAGGCCGCGCCCATGGCCTCGCAGACTCCGGCCGCTCCGGCTGCTGCTCCCTGGAACCGTAACGGCTGACCTCTGCAGGCCGCTGCGGGAAATCGCGGCGGCCTCGGCCAGACAAAGAGACTGACCATGACTGAACCGCTCAACGCGGCCCCTGTGGCCGCGAACGCCCCCGGCTTGCCTGAAAAACAGAGCCGCCTGATCGAACTCGACGACGCGATCGCCAAGATCCGCACCCAAATCGCGACCGCCGATCTGACCCGCCAGACGCATGGGAAACCCATCGACCCCGTCTGGTTCAACCGCGCTCGTACCGCGCAGCGCCACCTCTACCGGGAACGGGCTGAACTGCTCGCCGACGGCAGCGGCTGGCACCGCCGCAACAAGGTCAAGGACGCGCTGATCGACATCCTGCGCGCCCGCCATGATCCCGAGGTCTGGGCCGAGCTTCTCGCCGAAGCGCGTGCCCGCAGCGAAGCGGAGGATCTGTGATGGCAGAACTTCCCGCCCCGCCGACGCCGACCCTGACGGCGATCTACTCGGCCTATGAAAACCGCCAGGGTGACGGCTTCCGTGAGCACCTCGGTGCATCTCTGATCGGCAAGTCCTGCGGCCGCGCGCTGTGGTTCGATTTCCGCTGGGTCACGCCTTCGCGCTTTTCCGGCCGAATGCTTCGCCTGTTCGAAACCGGACAGCGCGAAGAAGACCGGATCGTCGCCAATCTGCGCTCGACCGGCGCCACTGTACTGGAAGTCGATCCCGAAACCGGTCGCCAGTTCAGGGTCGAAGCCCATGGCGGCCATTTCGGCGGTTCGCTTGATGGCGCTGCCCTTGGGCTGCTGGAAGCGCCGAAGACCTGGCACGTGGTCGAGTTCAAGACCCATTCGGTCAAAAGCTTTGCAGATCTCGTTGCCAAGGGTGTCGTGAAATCGAAACCCCAGCACGCGGCCCAGATGCAGATCTACATGCACCTGACCGGGCTGACCCGCGCCATGTACGTCGCGGTCTGCAAGGACACTGATGCGCTGCATATCGAACGGATCGAAGCCGATCCTGCTGAGGCGACCCGGTTGCTCGACAAGGCCAAACGCACCATTGAGGCCCAGCATCCCCCAGCCAGGATCAGCGATGATCCGACCTGGTTCGAGTGCCGCATGTGCTCGCACCACTCGGCCTGCCATGCCGGAGAGGCCGCAGCGGTCAACTGCAGGACCTGCCTGCATTCCACGCCGGTCGACGGTGGCTGGCACTGCGCCCGTCATGACCGCAAGCTTGATCCCCAGGACCAGCGCCGCGCCTGCCCCCGCCATCTCTTCATTCCTGATCTCGTCCCCGGAACCGTCACCGACGCCGGCGAGGATTTCGTCGCCTACCGCATGGCCGACGGCTCCGACTGGCTGAACGACGCGCGCCAGAAGGAGGCCGCAAATGCTTAAGCTCCGCCCC
>JACCDH010420210.1_pt1 | contig 17650 bp, 20 predicted proteins | sample 7442481 | NCBI WGS metagenome assembly JACCDH01 (sample SAMN15323433, study PRJNA562643) | freshwater metagenome | isolation source: river surface water | place: USA:Blue River Watershed | collected 2017-08-15
GTACAGCTTGGCATCGCGCCACAAACGCCCCAGCGGATACTCATTGATATAGCCGTTGCCACCAAAAATCTGCACCCCTTCGCCCGCCATCCAGGTGGCCTTCTCGGCGCACCACAAAATCACGCTGGCGCAATCCTTGCGCACCTGGCGCACATGCTCGGCCCCCAGCATGTCCAGGTTCTTGCCGACGGTGTAACAAAAAGCCCGGCCGGCCTGCAACACGGTGTACATGTCGGCCACTTTGCCCTGAATCAGCTGGAATTCACCGATGCTCTGGCCAAACTGCTTGCGATCGTGGATGTAAGGCACCACGTTGTCCATCACGGCCTGCATGATGCCGATCGGCCCGGCCGCCAGCACAGCCCGTTCGTAGTCCAGCCCGCTCATCAGCACCTTGGCGCCCATGTTGAGCCCGCCCAAAATGTGCGACTCGGGCACTTCGACGTTTTCAAACACCAGCTCGCCGGTGTGGCTGCCGCGCATGCCCAACTTGTCGAGCTTTTGCGCGATCGAAAAGCCCTTCATGCCTTTTTCGATCAAAAAGGCCGTCACGCCACGCGCACCCAACTCGGGTTCGGTCTTGGCATACACCACCAGCGTGTCGGCATCGGGGCCGTTGGTGATCCACATCTTGTTGCCGTTCAGCACGTAGTAGCCGCCCTTGTCTTCGGCCCGCAACTTCATGCTGATCACATCGCTGCCGGCACCGGGTTCGGACATGGCCAGAGCACCCACGTGCTCACCACTGATCAGCTTGGGCAGGTATTTCTGCTTTTGCGCCTCGGTGCCATTGCGCTTGATCTGATTCACGCACAGGTTCGAGTGCGCGCCATACGACAGGCCGACACTGGCCGAGGCGCGCGAGATTTCCTCCATCGCCACCATGTGGGCCACGTAACCCATGTTGGCGCCGCCATAGACTTCGGGCACAGTGATGCCCAACACCCCCAGATCGCCCATCTTGCGCCACAAATCCATCGGAAACTGGTCGCTGCGATCGATCTCGGCGGCTCGCGGGGCGATTTCGGCCTGCGCAAAATCGCGCACTGCATCGCGCAAGGCGTCGATGTCTTCTCCCAATTGAAAGTTCAGTCCGGGCAATGCATGCATGAGGGCACCTCAGTAAGTTTTGGGGATGGGGGCGAAAGTCGCCTGCATCAGGGCGCAATCCGACTCGGCACCCTGTTCGCCGATGTGGACGACGCGTGCGCCGGCCACGATCACTCGACGGCCCGCGCGAAACACTTCGCCACGGGCCAACAATGTGCCGCCCTGAAAGGCGGCCAGAAAATTGATCTTGTATTCGATGGTGGTCACTTCAAGCTCGGGGCTCGCCACGGTCAAGGCCGCATAGCCGGCCGTGATGTCGGCCAGCGCCCCGATGGCGCCGCCATGAAATCCGCCCTGCTGCTGGGTGATGCGATCGGAATAGGGCAATTCGATTTCGACCTGCCCGGAGCGCACCTTCAGCAGGCGCGCTCCCCAATGCGCCATCAGACCTTGGCGATCGAAACTGCGTTGCACCCTGTCCCACAAAGCCGGGTCTGAATGCGAATGATCGGGTGTGCTCATTTTTTGGTGTGCCGGGCCAGCAGGGCGCGGGCTTCCTTCTCTTGGACTTTGACCTCTTCCAGATTGATCTGGACTTCGCGCAACTGCTCTTCGAGCTGGGTTTTGTGCTGCGCCAGCACCAGCAAAAATTTTTGCAACTGCGGCACCGTGTCGCGCGGGCTGTCGTACATGTCGATGATCTCTTTGGCCTCGCTCAGCGACAGGCCCAACCGTTTGGCCCGCAAGGTCAGGCGCAAGCGGGTACGATCGCGGCTGCTGTAGACCCGGTTGCGGCCTCCGGCGCCCTCACGGGCCGGTTGCAGCAGGCCCATGTCCTCGTAAAACCGGATCGCACGCGTCGTCAGGTCAAACTCCTGAGCCAGGTCGCTGATGGTGTAAGTGGTCGCCATGTTGACAAATTGACGTTTACGTAAACGTCAATTATGAAGGAAAATCCCTCCAATGAACAACACCCCCGCCGAACTGCGCTACCCGTTGGCCCCGAATCGGCCCCAAGCCGGCCAAGTTCTGGACGTGGTCGATGGTGTGCGCTGGTTGCGCATGAGCCTGCCCTTTGCGCTCGACCACATCAATTTGTGGTTGTTGCGCGACCGCATCGATGGGCGCGAAGGTTGGACCGTGGTGGACACCTGCATCGACCACCCGGCAGCCCGCCAAGCCTGGGAGGGCGTGTTTGCAAATCACCTTGACGGCTTGCCTGTTTTGAGGGTAGTGATTACTCACATGCACCCCGATCACATGGGTTTGGCGCATTGGCTGTGCGAGCGCTGGCAGGTGCCCTTGTGGATCAGTCTGGGCGACTACCTGCATGCCCGTCAGGGATGCGGCACCGTGCGTGGTTTTGGCGGCGATGCCGCTCGCGCGTTTTTTGTCCGTCACGGCCTGACCGACCCGCAACACATCGAGGCGGTGGGTTTGCACGGCCCGCGCTATGGCGACATGGTGCCCGCCGTACCCGGCCAGTACCGGCGCCTGTTACACGACCAAGTCATCCGCATCGGTCAACGGTCGTGGCGCTGCATCGTCGGACATGGTCACGCACCCGAACACATGGCCCTGTACGACGAAGCGGGGGGGGTGCTGATCAGCGGTGACATGGTCTTGCCGCGCATCAGCACCAACATCTCGGTCTACGAAACCGAGCCCGAAGGCGACCCGCTGGGCCTGTTTCTGTCCTCTTTGGATCGTTATCTGGCCTTGCCCGCCGACACCTTGACCTTGCCCTCACACGGCGAGCCTTTTGTCGGCCTCCACACGCGCGTGGCGCAACTCAAGCAGCACCACGCCGAGCGCTTGGCCGAACTGTCCGAAGCTTGTCGCACGCAGCCGCAAACAGCGCTGGAGATGTTGCCGGTGCTCTTCAAACGACCCCTGGACGCCCATCAACTGGCGTTTGCCATGGGCGAAGCCATCGCGCACCTCCATCACCTGTGGCACCGCCAACGGTTGACACGCACCGTGGATGCGCAGGGTGTGTACCGGTTTTTGGCGGTTGAATAGGGCGTGGCCCATCAAAGATCGGTATTCAGCGCATGCTCACGCAATTCCTTGCGCCGCGCCGGATAGTCGGGCATCACCTGCCCCACCGCATCCCAAAACTGCGGGCTGTGGTCCATGACCTTCAAATGGCTGAGTTCGTGCACCACCACATAGTCAATGAGGGCGGGCTTGAGGTGCATCAGGCGCCAATTGAGCCGGATGCGGCCATCGGCGCTGGCGCTGCCCCAACGGGTGCGAGCCCCCGATAACCCCAACTGGGTCCAGCGCACACCCGCTTGCGCCGCAAAGAAATCCAGGCGCCCGGTGAAATACGGCTTGGCCTGGCGCATCAACCAGGTCTGCACGGCATCGCGCATTTGCTCCGGCGCAGCCTGGGGGGGCAAGCCCAAAAACAATTCGGCTGCGCCCGCCTCGGTAGACAGATGGGGATGCCGCAACCTGGCCCCCGCAGCAGCATGCGGGGTGGCCCCGGTGCGCATGACGACCTCTTGCCCCAAGTAGGGAAACACGGCGCCATCGCGCCACTCGATGGCTTGCTCCAGTTGCTTTTGTTTCAAGGCCCGGGTGTCGGCCAGCTTGCGCACGATCCAGTCGGCTTTTTCCAGCAACGCGGCTTCGATCTCCTTGATGCCCACCCAGCGGGGTGCCCGCACTTCGAGGCCATCGGCCCCGACCAGCATGCCGATGGTCCGACGGCGGGCGCGCTTGAGGACATAGGGCACGCTTTGCCCGGCCAGCACAAGCTGACGCACGCGAGGTGCTTGTGCAACGTCGTTGGCATCGGTGCGCTCAGCGCCTCTTGGGGGCGCAAAAGGCGAGGCAGGCGGTGTCGGCGCCGCCGGGGCGAACAAATCGAGGACCAGTTGCACCAGGCCCATGGCTTCAGGCCTGCGGCGGATAGGCCTCGGGATCGAGGCGCCGCATTTCGGCCTCGATCCAGTCTTCAACTTGCCGCATCAGCTCTTCGGGGTCGCGCCCGTGCGGATCGATGGGCGATCCAATGGACACATCGACCACGCCGGGGCGTTTGATCAGCGCCTTGCGCGGCCAGCACTTGGCCGAGGTCACCGCAATCGGGATCACCGGCGCTCCGGTTTCAACAGCCAGCCGGGTGCCGCCGGATTTGTAAGTGCCCCGCTCGCCACGCGCGATGCGAGTGCCCTCGGGAAACATGATGACCCACACGCCGCGCGACAACAACTCTCGCCCCTGGGCCACCACCTTGTTGAAGGCTTGCGCCCGCTGGCTGCGGTCGATGTGGATCATGTCCAACCGCCCCATGGCCCAACCGAACACCGGAACGCGAAGCAGTTCTTTTTTGAACACATAGGCCAACGGGTGCGGCATGATCGCCGGCATCAAAAAAGTCTCGTAAGTCGATTGATGCTTGACCAGCAAAATCGCCGGGCTGGTGCTGCCCAGGGGCAGATTCTCGAAACCATGCAACTGGTAACGCACGCCCATGATGACCCGCGCCCCTGCGATGGCCCAGCGCAGCCAGCGCGCCGCCCACCAATACAAGGGGTCACCACGCACGCCGGCCAAGGCCAGCACGATGATGATCAGGGCAAAGGGCGGCATGGTGACGCCCATCCAGACGAAATGCGCGATCGAGCGCAACCAGGCCATCATTTCGGTGTCCGTGCGCCGGGGGGCGCTTCAGGACCGCCATCGGGAGCCAGGTGCAACCAGTGCGCTGCAAAAGCCATCAAATCCTGATGCACCCGGGTGCCGGCCGGGAAAGCCGACGGCAGAGGCTGTCCGCGCAAGGCTTCGCCTTTGCCCGTCAGCACCAGATGGGGCTGACAGCCCACCGACACGCCCGCTTGCAAGTCGCGCAGGGTGTCACCCACCACCGGCACGCTCTGCATGGACACGCCGTAGCGTTCGGCGATCTGCTCAAACAAGCCCGGTGCCGGTTTGCGGCAATGACAGGCCTCTTCGGGGGCATGCGGACAAAAAAAGAAGGCGTCCACGCGCCCGCCGACCGCCGCCAACATCTTGTTGAGCTTGGCGTGCATGGCGTTCAGGGCCGCCATGTCAAACAAACCCCGCCCGAGTCCCGATTGATTGGTGGCCACGACCACATGCACACCGGCGTGATTGAGTTGAGCGATGGCCTCGAGGGCGCCGGGCAAGGGCTCAAACTCGTCAGCCGACTTGACGTAATCGTCGCGATCGACATTGATGGTGCCGTCGCGATCCAGAATGACCAATCGGGTGTTCATGATGGCTTCACCCGGCTGCCAGCTGCGACAAATCGGCCACGCGGTTCATGGCCTGATGCAGCTTTTTGAGCAAGCCCTGCCGGTTCAGGCGCAAATCCATCTGCTCGGCATTGACCATCACGCCATCAAAAAAGGCGTCGACTTCGGCACGCAGCACCGACAGGGCCTGCAACGAGGCGGTGTAGTCGCCTTGCTCAAACAGCGCATCGGCCTGCGGCAACACGGCCTGCATGCGCGCATGCAGAGCCTGCTCAGCCGGTTCTTGCAGCAGCACTTCGCTGACATGGGCATCGACCACTTGTTGGGCATCGCCGGCTTTTTTCAGGATGTTGCCGATGCGCTTGTTGGCAGCAGCCAGCGCGGCAGCCTCGGGCAGGGCGGCAAAAGCGCGCACCGCCGTCAGGCGCTGCGCCACATCGGCCAGGCGATTGGGTCGCAAGCCGAGCACGGCGGCAACCTCCTGAGCACTGTAGCCTTGCTCGCGCAAGCTGCCAGCGAGCCGGTCGTAGACGAAATCGGACAAAGCCTGGGTCGGATCGCTGATCAACGGGCCAAAGGCCGGCACCGCAGCTTGGCTCAGGGCATCCAGACCCAAGGGCAGTCTGGATTCGGTGAGCATGCGAATCACGCCCAGCGCATGACGGCGCAAGGCAAACGGGTCCTTGTCACCGGTGGGCAGGTTGCCGATGCCGAACATGCCGACCAGGGTTTCGAGTTTGTCGGCCAAAGCCACCACCAAACCCACCTCGTTGCGGGGCAATGCGTCGCCGGCAAAGCGCGGCTTGTAATGGTCCTCGATGGCCTGAGCCACTGTGTCACCCAAGCCATCGTGGCGCGCATAGTAGCCGCCCATGATGCCCTGCAACTCGGGAAACTCGCCCACCATGTCGGTCAGCAAATCGGTTTTGGCCAATTGCGCTGCGATGTCCACCTGCGCCAGAAACTCGGGGGCGGCGTCGGGCCACTGCCGGGCCAGAGCGGCAGCGATGGCGCGCACGCGATCGGTGCGCTCACCCTGGGTGCCCAGTTTGTTGTGATAGACCACTTTGGCCAAGCCCTCGACGCGCGAAGCCAAGGTCTTTTTGCGATCCTGATCGAAGAAAAACTTGGCGTCTGCCAATCGCGGACGCACCACCCGCTCATTGCCCCCCACCACCGCGCTGGCGTCGGCGGGCCGGATGTTGCTGACGACCAAAAACCGGTGCGTCAGTTTGCCTTGTGCATCCAGCAACGGGAAGTACTTCTGATTGGCCTTCATGGTCAGGATCAGGCACTCTTGGGGCACACCCAGAAACTCTGGCTCAAATTGGCAGACCAGCACGTTCGGACGCTCGACCAAAGCGGTGACCTCATCGAGCAAGGCGTCGTCTTCGATCGGCCGCACGCCGCCACCGACCTGTTTGGCAGCGGCCGCCAACTGGCGCTCGATCTCGGCACGCCGCTCCTCAAAACTGGCGATCACCGCCCCTTGATTCAAAAGGGTGTCGACGTAAGCGTCGGCATGGGTGATCTCGATGACCTCGTGGCTGGCCTCGAAGCGGTGACCACGGGTGCTGCGTCCGGCACGCAAACCCAGCGCCGCCACCGGCACCACTTGCTCGCCATGCAAGGCCACCAGGCCATGCGCGGGTCGCACAAAATTCACACTGCTCCAGCCCGGCAGGTCGCAGTCGGCGTGCAACTGGTATTGCATGACTTTGGGAATCGGCAACTTGGCCAAGGCCTCATCGAGGGCCTTTTGCAAACCCGTGGCCAAGTCGACGCCGCCAGCCAGGCTGTCGTAAAACAAAGCCTCGGCCTTGCCATCGGGCTCGCGCTGGAGACCTGCCACCACACGGGCGATGTCGGCTGCCGCCACCCCCAAGGCCTGCAATTTTTTCAGCAAAGCAGGGGTGGGCTGACCCTGGGCGTCCAGACCCACGCTGACGGGCATCAGTTTTTGCCGCACCGCCCGGTCGGCGGCCTTGGCCACCACAGCGGTGATGTGGGCCGCCAGTCGACGCGGGGTGGCATAAGCAGTGACTGCCGCCTGCACATCGGCCAGCCCTTGAGCCTTGAGTTGAGCCGCCAACACCTGCGCGAAGGCTTCGCCCAGCTTGCGCAAGGCTTTGGGCGGCAGCTCTTCGACCTGCAACTCGACCAGAAGGTTCTGTGTGCTCATGATCAGGCCACCTTCTTTTGCAACTGTGCGACCCACTCGGGCGGCGCCATCGGAAAGCCCAGTCGTTCACGGCTTTCGTAATAACTTTGCGCCACGCTGCGTGCCAGGTTGCGGATGCGGCCGATGAAGGCTGCGCGTTCGGTCACACTGATCGCCCCCCGGGCATCGAGCAGGTTGAAGGTGTGCGCGGCTTTGAGCACCTGCTCGTAGGCGGGCAGCGCCAATTGCGCCTCCACCAGGTGCTTGGCCTGTTTCTCGTGAGCACCAAACGCGGTGAACAAAAACCCGGCGTCCGAATGCTCGAAGTTGTAGGTCGACTGTTCGACCTCGTTTTGTTTGTAGACATCGCCATAGCTCAGGCCTTCGGTCCACTTCAGGTTGTAGACGTTATCCACCCCTTGCAAGTACATGGCCAGACGCTCCAGCCCGTAGGTGATCTCGCCCGTGATGGGCCGGCAATCGATGCCGCCCACTTGCTGGAAGTACGTGAACTGCGTCACCTCCATGCCATTGAGCCAAACCTCCCAACCCAAACCCCAAGCCCCCAGGGTCGGGTTCTCCCAATCGTCTTCGACAAAACGGATGTCGTTTTTCTTCAGGTCAAAACCCAGCGCCTCGAGCGAGCCCAGATAAAGTTCCAGGATGTTGCTGGGGGCGGGCTTGAGGACCACCTGATACTGGTAGTAGTGCTGCAAGCGGTTGGGATTCTCGCCATAGCGGCCATCCTTGGGACGGCGCGAAGGCTGCACATAGGCCGCTTTCCAGGGCTCTGGGCCGATGGCGCGCAAAAAGGTGGCGGTGTGCGAAGTGCCCGCACCGACCTCCATGTCATAGGGTTGCAACAGGGCACAACCCTGCGCGTCCCAGTACGACTGGAGCTTGAGAATGATTTGCTGAAAAGTCAACATGACCTGACCCGGGGGAACAAAGTTCCGATTGTAGGTCGGCCAAGCGCCTGTTCAGTCGAAACCGGCCTGGCGGCGAATGTCCTGGTGCCCGGGCGCCGTGAGCAAGTCGATCAGGGCCTGCGCCGCTTGCGGGTTTTGTGCCCGCGAGCTGATGGCCGCCGTGTAAACCGTCGACAACTCAAACGGGGCCGGCAACAAACCAATCAGATCCACACCCGAGGTGTAAACAATTTCGGTGACCTGGGTCGAGCCGATGGCACCCGGCAGGGCTTCGTCGGCCAGCGCCCGCATGGCCGTGGCGCCGTTGGGGTAAGTGCGCAAGCGCTCACCCAAGGTTTCCACCAGGCCCAACTGGGTCAATACCTGAAAAAAATGGATGCCCGCTGTGGCCTTTTGGGGGTCCGGGCAATACACCGCACTGGCCTGCGCCAAGGCTTGTCGCAAGGCTTCGGGGGTGTCTATGGCCGGGCGGGGCTGGCCGGATACCACCGCCACACCGGCTTTGACCGCCCCCACGGGCCGCACGCTGGCGGGGATTGCATGGCCCGACTGGACCAGGCCATCGATGAGCGACTGCGACAGAATCAGCAGGTCGCAAGGCTCACCGGCCAGCAACTTGTCTCGCATGACACCGACCGCCCCAAAGGCCCCGCCGATGTCCATGCCGGTTTTTTGGTGGAACTGGCCGGCCAAAGCCCCTACCAGCCCCTGCGCAGCACCGCCGCTGAGCACTTGGAGTTGAGCCATCGATCAGTCCACCTTGATGTTGGCGGCCTTGATCACAGCGCCCCACTTGTTGATGTCTTCGTTCAAGTATTTCTCAAACTCAGCCGTGCTCATGATCATCGGCACCGCGCCTTGTCTGGCCCAGGTCTGACGCACTTCGGGCTGACGCAAGACCTGATTGATGGTGGCGTTGAGCTTGTCGATCACGTCTTTCGGGGTGCCTTTGGGGGCCATCAGTCCGAGCCAAATGGTGGCCTCATAGCCAGGCACGCCGGCCTCGCCCACGGTGGGCACATCAGGCAACACGCTGGAGCGGGTTTTGCCGGTGGTGGCCAGCGCTTTGACTTTGCCCGCCTTGACGTGCTCGGTCATGGTGGTCACGGCATCAAACATCAGATCCACCTGGCCCCCCAGCACGTCGGTGCGCGCACCCGAGCTGCCCTTGTAGGGGATGTGAACCATGTCGACCTTGGCCATGTATTTGAACAATTCGCCCGCCATGTGATAGGGCGTACCAGGGCCCGACGACGCGTAATTGATCTTGCCCGGCTGAGCCTTGGCTTTGGCCAGCAAATCAGCCACCGTGTTGATGCCCGTGCCGGGGTGCGCCACCAGCAACAGATCAGAATAGTTGACCGGGGCGATGGCCACAAAGTCACGCATCAGGGCGAACGGCTTGTTCGGGATCAGGGTCTCGTTGGCCGTGTGGGTGTTGGACATCATCAGCAGGGTGTAGCCGTCGGCCGGGGCCTTGGCGGCGATGTCCGTGCCAATCACCGACCCGCCACCCGGGCGGTTGTCGACCACAAAGCTCTGCCCCAGGCTGTCTTGCAGGCGTTGGGCGATGAAACGGGCGTAGTTGTCGGCCGGGCCACCGGTGGCAAACGGCACCACGATTTTGACCGGGCGATTGGGGTAGGACTGAGCCAGCGCGGTGCCGGCCAACCAACAAGAAGCACCGGCCAAAGCGGCCAGGCGCAAGAACAAGCTGCGTTTCATGGAAGTCTCCTGATGGGTGATCACTGAATTTTGCCCATGCGCTTGACCACCTCGGCCATTTTGCGGGCATCGTCTTGCACATATTTTTCAAAGTCGGGGGTGTCCTGGTAGAGCACCGGGCTGCCGGCGTTGCCGATCACCTCTTTGACTTTGGCGTCATTGGCTGCCGCCCGGGCAGCGGCACGCACCCGCTGCAGCACCGCGTCGGGCACACCCGCCGGGACAAACAAACCCGACCATTGGGCATATTCGGCGGCAAAGCCCAATTCGCGCAAGCTGGGCACATCGGGCAATGCGGCCAGCTTGCCGTTGCCCCAATGGGCCAGGGCGCGCAACTTGCCCGCCTTGATGTGCTGCAACACCGTCGCCGGGCCTGACGACACCGCTTCAATCTGGCCACCGAGCAAGGCCACCACGGCTGGGCCTGCGCCAGTAAAAGGGATGTGATTGAGTTTGATGCCGGCCGATTGGGCCAGGATTTCCATCGGCACATGCATGGTGCCGTAGTTGCCCGAAGACCCATACGCGATCTGCCCGGGGCGCTTGCGCGCGTCTTCGACAAAATCTTGCACCGACTTCCAGGGCGAGTCGGCCCGCACGGCCAACACCGTGGGGTCGGCGGTGTACCGGGCCACGGGACGCAAATCGCTCAGGGCAAACAGCGGGGCACGCCCCAAAATCGCATCGGCTTCCGGAATCACGGTGAGCGACGACAAGGCCATGAGCAAGGTGTAACCATCGGGCTTGGATTTGGCCACCGCACCCATGCCGATGCCGCCACCTGCGCCCGGCTTGTTCTCGATCACCACCGCTTGACCCAACTCGCGGGACAAGGCTTCCGCCACCGGGCGGGCCACGATATCGGCCAATCCGCCGGGCGGGAAGGGCACCACCAGGCTGACGGGTTTGGAAGGGTAAGCCTGGGCCCACAGCGGACCAGTCAGGCTGACCGCTCCAGCGGCCACACCGGCGCGCAAGACTTGACGTCGCAACATGAAATTCTCCTCTTGAGTAGAGCGCTTTGAGGGGGCGCTTGTGTGAAGTTACTCTATCATCTGATCAATACCCGATCAACGCCGGTGTTTATGGCACTCAAGCCAAAATACATCCCGTTTAAATTTTCTTCGCACAAGGATCATCATGCGCATCGCGACTTTTTCGCATCAGGGCCAGACCCACGTCGGTTTGGTCAACGCCGACCAAACCCAAGTGACCGTGCTTCAACTCAGCCCGGCCGAGAGCGCCCTGGGCGCCCTGCCCCTGATCGAGCGCCTGGTGGCCGGCCAGGCCCTGCCCGCCCAAGGCGCCACGCTGGCTCTGAAAGACGTGCAACTGATGGCCCCGATCCCCAAGCCGCGCCGCAATATTTTTTGCGTTGGCAAAAACTACCATGCCCACGCCAAAGAATTCGCCAACAGCGGCTTTGACAGCAGCGCCAAAGTGGGCGGCGAGGTTCCCAGCGTCCCCATTTATTTCACCAAGGTGCCCGAGTCGGTCGTGGGCCCCACCGACACCGTGATCATCCCCTCGGGCGTGTCTGATGCGATCGACTACGAGGTCGAATTGGCGGTGATCATTGGCCAGGGCGGCAAAGGCATCACCAAGGCCAACGCCATGAAGCACGTCTGGGGCTACACCATCATCAACGACGTCACCGCCCGCGACTGGCAAAGCCGCCACATGCAATGGCTGTTGGGCAAATCGTTTGACACCTTCTGCCCGATGGGCCCGTGGTTGGTCAGCGCCGACGAGTGCGACGCCACCCGCACCCACGTGCGCACCTATGTCAACGGCGAAGAGCGCCAAAACGCCAGCACCGAAGACCTGATCTTTGACATCCCGACACTGATCGAAACCCTCAGCGCAGGCATCACCCTGTATCCCGGTGACATCATCGCCACCGGCACACCCGTGGGCGTGGGCATCGGCTTCAAGCCGCCCAAATACCTGAAATCGGGCGATGTGGTGCGGATGGAAATCGACGGCATCGGCACCATCGAAAACCCTTTCAAATGACCTCGGGCGACTCGCTGAGGCAGGCCGCCGCCTGCTCCAGCAGCACCTGGGCCTGCTCGCCCCAGTAAGCGGGCGTTCCAAACCACGGAAAGTGCCGGGCAAAAGCCGGGTCATCGACCCGGCGTGCCAGCCAGGCGCTGTAGTGGATGATGCGCAGGGTTCGCAACGGCTCGACCCAGCGCAGTTCGGTGCGGTCAAACGGCCGCACCTGCTCGTAACCTTCCAGCAAGCACGCCCACTGCCAGCCCTTGTCGCGGGAGTCGGTCGAAACCAGCATCCACAAGTCTTGCACTGCCGGCCCCATGCGGGCGTCGTCCAGATCGACAAAATGCGGGCCGCCCTGCGGCATGTCCAGCGGCGTCCACAGCACATTGCCCAAGTGGCAATCGCCATGCAAGCGGATGTGCCTGGGGCTGGACCCTGCGGTGGCCTGCTCGACCGCCGCCAAGGCCTGGCGCGCGGCGGCGTCCCAAGCGGCTTGTTGTGACGCATCGATCAGGCCACTGGCCCACAGATCGCGATGCGAGTCCCAGCCCAAAGTTTGCAGATTCAATTCAGGTCGATGCTCAAAAGGCTCTTGCTCGCCCACCCCATGCAGCCTGGCCAAAAACCGACCGAGCCACGTCAGCACCTCGGGGTCATCGCAATCGGGCTGTCGACCGCCCCTGCGAGGCGCGACGGCGAACCAGAAGTCGACGTCTTCGTTCACCACATGCCGGTGCAAGGTATCGCCTTGTAAATCCATCGGAGCCACCATGGGGACTTCCTGCTCGGCCAGCTGCAAGGCAAAGCGGTGTTCCTCGCGGATTTGCGCCTCACGCCAGCGGCCCGGCCGGTAAAACTTCGCCACCACCGGTGGTTCGTCATGGCGATGCGCCAGATAGACCCGATTTTCGTAAGAGCTCAGTGCCGACAAGCGGCCATCGACATCGAGCCCGACCGACTCCAGCGCCGTCAGCACCTGCTCGGGCGTGAGTTGGGCAAACGGGTGCTCAGACACCCCACACCACGTCGCAGTCGTGATCGATGCAGCGCCTGAGCATGTCCATGAACGGCACAGCCCGCTGACGCAGCGTGACCAACTCTGCGGGCTCGGCCTGCGCGTCGTCCGGGTCGGCCTGTTCACGCGCCAGGGTTTCCTGACGCTCGATCGCGTCTTGCAAGTCGCTCAGGGCCTGCGGCATGTCGGCGCACAACACGATGCCGCGGGGCGCAGGTTCTTTGCCAATGATGTTCAGGATCATGCGCCCATGGGGTTCGAGCATGATCAGGTCACCCGTGGCCTTGGATTTGAATTTGTAGAGCATGGGACGATTGTGCTTCAAACCCCGGCAGCCGTCGACTCAATCTGAGTCCAGACATTGCCGCGCCACTTCATGAAACGCCTCGGGACGCTCGTATTGCACCCAGTGCCCGGCGTCAGGCACGACATGAAAGCCCACATGCTGGCAAGCAGCCATGACCTCGGGGATCCGGGCCAGGTTGTCGCCATACAAGGCATCGTGCTCGCCCCATATGGTGTGCACCGGACAATTCCAGCGCGGCATGCGCTCGACCAGGGGGTCGCCCCCTGCGATGCGCCGACGCCGCAAGCGGTCGCGCTCGATGTTGCGGGCTTGCATGTCGATGGTGTCTTCGGTGATGCTGGCATCGTGACGCAACATGAAGATGCGCAGGTTGTGCCGCAACACCTCGCGCTGCTCGTCGCGGCTCATGTCGTCGCGCATGCCGCGCAGGGCCAGTCGGGGCCCGAACAGACCCAGACCCGGGATGCCCACCAGCACCATCTTTGAAAAAAGCGCTGGGAAATCTGCGGCGATGAAACCCGCCGTCATGCCGCCAAACGAAAACCCCATCACCTCGTGCGGACCCGGCCCCAACAAACCCGCGATGCCTTCGGCAACTGGTTTGTACAACCCATCGACATCGCGTGCGCCCGGGGGCAAGTCAGAGTCGCCAAAGCCGGGCAAATCGAGCGCATAGACCGCCCGATGCGCTGACAACGCCTGCACATTGGCCGCCCAATGCGACCAACTGCCGCTGCCACCGTGCAACAAAATCAGGGGTCGGCCGGCCGACTCGTTCCAGACGTGCCAGACCTGTGTGCCGTGCGGGGTCGGCCATTCGATGCGGCGCGCCAGCGCCAGGATGTTGCGGTGATTCATGGATGCGTTGAAGATGATGCTCGTTGTCAAACTGCGCAGCGATGTTAATCGAAGCGCATCTGGACTCGCGCACAATCGATGCAGCATCAAGCCAAACGTGTCGCATCAGAGATCCTTGACTGAACACGTTAAGCACATCTGTCCACTTGGCAAATGCCATGGAATTGCGTCACGATTCCGTGGCAGCCACGCTGTTTCAGCACCCGTTTGATTGAAGCAAGGTGATCTACTTACCCGCCAGGCGTCACCTTTGAATTGAGTCGATGGCGTAATGGGCCGCAGCCACCTTGACCCGCCCGAATTCATCGAAATGAAACACTTCGGCCACAGGCCCACGCAAGCCCTGATCGTGCAGGGTGATGCTGTTGACACCGACCAGGGTGGCGAGCAGCTCAAACTTCAAGTCGGGAAACATTGCCAGCGCCTTGGCCCAGTACGCCCCCACCGCTGGTTTGCCTTTCAGGGTTCCGCCGGGCTCGCCCATGACTTGGGCGATGGCTGGTGAGGTCATTTCAAAATCGTCGGCGTAATGCGACAAGATCCGGTCCAGGTCATGATCGTTCCAGGCCGCGAGCCATTGCCGGGCAAAGTGATGGGCGAACGAAGCGGTGATCATGAAAGCCAATGGCTTCAGTTGGTCATGGGTGTGCACAACTCGATCAAGGTGCCATCGGGTGCTCGAATATAACTGACGGTTTGCCCCCAAGGTTTGAGTTGAGGTGCGTTGAGCGACACGGCCCCCATTTGACCGCCTTGTCGTGGGCACTTGCCACATCTGCGGTAAGCAAGGCGATTTCCATGCCCAAAGGCTTGTCAGATTGATCTGCGCGCACATACCCTTCGGGGAAATGCGAATTGCCCAACGCATGTTGTGCAAATGCCAGGGTGGTTTCACCTGTGTTCAACTCACCATACTCGCCTGTGGGCACAAATAGTTTTTGTGTAAAGCCAAAAGCCGCTTCAAAAAATGCCAGCGATGCCGTTACATCGGATACATAGATGATGGTATAGCCCAGTTTCATTGCGTTTATCCTGCCTCTGTATCTTTAATGCACTTGTGTGAAGGACATCTTCAAACAATCCCTTCGTCTCCAGGGTTTTCATGATGATCCTTTGGCGTCTGCCGACGCGAGATGATGCACCACACACAATTTATTGCCCTCGGTATCCCGAAAATACGCGCCATAGTAGTGGGTGTGATACTCGGGCCGCAAACCTGGCGGGCCTTCGCAGCGCCCTCCACAAACCAGCGCCGTTTGATGGACAAGATCCACCACTTCACGACTGGTTGCCTGCCAAGCCACCATCTGCCCATTGCCAGCCGAATGGGGTTGGCCATCAAAGGGCTTGCCGATCAAAAACAAGGGCCTGGACTCGGATGGCATTTGCCAGCCCGCCCAAGGTCGCGATGGGTCACTGAACCGCTCTTGCAAACCCAACAAAGGCAACACTGACCGATAAAAGGCCATGGCGCGGTCGAAGTCGCAAACGCCGATGAAAACATGTGAAAACATGTTTATCTCCTCGTTCTGGTTCAACGACGCTCATGGCGGGCTTGAACACGGGTCATGAGCTCAGTGCACTTGCCTGAACACCTGATCCAGGGTCTTGGCATCCACGATGTTTTCAAGCCAAATTTCGAGCTGCTCTGGCGTTGAGGATTGGATGCGTTGGATTGTGACGGGTTTGAGCGCACCAAAGCGTTTGGCGATCAGTCGCTGCATCGTTCTTCGCAGGGCTTCCTGCCGCCCCTCTTGGTGCCCCTCTTGCCGGCCCTCTTGCCGGCCCTCTTGGCGACTCTGCTCGCTCAGTTCTTTGCCCCAACGCTCAAATTTCTCTTCAAGGTTCATGACAGTTCCTTCCGGTTTGGCAAATTCATGCAACAACTCTGCGGCAATGGAACTGCGATTGCCTGTGGCGGCCAGAGCCCACTTGCGGATGTCTTCGCGCAATTCGTGTTCGTGGGCCAATATCTCTTTGAGTCGCACCAACACTTGTGTCAACTCGTGCGGCTGCTGCGTCTGCTCGATGCGCATCACCAACGCCACCACATTGTCTAGTTTATCCAATGTCCCCAGGTTTTGTCGATGCAGATCAATCAGCACAAACTTGTGCTCGGGCGGCTCGGCCAGCCAGCCACACGGCGCACGCCGGAACCGATCGGACAATCGGTTGCTTTGTCGCCACGGTGCCAAACCGTTGTAGATCACGATCGACAACAACGGCGGCCAACCCAACCGACTGCTTCCCTTGTGCTGCCGCAAGTGGCATCTGACGATGTGAACCCCATACTCGACCATGCGCAGTGGCATCGCATGAGCCTTGGTGCTCTGAAACTCAATGTGGATCAGCACCTTGCCGATGCCGTCCGGAGCGGCAACCTCGTAAACCATGTCGGTGTTGAGTGCCCTGAGGACATCTGAAATGTGCTGTTCGGGCATGCGGCGCAGGGTCAACCCATCGCACTGATCCAACCAAGGGTCTGCCACAAAACCACGCAACAGATCGCGCACCATGCGCGGTGAAGAAAACAGCTTCTTGTAAGCAGCGTCGCTTTGGCGGCGTGGCATGTTGCAGCCCCATCAAGAGTGAAACCACTATTGCACCACCAAACAGATGGCTCACAACGTTGACATCTACAGCTGGAGCAGTGATCTGTGCACTACAGATCGGACTGGTAGCGTCGCTCCATGTCGGCCTGCGACTCAGGCACCAAGTCCAGGCCACTGTGGGCGTTGATCATCTCGGACATGGTGGGCAGCGCCTCGCGCGGGACATGGCGCGAAGCGTCCCACAACTGCGAGCGCATCAGGGCCTTGGCGCAGTGCATGTAGGCCGACTCGACCCGGATGTGGACCACCAGCTTGGGCACACGCCGCTCGTCGGTGCACGCCTGCAGGTGCTCGGGGTCGACCGACAAACGGGCCTGACCATTGACGCGCAAGATCTCTTTGACCCCCGGCACCATGAACAACAACCCGATGCGCCCGGTCTCGGCGATGTTTTGCAACGAATCCAGCCGGTTGTTGCCAGGCGAATCGGGCAACAGCAAATCGCCGGAATCGGTCACCCGCACAAAGCCCGGCGCACCGCCGCGAGGCGAGGCATCGAGGTTGAACGCCCGATCACTGGTGGACATGACCACAAACGGCGACAGCGCGATGTAACGGCGGCAAATCTCATCGAGGTGGTGGATTTCTTTGTGCGCTGCTCTCAAGGACGGGGGACCGTAGAGACTGCGCAGGTCGATGTCGGTGGTGTGGGTCATGGCGCCTCGGACTGTAGAGGTGATGTAGGCAATATAGCCCAAGAACCTGCTTGGGCTGTCACCCTCGCTCAAAACCTCCTGGGTTGGCTATTCACGCCAGAACAATA
>JACCDH010153504.1_pt1 | contig 17648 bp, 14 predicted proteins | sample 7442481 | NCBI WGS metagenome assembly JACCDH01 (sample SAMN15323433, study PRJNA562643) | freshwater metagenome | isolation source: river surface water | place: USA:Blue River Watershed | collected 2017-08-15
CAGTCCGAAGCGGCCACCGCCGCCACTGCTGCCCACTTCGCGGCGGCCGTTTTGCTCGGCGATCACCGTGACCGACAGGCGGATCAGGGGCCGAACATCGGCGGCCAATGTGCCGTCGGCGCGGGCCACCATCACCACATCGTATTCGGTGGCCAGACCGGCCATGACCTGCACCACACGCGGGTCTTTGGCTCGGGCGATCTTTTCCACCCGTCCCAGCAAATTGACCTTGGCGGTGCTGTCCAGTGTGGACATCGGGTCCAGTGAGGGGTAGAGCGAGCGGCTGGCCGAAATCTTGCGCGCGGGCACCTTGATGCGCTTGTTTTGCGCTGCGGCGCCAATGGATCGCACCGTCATGGCCGCGTCCATCAAAGAGGCTTCGGAGATGTCGTCCGAATAGGCAAAGGCGGTTTTCTCGCCCGATACCGCCCGCACGCCCACGCCTTGGTCGATGCTGAAGCTGCCGGTCTTGACGATGCCCTCTTCCAAGCTCCAGCCTTCTGAGCGGGTGTATTGAAAGTACAGATCGGCGTCGTCGACCGCATGCGCCTTGATGGCGTTCAGGGCTTGAGTCAGGTGGGTTTCGTTCAGACCAAACGGGTCAAGCAACAGGGACTTGGCCGTGGCCAGGCGTTCGATGGTGGGTTCGCGTGAAATCATGGACCTCATTGTAGGGATTGCGCAATCCCTTTGTCCGCAGCCCGGGACAGGTCAGCTTTGAACCAGTTGTTTGGACTTGGCAATCGCCATCAGGATGCCCAGGGCAAAGCCCAAGGTGACCATGGCGGTACCGCCATAGCTGACGAAAGGCAAAGGCACACCCACCACCGGCAAGATGCCACTGACCATGCCCATGTTCACAAACGCGTAGGTGAAAAAGATCATGGACACGCTGGCTGCCAGCAAGCGGCTGAACATGGTGGGTGCTTGTGAGGCGATCACCAAGCCTCGGTAGACCAGGAAGAAGAAGCCCGAAATCAGAACCAGCCCGCCAATGAATCCGAACTCTTCTCCAAAGGCCGCAAAAATGAAATCGGTGGTACGTTCCGGAATGAACTCCAAGTGGGTTTGGGTGCCTTGCATGAAACCCTTGCCCCAAAAGCCCCCAGAGCCAATGGCGATCATGCCCTGGATGATGTGAAAGCCTTTGCCCAAGGGGTCTCGGGCAGGATCGAGCAAAGTGCAAACCCGCTGGCGTTGGTATTCATGCAGGATACGCCAGTCCACATCCGCTTGGCACAAAGTGGGCTCCATGATGACCAGCACCACCATGCCCGCCAAAGCCAGCACCACCGGTGGCAAGATCCAGCGCCATTTCAGCCCTGCAAAAAAGATCACCGACAAACCAGCTGACAACACCAGCAATGAGGTGCCGAGGTCTGGTTGCTTCATGATGAGGCCCACGGGGACACCCAGAATCAGCATCGCCATCGCAAAGTCCAGCGGCCTGAGCCGCCCTTCACGTTTTTGAAACCAAGCCGAGAGCATGAGCGGCATCGCGATCTTCAAGATTTCACTGGGCTGGATCACGACCCCCAGGTTCAGCCAGCGCCGCGCCCCTTTTTTCGTGAGCCCAAACAAGGCCACTGCGATCAACAAGGCCACACCCACCGCATAGACCGGAACTGCCCAAGCCATGAGTTTTTGCGGCGGCACCTGGGCCACCACAAACATGATGAAACCAGCCAACACCATGTTGCGCGCATGGTCCACAAAGCGGCTGCCATGGTCATAACCCGAGGAATACATGATCAGCATGCCCACGCAAGCGAGCATGAAAACAGCAAACGCCAAAGGCCCGTCAAAGCCTTCGACCAAGCCGACCAACCGTTGACCCAACGTGGGTTTTTGAATCACTGCAACCATGGTGCGATTATCCCTTGATCAAACCTGAGCGCACTCAATGGCTACGGCCACTGCGGAACATGCCATGGGTTTTGCGGTTGAGCACGCCTTGCGCAGCCAGCTTGTTCATCGAGGGGCTGGCGTGCGCGTGGGTGATGGCCAAACCCAAAGCGTCGGCCGCATCTTGCCTGGGCACCACCGGCAACTGCAGCAGGCGCTTGACCATCTCCTGCACCTGCGATTTGTCCGCCCGGCCATGACCCGTGACAGACTGCTTCATTTGCAAAGCGGTGTACTCGGCCACCGGCAAACCGCAAGACACCAGCGCTGTCACGCAGCAGCCGCGGGCTTGCCCCAACAACAAGGTGGCTTGAGGGTTCACGTTCACAAACACGATCTCCACCGAGGCCACATCCGGCTGGTAGCGTTCATGGATTTCGCGGATGCCGTCATAGATCACTTTCAGGCGTGCTGGCAAATTGCCCATCTCTTCCTTGGTGGTCTGGATCACACCGCTGGCCACGTATTGCAAGCGTGAGCCGGTCATGTCCAGCACGCCAAAGCCCGTGGTCTGCAAACCTGGGTCAATCCCCAAAATGCGCACGGTTGCAGGTGTGTTCATGGCAGCACCACATCGTTCATGCGGCCCACGATCACTTCGGCACGGTTGGCCAAATACGGGGAATGGGGGCGTTGTTCAAAATACCGTGGACGCGGCAGCATGACCGCCAAGCGTGCGCTTTCCCAAGCGCTCAAGGCCGATGCAGGTTTGCGAAAGTAATGCTGCGCTGCCGCCTCTGCACCAAACACCCCTTCACCCCACTCCACACTGTTGAGGTAAATTTCCAGGATGCGGCGTTTGGATAAAAACGCCTCCAGACCCAGGGTCAAGACCATCTCCTGGGCCTTGCGCAGCAAGGTGCGCTCACCCGACAAGAACAAGTTTTTGGCCAATTGCTGCGTGATGGTCGAGCCCCCCACAATTTTGGGCTCAACCGGTTTGGCATCACCCTGACGCTGGGCGCGCCGCTCGGCCTGCGCTTTGGCTTTGGCATTTTTGCCCCAGGCCTTTTCGAGCGAGTCCCACCAAATGCCGTGGTGCTGCGTGAATGCACTGTCTTCCGAAGCCATCACCGCACGCTTGAGCGAGGTCGAGATGCGGTTCTGATCCACCCATTCCTGCCGCCAGGGCAAGCGCCCTTGCCGAGTGAGGACCTGCCAGACCTGCGAGCGTTCAAAACTGGTGGATTCAGGCGAGATCACTGAAAAACTGGCGATGCGCAGCAGGAGAAAAACCTGCAAACACAGGACGGCACAAGCAAGCAAGGCACACCAACGCACCAAAGCCTTCATGGGATTCCTTGCACAAAGATTCGTATCACAACAACAGACTCACTGATCCGGGGCCAGCATGCGGGTTGACAAGGTGTCGTCACGCGAGAACATGAAACGCGACACCACCACAATCTGGTCAGCCTGGCTGCGCATTTTGGCGCCAAAAGGATCAAACGGTCCGGCACTGCGCACAATGGCCACAGCACGCTCATCCAACAGAGGGTTGCGCGAAGAGCTGGCCACCTCGGTGCTCAGCAGCTCACCCCGGCTGTTGACCGTGATCACCATGGTCAATTTTCCATAGAGCTTTTCACCACGCGCTTGCGGAAAATTCTGGGTGCCTTGGCTTTCGATGGTGCGGCGCAGCTTGTCGTAATACAAGGCATACACCGTCTCTTTGGTGGCGGGGCTGATGTAACGTTTGCGGGGCGAGCCTTGCGTCTGCGCCACGCGCTGCTCAATCTGCGCCAGCTGACGCGTCAGTTGTTGCTTGCGCTCTTCGCGGGCCTGGCGCTCATTTGCGTTGCTCTTGTCACCGGGGTCATCGCGCGACAACTCGTTCAATTCGGTTTTGAGCTGGGTGAGCAAACGCATCTGCTGCACTTTGAGCGCTTCAATCTTGCGCTGCATTTCCGTGATGTCCGTGCCCGACTCGGTGGTCGCTGCAGCAGGTAATGGCGAGGTGGCCATGTGCACCTCTGGCACCTGTCCGCCGCCCGCCAGACTCACCTGCGCCAGCGCTTGCGCTTCAGGAGGACGTTCATTGCTGCGTGCGTTGACCAAGACCACTTCAAGCGGCGTATCCTCAAATACCCGATTGAAAGTTTCCGGTGCAGCGAAACGCAAGGTCAACAAAGCCAAGTGCAGGGCCAGCGAAATGCCCAGGGACCATTGGAGCGTGCGGTGAGGGGCCAAGCGCTTCATGCTCAATCACGCACCGTCGCTTTGTGTGCTGTCGTTCAGGTCGACGGCGATCGTCAAAGGACCTGCGCTCAGGGCTTCGTCGTCTTCCGCTTCATCGGTTTCATCGGCGGCCACCTGCGGTGCATCCAGATGTGCCGTGACAGTGCCCTTCACATCCAATGCCATCAGGTCGATCTCGCCCAGATGCACGCGCACACGGGCGCCACGCGTCAAGCCTTGCGCGCCCATCACACTGAACATGAGGGGCAGACTGTCGGCGCGCACCAGCCAAATGCCCCCGCCCATTTCCTTGACCAAGCTGGCTTCCAACTCGGTGATGCCTTGCTGCTGCACATGGCGCAGCGTCCAGTAGCGCTCCATGCTGGACTGCACGGCGTTGTAGGCGCTGTAGGCCGCGTCAAAACCACTGATGATCGAGAACAGCTCGGCGTCTTTGGGTTTGAAGGGCGCCGCCAGTGCGGCCGTGGCGCCATGCTTGGCACAGGCAATGATCTGCCATTGGTTGACCAGATCGGTGTAACGGCGCAGGGGCGATGTGCTCCAGGCATAGCTGGGCACGCCAATGCCCGCGTGCGGCAAGGCCTTGGTGCCCATGCGCACCTTGACGCCAGGCGCCATGCTGGCCTGGCTGCGGTAAATGCCGGGCACGCCCAGGCTGGCCAGCCATTGGCCCCAAGTGCTGTTGGCCAAAATCATGGCCTCGGCCACCATCAAATCAAGCGGCGCACCGCGCTGGCGCAGGCCAATCAACACGGCCTCTTCGCCCGTGGGCGGTGCATCGTTGCTGGGCCGGTCGAGCTTGAAGCTGTAATCCGGCCGGTTGAAGCTCTCTGGCTTGCCGCGCACCACTTCGCGGCGTGCTTTGAGGGTTTGGGCCAGACGCCAAAAGAATGCGAGGGTCGCGCGGTCTACCGGCAAATCGGCGGGGGTGTCAGCTTGATCGGCCTCCAGCCACTCGCGGGTGATGGTTTGGTCGAGCTGGTCGTGGCGCAGGTTGGCCAGGATGTTGACCCGCTCCAGGCGGGTTTCGGCGTGTTGCACGTCCAGCGTGTCTTCGCTGAAGGTCACATACAAGGACACCGCCGGGCAGGCACGGCCTTCGATCAAGGTGTAGGCCTGCACCACGCTGTCGGGCAGCATGGTGATCTTGTAGCCCGGCATGTAGACCGTGGACAAGCGCGAGCGGCCCAGCTGGTCAATGGCACTGCCGGGCGTCAGGGCCAAGCCTGGCGCTGCGATGTGGATGCCCACGGTGACGGTGCCGCTGCCCAAGCCCTGCAAGGACAAGGCATCGTCGATCTCGGTGGTGTGCGAATCATCGATGGAGAACGCCTGTACGGGCGACAAGGGCAATTCGTCCGTGATGGCCGGTGCCTGCAAGGCCGGAAAACCTGTACCTTTCGGGAACAAGTCGAACAAGAAGCGCTGCCAATGGAAGTCCCAAGCCGAGGCAATGGCCCCGGCGTTTTGCAGCAAGTCCAATGGCGCGGTCTGGCTGCTTTTGCTGGCCTCGACCACGGCTTTGTATTCGGGCGTGTTTTTGTCTGGGCGAAACAGGATCTTGTAGAGCTGCTCACGGATCGGCTCAGGGCAAGTGCCTGCCACCAAGTCAGCCGCCCAAGCTTCGATCTGCGCCTGGATTTGTTTTTTCTTTTCGATCGCGGCCAAGGCTTGCTGCACGATTTCGGCCGGGGCCTTGCGGTATCGGCCTTTGCCCGCGCGCCGGAAATAATGCGGCGCCTCGTGCAGGCGCATCAAGGCAGCGACTTGCTGCACCGTGGTGGCCGCGCTGCTGAAATAGTCTTGCGCCAAATCGGCAAAACCGAACTCTTCGTCTGAGGCGAACTCGTAGGCCAGCTCCAACTCAATGCTCGGGCTCAAAGTCACCGCCTCGCTGAGCAAAGCAGCCGGCGCGGGCTTTTCGAACTTGAGCAGCATTTGCGCCGCCTTGACTTTGACCCGCTTGCCTGAGTCCAGCTCGACCTGCGCGGAAGCCTCAGCTTCGGACATGACCCTCCCGGCCATGAATTTGCCGGCTTCTTCAAATAATACGTACATGCTCAGATTTTCCCATGCCTGCCCGCCGTTCCGGCAACGAGGCTTCAGACCAGGCGAAGAAATTCCAGGATTTCAGCTTTGTAAAGATCGAAATCGCTCAGCGCATGGTCACCGCCCTCGATCAGATGCACCCGACCGGCCTTGTGGCGCGCCAGCATTTCGCGCCAGTCGAGCACTTCATCCCCTTTGGCGATCAAGGCCAGGGTCTTGGGCTGGGTGCCAGGCGCTTGAGCCTCCAGCACTTGCAACTCATGCACATAAGCCGCATCAAAAAAGATGCTTTGCGCCGGATCGTGCCAAACAGGCTGTTCACCGATGTACTTGGCCAAATCACGCGAAGGATGCACTGCCGGGTTGATCAGCACCGCAGGGCACCCCAAGTGCCCAGCCAACCAGCTGGCATAGAAACCGCCCAAAGACGAACCGACCACCGCCATGCCTTGCACAGGCCAATCGGCCACAAGCGAGCGCAAGTCGTCGATGGCTTGCCGTGGCGAAGCGGGCAACTGAGGGCAGCACCAAGTGACGCCCGGATGATCTGCCTGCACCCAGCTGGCCATTTTTTGGGCTTTGGCCGACTGGGGTGACGACCTGAAACCGTGGAGGTACAGAAGGTGCGTGGTGCGCGGCATGCCCAGCACAGCCGACATCACCAAGCGGGCTGCAAGGCGGCAAAACCCTTGGGCGCCTGGCTGGACTTGTCGAAAGTCACGATTTCATAAGTGTCTGGTTGCGCCAGAAGCGCGCGCAGCAACTGGTTGTTCATGGCGTGGCCCGAGCGGAAAGCGCTGTAGGCGGCCAACAAGGGATGACCCACGATGTACAGATCACCCATCGCGTCAAGGATCTTGTGTTTGACGAACTCGTCGTCGTAACGCAGACCATCGGCATTGAGCACTTTGTAATCGTCCATCACGATGGCATTGTCCAGACCACCGCCCAAGGCCAGGCCGTTGGCGCGCATCATCTCAACGTCTTTGGTGAAGCCAAAGGTGCGCGCACGGGCGATGTCCCGGGCGTACACGCCTTCGGACATGTCAAACACCACCTGCTGTCCTGTCGAATCGACTGCGGGGTGATGAAATTCAATCTCAAAACTCAGCTTGTACCCGTGATAAGGCTCCAGGCGCGCCCATTTGATGTTTTGGCCTTCGCCTTCGCTCACTTGCACAGGTTTGAGCACGCGGATGAAACGCTTGGGTGCTGTTTGCTCGACCACCCCCGCGCTTTGCAACAAGAAGACAAACGAAGAAGCCGAGCCGTCCAGGATGGGAACCTCTTCGGCGGTGATGTCAACATAAAGGTTGTCGATCCCCAGACCGGCACAAGCGGACATCAAGTGTTCGACCGTGTGCACTTTGGCCTGGCCCACCGAAATGGTTGAAGCCAAGCGCGTGTCGGTCACCGATTCGGCTTTGACCGGGATGTCCACGGGCTCGGGCAGGTCCACACGCCGAAACACAATGCCCGTGTCGGGTGCTGCCGGGCGCAGGGTCAACTCGACCCGTTGGCCGCTGTGCAGGCCAACGCCAACGGCTTTGGTCAGGGTTTTGAGGGTACGTTGTGCGAGCATCACTGCATTTTAAAGGTGCATGCTTTTCCCTGCTCTTACAGGGTTGGCGGTCACGCAACCACCTCCGCGACCAGAGGATCGTCACGTCAAAGCAAAAAAGGCCAGACGGGACATGCCCGTCTGGCCTTCAAAGCACCAGAAATGATTCAGCTGGCCAGAGATCAGTCGGCTTGCTTGCGCAAGAAGGCCGGAATCTCAATGTCGTCCATGCCGGCATTGGCCATGCCATCCACACGGGCTGCCGCGTGGGTGCGGTTGTTGCGCCAGTAGGCTGGAATGTTCACGCCATTGGCCGCTGCAGGTGTTGCGGCGTTCAATGATGGTGCTACAGCGTCCTGACCGCCCATCATGAAGGGGGCATTGTCAGTGCCTGTGCGCAGCACTTGCAGCGGAGGGGCTGTGCGGCGTGCACCTTGCTTGGACAAACCCGTAGCCACCACCGTCACACGGATCTCGTCGCCCAGACTTTCGTCGTAAGCGGTACCGTAGATCACATGGGCATTTTCCGAAGCATAAGCACGGATGGTGTTCATCGCCTGCTTGGACTCGGACAGCTTGAGCGAGCCCTTGGCGGCGCTGATCAGCACCAGCACGCCCTTGGCACCCGACAAATCCACACCCTCGAGCAATGGGCAGGCCACGGCTTGTTCGGCGGCGATGCGCGCGCGGTCAGGACCGCTGGCTGCTGCCGTGCCCATCATGGCTTTGCCAGGCTCGCCCATCACGGTGCGCACGTCTTCAAAGTCGACGTTCACATGGCCCGGCACGTTGATGATTTCAGCGATACCGCCGACGGCGTTTTTCAGCACGTCGTTGGCGTGGGCGAAAGCCTCGTCCTGGGTCATGTCTTCACCGCCGGGCAATTCCAGCAGTTTTTCGTTCAAGACCACGATCAGGGAATCGACATTGGCTTCGAGTTCCTGCATACCGATGTCGGCATTGGACATGCGGCGGCCGCCTTCAAACTCGAAAGGCTTGGTGACCACGCCCACAGTGAGGATGCCCATCTCTTTGGCAATGCGTGCGATCACGGGCGCCGCGCCAGTGCCTGTGCCACCGCCCATGCCCGCGGTGATGAACAACATGTGCGAGCCTTCGATGGCAGCGCGGATGTCGGCTTCTGCGCTCTCGGCGGCTTCGCGACCTTTTTCTGGCTTGCTGCCAGCGCCCAAGCCGGTTTGACCGAGCTGGATGAAACGGTGCGCGGCGCTGCGGGCCAAAGCCTGTGCATCGGTGTTGGCGCAAACAAACTCAACGCCCTGGACGTTGCGCTCGATCATGTGCTCGACGGCATTGCCGCCGCCACCGCCGACGCCGATCACTTTGATCTGGGTGCCTTGGTTGAATTCTTCGGTTTGGATCATTTCAATGGACATGGTGCTACTCCTAAATATCTGCAGTTGCCTGAATTTTGTGAATCTTGTTTTGAGTGAAGTGAAGGGTTTGTCAACATCGACAAGGCCTCAAAAGCGGGGGACTGCCTCGGGCCAGAAAGCGTTTTTTCCAGTTCATCAGAAGTTCCCCACAATGAAGTCTTTGAAGCGACCGAAAGCGTTGTTGACGGAGCTCTTCTTTTGCGTGACCTTGAACCCGCGCAGGCGAGCCATGCGGGCTTCTTCGAGCAGCCCCATGACGGTGGCGGCGCGCGGCTGGCTGACCATGTCGGCCAAGCCACCCGAGTACTTGGGCAAGCCACGGCGCACTGGCTTGAGGAAGATGTCTTCACCCAACTCGATCATGCCGGGCATGACGGCACTGCCGCCTGTGAGCACGATGCCTGAGGACAACACTTCTTCGTAACCGGACTCGCGGATGACCTGGTGCACCAGCGAGAAGATTTCTTCGATGCGTGGCTCGATCACGCCGGCCAGCGCCTGCTTGCTCAGCATGCGAGGGCCGCGGTCTCCCAAGCCAGGCACTTCCACTTGGGCATCCGGATCGGCCAACAATTGCTTGGCATAACCGCTTTCGACCTTGATGTCTTCCGCGTCCTTGGTCGGGGTGCGCAGCGCCATGGCGATGTCACTGGTGATCAAGTCACCCGCGATCGGGATCACGGCGGTGTGACGGATCGACCCGTTGGCAAAAATCGCCACGTCTGTTGTGCCTGCACCGATGTCGACGCACACCACACCGAGTTCGCGTTCATCCTCAGACAGCACAGCGAGGCTGGACGACTGCGGATTGAGCAACAACTGGTCCACTTCCAGACCACAGCGGCGTACGCATTTGATGATGTTCTCGGCCGCGCTTTGGGCACCGGTCACGATGTGCACTTTGGCCTCCAGGCGCATGCCGCTCATGCCGATCGGCTCTTTGACTTCCTGGCCATCGATCACGAATTCTTGTGGCGCCACCAGCAGCAAACGCTGGTCGGTCGAGATGTTGATGGCGCGGGCTGTTTCCATCACGCGGGCCACATCGGCAGGCGAGACCTCTTTGTCTTTGATCGCCACCATGCCACTGGAATTGATGCCGCGGATGTGGCTGCCGGTGATGCCCACGTTCACACGGGTGATCTTGCAATCGGCCATCAGCTCGGCCTCTTTCAAGGCCTGCTGAATGCTTTGCACCGTCGCGTCGATGTTGACCACCACGCCGCGCTTGAGACCATTGCCTGGCGCAATGCCCAGACCAGCAATTTTGAGCTGACCATCAGGCAAAACCTCGGCCACCACCGCCATCACCTTGGAGGTGCCAATGTCCAAACCCACCACCAGATCTTTGTACTCTTTTGCCATATGAATCACCGTTTCCGTTGTAGTCCTGCTTGATCGCTCAAGGCTTTTTCTTGTCTTCTACTGTGCTCACGCCCCGCAAACGCAAGGCGTAACCATCTTTGTGGCGCAAATCGGCCCCCACCAGCGACACTGGTGTTCGTCCATACCTCGCCGTTACTTGCGACAAAGTTTTAAAAAACATCTGCAATTGAGCGCCCAACTCCGCTTGCGTGCCTCGCCCCAGCTCCATCAAAGCACCGGTTTTGGTCAGCACCCGCCAGCTGCCTCGCGGCGTCAATTCCAATTGTTCAATGTCCATGTCCACGGCCTGATAAAGAGGCTTCAAGTAGCGGTACATCCTCATGACGTCGACCGACTGACCTTGCGGGCCTTTCATGCGCGGCAGGTGCTCGACATCCACGTCATCCAATTCGGCTTCAAAAACCTGGTCTTGTTGATTGACCATGGTGGAGGCCCCTTCCTCACCCCACAAAGCCATGGGATGGTGCTCCTGCAAAACAGCACGCAGACGATTGGGAAAGTCGCGGTGAACCACAGCCGAACGGACCCATGGCACCGACTCAAAGGCCTGACGTGCGACATCCAGATCGAGTGTGAAAAAGTTGCCATTCAGTCGAGGCATCACATTGGCCTTGAAAGTCACTGCATTGTTGCGGCTGACTTCACCCTGCACACTGATTGAATCGATGGCAAACACCGAATGTCGCAGCAAACCCCATGCCCCAGCGCCCAACGCCAACAACACGACCCCCACCACCAGCAAATTGGCGGTGAAGTTCATGAGCCGGACGTCCATCGGCAAAGGCATGGCTTTTTTCACCCGCGCACCTCCTGATGGTCCAACGCTGCAGTGGCCAGCAACTGGGCGCACAGCGCCTCATAGCTGATGCCTGCGGCACGGGCCGACATGGGCACCAACGAATGGCCGGTCATGCCCGGCGAGGTGTTGATTTCCAGCAAATAAGGCTGACGGGTTTGGCCATCGATCATCACGTCGATGCGGCCCCAGCCGCGGCAGCCGAGCACCTGGTAAGCCTTGACCACCAGCGCCTCGATGGCGGCTTCCTCGGCAGCTGGCAAACCACTGGGCACGAGGTACTGGGTGTCGTCGGTGAAGTATTTGTTCTGGTAGTCGTAATTGCCTTCTGGCGCCACGATGCGGATCACCGGCAAGGCCTTGGCGGATTCGCCTGCGCCCAAAACGGGACAGGTCACTTCGTCACCCACAATGCATTGCTCGCACAAGATGTCGGCATCGCATTGCGCGGCCTGGGTCAATGCGGCGGGCAACTCGTCGGCGCGGGTGACCTTGGTCACGCCAATCGAGGAGCCTTCGCGTGCTGGCTTGACGATCATGGGCAAACCCAAGGCAGCGATCAATTTTTCAGCCGAAACGCTGGCCAATTGTTCGCGGTGCACCAGTTCATAACGCGGTGTGGGCAGGCCCTCGGCGATCCAGACACGCTTGGTCATGGTCTTGTCCATCGCGATGCTGGAAGCCATCACGCCGGAGCCGGTGTAAGGGATGCCCAGCAACTCCAGCGCGCCTTGCACAGTACCGTCTTCGCCATAACGACCATGCAAAGCAATGAAGCACAGGTCAAAGCCCTCGCGCTTGAGCTCACTGAGGTCGCGCTCGGCGGGATCAAACGCATGCGCCTGCACACCCGAAGCCTGCAAGGCTTGGAGCACGCCCTGACCGGACATCAAAGACACCTCGCGCTCAGCGGAACGTCCGCCCATCAGCACAGCCACTTTTCCCAATTTTGAAGTGCTCATGCAGCACCTCCCATCTCTACAACTTTGGCAGGCACGGCACCGATGGTGCCCGCACCCATGCAAATCACCACATCGCCATCACGTGCGTTGGTCAACACCGCTTGAGGCATCTCGGTGATGTCATCGACAAACACCGGCTCCACCTTGCCCGCCACGCGCAAAGCACGTGCCAAGGACCGGCCATCGGCGGCCACAATTGGCGCTTCACCGGCGGCATAGACCTCGGACAACAAAACGGCATCGGCGCCATTGCCAATGACTTTGACAAAGTCTTCAAAACAATCACGCGTGCGGCTGTAGCGGTGAGGCTGGAAGGCCAAGACCAAGCGGCGACCAGCAAATGCCCCTCGGGCGGCCGCCAAAGTCGCGGCCATCTCCACGGGGTGGTGACCGTAGTCGTCGATCAAGGTGAATTGCCCTTGCCCATCGGCGGTGCGCACCTGGCCATAGCGTTGGAAACGGCGGCCCACACCTTTGAAACCAGCCAGGGCACGCTGCACAGCAGCATCGTCCACGCCCAACTCGACGGCCACGGCCACGGCCGCCAGCGCGTTGAGCACATTGTGTTTGCCCGGCAGATTCAGCACGATGGGCATATCGGCCATGACCACGCCGTTGCGGCGCTGCACGGTGAAATGCATCTGGCCGTCCACGGCGCGCACATCCACAGCGCGCACTTGCGCGCCTTCGTTCAAACCATAGGTGGTAACCGGACGCGCGATGTCATTCAGGATGGTCTGCACACCTGGATCGTCGGCACACATGATGGCCGTACCGTAAAAAGGCATGCGGTGCAGAAAGTCCACAAAGGCGGCTTTCAAGCGGGCCAAATCGTGGCCATAGGTTTCCATGTGGTCCGCGTCGATGTTGGTCACCACCGCCATCACGGGCAACAGGTTCAGGAAAGACGCATCCGACTCGTCGGCCTCGACCACGATGTAGTCACCGGTGCCCAGCTTGGCATTGGCGCCTGCGCTGTTCAGACGGCCACCGATCACGAAGGTCGGGTCCAGCCCGGCTTCGGCCAGCACGCTGGCGACCAAACTGGTGGTGGTGGTTTTGCCGTGTGTACCGGCAATGGCCACGCCTTGCTTCATGCGCATCAACTCGGCCAGCATCACCGCACGCGGCACGATCGGGATGTGGCGCTCGCGCGCGGCCAGCACTTCGGGGTTGTCCGCCTTGACGGCGGTGGAGGTGACCACGGCATCGGCATCGCGCACGTTGTCGGCGCTGTGACCCACATGCGTCTGGATGCCCAGGCCAGCCAGACGGCGCAAGGTGGCGCTGTCCGACAGGTCAGAGCCCGAAATGGCATAACCCAAATTGAGCAACACCTCGGCAATGCCGCTCATGCCTGAGCCGCCAATGCCGATGAAATGAATGTTTCGAATGGCGTGTTTCATGCCGCCAACTCCTCACAAGCCATCACAACCTCCCGAGTTGCATTTGTTTTTTTCTGTTCGTGGGCTTTTTGGGCGCAAGCCAGCAACTGGCTGCGGTCCAGATTTTGTAAACGTGCGGCCAAAGACTCGGCTGTCAATTCGGCCTGCTGCACCAGCCAGCCGCCACCGTGCTCCACCAAAAATCGGGCATTGGTGGTTTGGTGGTCATCCACCGCAAAGGGGAAAGGCACAAACAAGGCGGCCACACCCACGGCGGCCAATTCGGTCACAGTGCTGGCGCCTGCACGGCAGATCACCAGATCGGCCTGCGCAAAGGCGGTGGCCGTGTCGTCGATGAAGGGGGTCAACTCGGCCTGCACACCAGCGGCCAGGTAGTTGGCGCGCAGTGCATCGATCTGCTTGGCGCCGCTTTGGTGGATGACCTGCGGACGCTGTGCTTCAGGGATCAGGGCCATCGCTTGCGGCACGGTGTCATTGAGCGCCTTGGCGCCCAGACTGCCGCCAACAACCAGGACGCGCAATGGACCGCTGCGGCCGGCAAAGCGCTCCGCTGGCGTGGCTTGTTGCGTGAAAGCTTGACGCAGGGGGTTGCCCACCCATTGGCCGGTTTTGAAAACTTGCGGGAAAGCGGTGAACACGCGATCAGCCACTTGGGCCAAGACCTTGTTGGCCATGCCTGCCACCGAGTTTTGTTCATGCAGGACGACGGGCTTGCCACACAGGCTGGCCATCATGCCGCCCGGGAAGGTGATGTAACCGCCCAAGCCCAGCACCACATCGGGCTGGACGCGGCGCACCACCTGCAGGCTTTGCCAGAATGCCTTGAGCAAGCGCAGGGGCAGCAAAGCCAATGTTTTCAAGCCCTTGCCACGCACGCCGCCGAAGTCGATCGCCTCGAAGGCGAACCCACGCGGAGGGACCAACTGGCTCTCCATGCTGCTGGGCGCGCCCAGCCAGTGCACACGCCAGCCGGCATCACGCAAGGCTTCGGCCACAGCCAAGCCGGGGAAGATGTGCCCGCCCGTGCCGCCGGCCATGATCAATGCGCATTTTTGTTTGAGTTCGGTCATGCCCGACCTCCACGCATCATTTGTTTGTTTTCGGCATCGATGCGCAACACGATGGCGATCGCCACCAGGTTCATCATGATGGCCGAGCCGCCATAACTCATGAGCGGCAACGTCAAACCCTTGGTGGGCAAAGCGCCCAGGTTCACCCCCATGTTGATGAAGGCCTGAAAACCGATCCAGATGCCCACGCCTTGTGCCACCAGGCCCGAGAACACCTTGTCCAGAGCGATCGACTGGCGGCCAATGACCATGATGCGGCGGGCCAGCCACAAGAAAGAAAAAATCGCGATGGTCACACCCACCAAGCCGAACTCTTCTCCGATCACGGCCAGCAAAAAGTCGGTGTGCGCTTCAGGCAACCAATGCAGCTTTTCAACACTGCCGCCCAGACCCACACCCCAGATTTCGCCACGACCAATCGCGATCAAGGAATGCGACAGCTGGTAGCCCTTACCCAATGCATGCTCGGCACTGAAAGGGTCGAGGTAAGCAAAGATCCGCTCACGCCGCCAAGGCGATGCCGCGATCATGATGACAAATGCGCCCACCAGCACCGCAAAAATCAGAAAGAACATGCGGGCATTCACACCGCCCAGGAACAAGATGCCCATGGCGATGATGGCGATCACCATGAAAGCCCCCATATCAGGCTCGGCCAGCAAAAACACCCCGGCCACGGCCACGGCGGCCCCCATGGGCCAGACGGCGCGGAAGAAATGTTCCTTGACGTCCATCTTGCGCACCATGTAATCGGCGGCGTAAATGATGGTCGCCAGCTTGGCCAACTCGGAGGGCTGGAAATTCATGATGCCAAACGAGATCCAGCGGCGTGCACCGTTGACCCCTTTGCCAATGAAGGGTACCAGCACCAGGGCCAACAGCACCAGGGCCAAAACAAACATGGGACGCGCCACCTTTTCCCAGGTTTCCATGGGCACCTGAAACGCCAGCAAGGCCACTGCACACCCCATCACCAACGAAATGATGTGACGCGTCAGGAAATGGGTTTGTGCGTAGCGCGCGAAACGGGGGTTATCAGGCATCGCGATCGAGGCCGAATACACCATGACCATGCCCCACATCAGCAAGGCCACCACCACCCAAACCAGGGCTTGGTCCACCCCCTGCAAACGGGCTGCCGAGCCTGGCGACTGACGCGCAAATTCATACCCGCCGAGATTGACCGGCAAGCCATGGCCCGAAGCCACCGGCGCACTCGCACCACCGCCAGTGAACAAGGCCGACATGCGTGCGAAGCTGCCGCGCAGGGTTGACATGAAGCCTTGGCTTTCGCTCACAGCGCGCCCTCCATGCTCACACCGGCCGCTTCCGCCAGATCGGCGACAGCCTGCACAAACACGCGGGCGCGGTGCTCATAGTCCTTGAACATGTCAAAGCTGGCGCATGCGGGCGACATCAAAACGGCATCACCCATCTGTGCCAGGGCTGCGGTCTTTTCTACCGCCGCTGCCATGTCCACAGCATCCTCGACAGGCACGTCCACGCCGCTCAAGGCTTCGCGAATCAGCGGTGCATCACGGCCGATCAGCACGACAGCCCGCGCAAAACGCGACACGGGCTCGGCCAGTGGCGAGAAGTCTTGCCCTTTACCATCACCCCCCAGGATGACCACCACACGGCGGTCCGCGCCCAGGCCTTGCAAGGCCGCCACGGTCGCGCCGACATTGGTGCCCTTGCTGTCGTCAAAGTATTCGACCTCGTTGACCACGGCAATCGGCTCCACACGGTGCGGCTCACCGCGGTATTCGCGCAAGCCATACAACATGGGGGCCAAAGAACAACCGGCGCTGCTGGCCAAAGCCAAAGCAGCCAAGGCGTTGACCGCGTTGTGACGCCCACGAATGCGCAAGGCATCGGCAGGCATGAGGCGCTGGATGTGCAACTCCTCTTCGGCATCCTTGCGGCGACGACGGGTTTCGTTGGCCTCAAGGGCTCGCACCAGCCAGGTCATGCCGTTCATCACTTCAATGCCGAAGTCACCGGGGCGCTGAGGCATGTCACCGCCAAAGGTGACGCAAGCCCGTTCAATCGGACGTTGCAATTTGACCTTGATCGGCGCGGGCCGCATGGCCATGACTTGCGCGTCTTCGCGGTTGAGCACCATCAGGCCTTGGTCACCAAAAATGCGGGCCTTGGCCGCCGCATAGGCGGCCATCGAACCATGCCAATCCAGATGGTCTTGCGTGATGTTCAGCACGGTGGCGGCTGTGGGCTCGAAGCCTTCGCTGCTGTCCAGCTGAAAGCTCGACAGCTCCAGCACCCAGACTTGTGGCAAGGCCGTGGCCATGGGGTGCGCCACGACGGGGGCAACCACGGGCACGGCAACATTGATGCCCTCTTCAGCGTCGTCCACGACGGCTTCTTCCGTATCTTGTGCAATGCCTTCGTCCACATGGGACTCGGCATCAAGATCGGCTTCGAGGGTGTTGTCATGTGTTTCGACAGATGCAGACACCACTGGGGCCACAGGCTGTGCCACCGCTTGCGCGGCTTCTTGGGCCTGCTGCTCAGCCAGCTCTTGCGCTTGTTGTTCGACCAGGGCCTGAGCCTCAACCAAAGACTGGGCCAGGGTGTCGAGCAATGTGGGGCCGATGTTGCCGGCCACCTTGACAGTCTTGCCTGCACGCTCAACCAGTTGACCGGTCAGCGAGGTCACCGTGGTCTTGCCGTTGGTGCCGGTGATGGCCAGCACCTGCGGGGCGTAGCCAAATTCGTTCTTCAAGTCTTGCAAGCCAGCAGCGAACAAGCTCAATTCACCCCCTTGCCACAGACCAATCGCCTTGGCGGCATCCACCACAGGGGCGACCACTTCAGGCGCCAAGCCAGGGCTGCGGAACACGGCACGCACCGAAGTGCCCTCCACCAGGCTGGCAGCGAAAGGACCCGCCACAAAGCG
>JACCDH011083849.1_pt1 | contig 17647 bp, 21 predicted proteins | sample 7442481 | NCBI WGS metagenome assembly JACCDH01 (sample SAMN15323433, study PRJNA562643) | freshwater metagenome | isolation source: river surface water | place: USA:Blue River Watershed | collected 2017-08-15
GGTAGATAAAAAGTTGGCTATCGTATCAGTCTCATTCACAGGAAACGACGAATGGTTTGCGAAGCATTTTACGCAAGTCTTGACCCAAAACGTGACAGAGTTCTATGTTGAGACCAAAACCCGCCAAATGCGTAAGAATGTGATGATGATGGAGCACAAGGTAGACAGTGTGAAGCAGGCGTTGGGTAGGGCGATGTATGGGGTGGCTTCGGAGGTGGATGGCAACCAATTCTTGGTTAGAGGTGTGGCCAAGGTGCCTCAAGCAAAGAAGCAATTGGAGATCCAGGTATTGTCTACGATGTATGGAGAATTGTTGAAGAACTTGGAATTGAGTAGAACCTTGATGGCCAAGGAACAACCCTTGATTCAATTGATTGATCAACCCCGATTTCCGTTGGAAAAAAAGAAATCATCTAAACTACAAACGGCGGTTGGAGGTGCATTTTTGATGGGCTTTTTTGGAATCATCACATTGCTTTTGCGACGTTGGTGGAAGACACAATTTGATTAGTGTGGTCCAGACCGACGAAAGGTATTTGGTAATCAGCGTAAATCGTTAAAGTATTGATATTGAGCACTTATTTGAATAATAGGCAATGACTAAATTAGGCTGGAAACCAAAGTATGACTTAGCGGCATTGGTTAAAGACATGGTTGTCAGTGATGTTTCCTTTTTTAAGAAGGAATTGTATTTCAAAGAAAGCGCACTCTAAGCATGGAACATACTGCTAAAATTTATTTTGCAGGACACAGAGGAATGGTAGGTTCTGGGTTGGAACTTAAACTGAGAGAAGAAGGATATAACAATATAATAACAAGAACTTCAGTTGAATTAGATTAAGAAATCAGCAAGCGGTAAATGACTTTTTTTAAAAGAGAAGCCAGCCTATGTAATCCTTGCTGCAGCTAAAGTGGGAGGCATCCATGCCAACAATACTTATAGAGCAGAATTCATTTATGACAATTTAATGATAGAAGCTAACATCATTCATGCAGCATATGTGAATAAGGTGACTAAACTGTTGTTTTTGGGTTCTTCTAGTATTTGTCCTAAAATGGCACTTCAGCCATTGAAGGAAGAGTATTTATTAAGTGGATATTTAGAGCCGACAAATCAACCATATGCCATTGCTAAAATTGCAGGGATCGAAATGTGTGATAGTTATTGAGCTCAATATGGGTGTAATTTTATTTCTGCAATTCCAACCAATTTGTATGGCACGAATGACAATTACCACCCTGAAAATTCACATGTATTGCCTACTTTAATACGAAAGATAGTATTAGCTAAGGAGCAAAACAAACCTTAGGTAAATGTTTGGGGAACGGGAACACCAAGAAGAGAGTTTTTACATGTTGATGATTTAGCGGATGCATGTTTTTTTATTGCAGCATTATAATGACGAGGGAGTAGTAAATATTGGGAGAGGTATTGATATTTCAATAAAAAATTTGGCTGAGTTAATTGTTTCTTTAACTGGTTATGAAGGAGAGCTTTCACTTGACACCTTAAAACCCGATGGAACACCACAAAAGCTACTGGACTGTGGTAAAATTAATCTCCTAGGTTGGCGGCCATCAGTTTCTTTGCTTGAAGGAATCAATAAGACTATTCGTGAATATGCACATTCACTTAGAGATTAGTTTCTGTAGAGATAATTGAAATTTTTTACAAGAAAAGCACTTTGAGTTTAACCTTTAAAAAATAATTCTAATTTTAATCATAAAAATCTAATATGAAATTAATCACTTACAACAGGCCTATGGTAATTGCTGAAATCGGCTGCAATCACATGGGGAATTTTGCAATAGCTAAAGAGCTAATTGTATTGGCAAAAGAATGTGGAGCAACAGTTGCAAAGTTTCAAACACGAGACAATAAACTTCTATTAACAGAAGAGCAATATAATGCGCCACATCCGAATCCCTCTAATTCATACGGAAATACCTACGGTGAACATCGAGAATTTTTAGAGTTTAGTTTTGATCAAATAAAAGAATTAAAGAATTTTTGCGAAGAAATTGGCATTGAGTACGCGACATCTGTTTGGGAATTGAACTCAGCAAAAAAAATTGCAAGTTTAAATCCAGGTTTTATAAAAGTCCCATCAGCTTGTAATAACAACTTTGAGATGTTGGAATTTTTGAGGGACTCCTATGAAGGCAAGGTTCATATTTCATTCGGGATGACTACTAGATCAGAAGAAGAAGAGGTCGTTAGTTTCTTTGAAAGAACAAACCAAGCTAAAAAGAGACTAGTAGTTTATTCTTGTACTTCTGGTTACCCTGTACCTTTCAGTGATGTAGCACTTTTGGAAATAAATAGATTGTATGAGTCTTTTGGGGATAGAGTAGCAGAAATTGGATTTTCAGGTCACCACTTGGGTATAGCGGTAGATATTGCAGCCTTTACTTTGGGAGCAAAGTGGATTGAAAGACATTTTACGAAAGATAGAACTTGGAAAGGCACTGATCACAGCGCATCATTAGAGCCACAGGGATTGTCGAAATTGGTGAGAGATTTGAATTCAACATATCTAGCATTAAATTATAAATATGAAGAGATTTTAGAAATTGAGAAAGTACAAAGAGAGAAGTTAAAAAATAAAAAATAGCTTATGAATATTGCATTTGTGCCTTTAAGATATGGAAGTAAATCAATTATTGAAAAGAATATAAGGGAGTTCTGCGGTAAGCCGTTAGCTTTTTGGGTTTTAAGCGCTTTACAGGAGTCTAAGAGCATCGATTTAATTGTAGTGGCTACTGATTCTGACGTAATTGAATCAGTGGTCAAGAGTTTTGAAATTGAAAAATTAATTATATACAGGAGATCTGAACTAAGCGCTCAGGATACTGCAAGTACTGAAATGGTTATGTTGGAGTACTTATATAATTCCCAACATGCGCCTGAAGACATCTTTGCCTTATTTCAGGTAACCTCACCATTCACAACAACGAAACATATAGATGATGCGGTGAATCAATATTTGTTGAAGCATAATGATTCTATGATTTCATGTACAAGAAGCAAAAGATTTTTTTGGAATGATGATGGCTATCCAATTAATTACAATTACTTGGAAAGACCGAGGAGACAAGATTTTAAGGGACTATTAATGGAAAATGGTGCATTTTACATTAGTAAAGTAAATTATATTTTGAAGCATAAAAACCGAATTTCAGGGCAAATTGGGTTTTATGAAATGCCTGAGTATTCATCCATTGAAATCGATGAGCCAGAGGATTGGATAATTGCTGAAAGAATTTTTGAAAATCATTTAAGAAAAAAGGGTTCTAAAATAAAATTGTTTCTTTCGGATGTAGATGGTACTCTCACAGATGCTGGTATGTATTATGATGAACACGGCAACGAATTGAAAAAGTTTAACACTCATGATGGAAAGGGATTTGAATTGTTGAAGTTAAAAGGAATTAAGACCGGAATCATCACTTCAGAATCGACAAAAATAAATCAGAAAAGAGCAGAGAAGTTAAAGTTAGATTATTGTTTGCAAGGGATCTCGCATGGCGAAAAATTAAAAGCAGTTTGTAATATTATCGCAGAAGAGAATATTGATTTAACAGAAGTGGCATATATTGGAGATGATTTAAATTGTATCGATTTGTTATCCAGGGTCGGTTTTGCTGCATGTCCAAAAGATGCCCAGAAAGAGGTAAAATATTTACCGAATATTAAAGTTTTAAATTCTCGTGGAGGTAGAGGTGCTGTAAGAGAATTCATTAACTATCTTTTGCATGGGTTTGAGCAAATTTAAAATACTGAGGGGCCTTACGAATTTTATTTTTTTAATACTCAACTTTAAAATTATTGATTATTTTAAAATAGAAAAACGGATTATTCAAGGTCTATCCAAATATAAAGATCATAAGGTTTTATTAATTTCTGGTGGTGACACCCTTTACAGTAATTTGCATTTAATAGATGATTACAGTTTCATCGCGATGAATTCCTTTAACACATATGAAAGGCTTCCATTTGCTGTCAAAAACTCAATTAATAAGAGATTAATATTTTATTATCAAGCACCATATCACCAGCCACTTATATTACGAGAATACCAAAATTCGATAAATAATGTTTTGTTGAATATAAGTAAAAATTCTATAAATGTATACAATTTCACGGGTGAAATATCTTTTTATCAACGTAGTCCTCATAATTATGAGTTTAGGATTCTAAGTAATTTGAATTATTTTGGAAAACACGTGCAAGCTTCATCTGGAGTTTTAACGATGCTTAGTTTTCTAGAATTAGCCGGTTTCAAAAATATTGATATATTAGGTGCCGATTTTGATTGGATACCTTTTGATGGCGTGAAATCTGCAATAGAGCTAGAGGAGTCTTATGAGTCATTATTAACTTTTTTTAAACACTTTTATAAATTTAAAAAAAGGTTATTAAAAAAGGGGGTGGTAATCAGGCACCTTGTTGACAAAGCTTTGCTGAATTTAAATTAGTATGGTAAAAGAAATTTTCAAATTTCTATTCTTTACATCTCCTGTAGTCCTGATTCGATTTGCTTTTAATATTGTGTTCGTGAAGCTTTTACTAGACCAAAATAATGGATTGAATTTACTTGCAAATTTCAATAAGGAGTCAGCTTCGGCAAATACGTATTTTTTGTTCTCAACTTTTTCATTAGGATCTTATTTTGTTTTTCGAGGATTACATAGTGACCGTTCTTCTAACAGAAATAGATTATTGCGTGTCGGTTTGTACTCAGTAGTATCTAAGCTATTGTTTGTCCTTGTTGTATTGTTTATTTTAAATTATTTGTTTAGATATCCAGAATATCCATTTATAAAAACCGTTTTTTGGATTTTACTTATAGTTGGGTCATTTATTTCCCATTTTTATATGAATCAAAACAATGTAAATGGTCTTTATCTTCTAAATAATAAGATAACATTTCTAAATTTTGTTTTGCTTTTTTCATCGCTACTGCTTTTTTTCTTAATACCAAATTTATTTGTTGTTTATATTGTTTTATTTTTGTTATCTGTTTTTCCTTTCATTTTTGCGTTGCTCTTTGATCGAAGGCAATTATTTGTGATAGCAGTAGAAATGAAATGTGGTTTATTTACCAAATTAAAACGTACTATTTTAAAGAAAAGCATAATAAACGGTTTTTGGATTACTGTCTCCTCTTATGTGCCTATTCTCTTTTATTATTATTTTAGTGAAATATTTTGTGAGCTATTTTTATTTAATTCAGCTGATTTTGAAGTAGCTTACAGGGTTTTTAGTGTAGTAGTCTCTTTTGTATCCTTTGTTACGATGTCATTGATTATACCCAGATGGCATAATAAAAGCTACGAGTTGCCGAATTTCCTCATATTAGTTGGCACCCCTATTATATTCACGGTTTCTTCGATTTTATATTTTTTCCTTGTTAATTATGAAGTTCAATTACGTCTGGGCTTGATTTTCATGTTATTTTTAATGAGTTTTAAAGTTGTTCAAATATTTTATTTAAATATATATTATGCCCAGAATAATATGAAAATTTATAAAATTTTGTTGAGTTTAGATATTGTATTAATTGTATTCTTCTATGTATTTAAGATTGGTTAAATTTATTATACTACGGATTAAGCACTTGTATCGGTTTGTTCACGGTTATGGTTGGTATGGAAATTATTCAACTTGGAATAAGGCATTTGAAAAAACAAAAGGATACAGTAGTGACTTAATTCATTTGACTAATTTAGAGGCTACAAAAAGAGTTATTAATGGACAAGGGAAGTATGTTAGAGATGGTGCTATTTTTGAACAATCAAGTTATGATTTTCACATTTTAGTGTTCTTATTCGAAAATTGCTTTTTTGATCAAAATAAAAGATTAAATTTTATTGATTTTGGTGGGAATTATGCGAGTTTCTATTTAAAGAATAAATATTTCATTGAGAAATTCACTTCAATCGATTATCGGGTAATAGAATTGAAAGAATTAGTTGATAGATCAGATTCTGTAGTTGGTTATTTTCGTGGTTTATCTTTTCACTCAAGTTTAAATTCTGCCTTACAGGGATTTGATTTGGATAATTCTATGTTATTAATGTCAAGTGTATTGGCATATATTGAGGATTATTCGAATCTCTTGTCCAATATATTACAGCTTGGTTTTACGTATATTTTTGTTGATCGAACCCTTGTAGTGTCTTCTTCTAAGGATCGCATTTGTGTCCAGAGGGTGCATTCCTCCATTGTTGAGAAATCATCATATCCTTGTAGGATTTTTTCTGAGAAGTCTTTGTTAGAATTGTTTTTCTCACACAACTATCAATTGCAACATGCTGAGGTTTTACAGGAAGTTGATGACTATCGATTTCATATGAAATATTTTGTTTTCAAGAGGAAAACATAACTATTATTTATAATTTTTCTGTCGAAATTTCTGATTAATTAGATGTTTTATATATTACTCACAGCTTTTGTCATATTAATTATAAGAGTTCGTACAAATTTATTTTATTTGACATTTGTTGCTTTTTTAGGATTATTTCATATTGTACCCACTGTTTATGGTTTTATTGTAAATGGTCACATAGGGCCATTGGGCATAGATAATTACGGGTTTACCTTTAGTCATTCATTAGTATACATCAATGTTTTGTTTATTTTTATATTGAGTTTGTATTTATTCTCCAAGGCTGATGCTTTTAAATTAGACTTAAAACTATTCGGAAAAAAGAGTTTTTTATCATGCATCGATGATAAGTTATTCTACGTATTATTTATATTCACATTCGCTGTAGAAACCTCGGTATTACTTGCTAAGACGGCCTATGTTATTAAATACGGCTATCAGGAATTACACATCGGAGAATTTAATTCAGGTAGGAGTGTCTTCCAAATTTTTAACCACTATATGTTTCTTCTTTTATTGTATTACGGTCTCTATACGAATAAATCTTTGGTTAAAGTATTTTCCTTTTTATTTTTGATCATAACTATGTTTACAGGTATGCGTATGCCTAGTTTAATTTTATTTTTGGTGTATGAATTATATTATAATAGATCCGTCCTGATGTCTAAAAAACTTTTTCTATTTATTCCAATAATCATAATTTTAACTTTTGCGATACAGAATTTTCGAGTAGGCGCAACTACAGAATTTGCGACATTCATTTCAACTGATGGGCTGGCTAACTTAATGTTTCAGTTGTTTAGTATTTTTGGATTTACGAATGAGATAATTTGCGCTTCAATAGTTGTAAAGTTGGATTCAATAAATATTGGGTATACTAATCTTTTTAGTGACGTTATCAATATTTATAATAATATTTCTCATAAGTTTTCCGGTGTTGGAAGTTTACCTATGACATTGAGAGCGGATTCAGGTAATTTGTCCTATCAGATTAGTAATTATTTTTTTACGCGTGAATTTCTAATTGATGGTGTAACAGCCGGTGGATCATCAATAGCTGAAATATATTTTTACATGGGTTATTTAGGTATTTTCCTTTTTGGTCTATTTTATAGCAAAGTAATTAATTATTTGACCTCATTAAGTAGAGTTACGTCGTTCTCCGCATTTGTTATTTATTTTACTTTTGCTCCATATTTTTTAAAGTCCTTCAGAGACGGGGCTATTTCATTTCTTATTAATGGTTTCATCGATTTAATACTAATTCTAAGTTCTTATTTATTATTAAAAATTATCTTTCATGGCAAATACTATAAATATTGAAGTTTATACAGATTTACGAGGGTCACTCGGTGTAATACAGAATTCAACGTCATTTGTTATTAAGCGAGTATATTATATTTTTGGAGCTAGTGGTTTAAGAGGTGGTCATAAGCATCATAAAACGCGTCAAATTGCAATATGTATTAATGGATCTTGTATTATCCGTGTTTACAACAAGTCCGAAAACAAGGATGATGAATACTGTTTAAATGGGCCAAATTTGGGATTGTTTATTGAACCAGATGATTTTCATTGGATGCATAGCTTTTCTTCCGATTGTGTACTGCTAGTTTTAGCGGATGAGGAGTATAATAAAAACGACTATATATATGAAAAATAGGAACATTGATTATGAAAACTTGAAATTATTGAACAGTCCCTATATACAGGAGTACTTGGCTGCTTGTAATGGTGTATTAAATTCAGGTTGGTTCGTTCTTGGCGAAAATGTGAGTTTCTTTGAAAGAGAGTTTGCAGATTATTGCGGTACTGAATTTTGTGTCGGAGTTGCATCCGGATTGGATGCTCTAATTTTATCATTGAAGGTTTTAAATCTACCTGCAAAGAGTGAGGTTTTAGTTCCTTCGAATACTTATATAGCAACTATTTTGGCAATATTGCATTGTGACTTGATACCTGTGTTGGTTGAGCCTGACATTTTCACTTACAACATCTCTGTAAAAAATGCAGAAAGGAAACTTACAAAGCATACTACTGCAATAATTGTTGTACACCTCTATGGTAAGGTAGTTGACATTGAAAATATTACTGAATTTGCGCGAAATGCTAATTTGAAAATAATTGAAGATGGGGCTCAGAGTCATGGTGCAAGTTTCCGTGGACAAAAATCTGGAAGTTTAGGTGATATTGCGGCACATAGTTTTTATCCTACAAAGAACCTGGGAGCTCTTGGAGATGCTGGCGCGATTACCTTTAGTAATATGGAATACTATGATAATTTGTTGCGTTTACGAAACTACGGGTCAAGAATCAAGTATCATAATGATGTTATAGGATATAATTCTAGATTAGATGAGTTACAAGCCTCCTTTTTGCGTGTTAAGTTACGGGATTTAGACAGGATAAATGAACATAAACGTAGTTTAGCCGGTTTATATACTGATGGTTTAAGCGAGAAAGTTGTGAAGCCGCTACCCCAAAATGAATATTTTGATGTATTTCACATATATCAAATTAGACATGAGAGAAGGGACGATTTAAGAAATTACTTGCTAGATAATGGAGTTAAAACAGAAGTCCATTATCCAATAGCACCTCACAAGCAAAACTGCTTTAAAGGTATGTTTTCAAATAGTTATCCAATATCTGAGTTGATACATAACACTGTCTTAAGCTTGCCGTGTTCAGTTATACATAGTGAGGGTGATGTTAAATATGTGATTGATTTAGTTAATGATTTCGTTGATTAATCACCATTATTGTACGCTTTTTGATTCCAATTATCTACCCCAGGGTAGAGCAATGATAGAATCCCTTCTTTATCATGATAAGCGTGCTGTAATTTTTGTATTATGTATTGATGAAAATGTTTATTTAAACTTGTCGCAATGCAATTTATCTGACCGGCTAAGATTAATTAATCTTATTGAAATTGAGAAGTATAATGTTAATTTGCTTGATTCAAAGAGCACTAGAAGTAAGGTGGAATATTATTGGACATGTGGTCCAGCTTTTTTGTTATACGTATTCGAAAATTATTTGGAGGTAAGTTTCCTCACTTATTTGGATGCAGATTTATATTTTTACAGCTCTCCTGATATTGTTTTTGAACAAATTGCTTCAAGTTCGATTGCTATTGTCCCTCATAATTTTATTTGGACTGCAAGGAGACTTTTAAAATATGGTTATTATAATGTTAGTTGGGTGTCATTTCGTCGAGATGAGGAGGGCTTAAAATGTCTTAAATTTTGGCATCTTGATTGTATTGATTATTGTTTTGATAGGCTAGATAGTAACGGAAGATATGGTGACCAAAAATATCTTGATAACTGGACGAATCATTATAAAAATGTTTGTGTTTTACAACTACCTGGTGTCAACCTGGCTATTTGGAATATTGGGCGATATAAATTATCGCGTGTAAATCAATGCTTACTCATCAATATGAATAGTCCATTGATTTTTTATCATTTTAGTGGTTTAAAAATGCTTAGTAGCAATTATTTTATCACGAATATTTCTCGATACTATACACCTTTGAAAAGCATCATTAAAAATAGTATATATATACCCTACATATTGAAAATAAAGGAGTTAGGATATCCATATAATGAAAAAGAGATTATAGATCTGCGAAGGGATAATAGTACAATTAATGGATATTGGAAGAGGTTGTTACGATTGGTTTACAGAGATAAAATACATATTAAATAATTAATTAATTGAGATGCGAATAGTTATTGTTGCAGCAGTCTTTCCACCTGAACCAGTTGTTTCTGCCAGGATTCTATATGAATTGGCAAGTAGACTTTCTGAATCTCATGATGTTATTGTACTTAAGCCAAGACCTTCTAGACCACATGGTTTTTTATTTGAGAGCTTTGAAGCTAATAATAAAATACGTGTTGTTGAATTAAGATCTTTTGTTTACTCTCGATCAAATTTTATTGGTAGATTCATCGAAAGCATCTCTTTCGGATTGTTTTCTTCAATTTTTTTATTTTATAATTATAAGCGATATGATATCGTGTACAATGGTGCATGGCCACTATTTGGGCAATTATTTGTTAGTCTAACTTGTGCAATTTTCAAGAAGAAATACATATTGCCTATCCAAGATATCTATCCGGAGGCTGTGAGTCACAGAATTCCGTATTCGTTGAGGTGGCTCTTGAATATTTTACGAATGATCGATAAAATTAATTTGAAGTTAGCTTCGAAAATTTATACGATTTCTGATAATTTACGCCAATACATTTCCTTAACAAGGGGTGTAAAACTAGAAAAAATAGATTTGCTATACAATTGGCAAAACACGTCTGATTTTAGTTTTAGTCCGATGGCTATGCGACCTGAGAGGTTTAGTTTTATGTATCTTGGTAATATAGGAAAGGCATCTGGGATTATTTATTTGATTGATTTTTTCAATAGAGCAGGTTTGGACAAGTGTGATTTATATATTGCAGGAAGTGGTTCTGTTCGTCATGAGGCTGAGGAATTTACCCTTTTAAATCAAATAGATAATGTTCATTTTTTAGATGTACCTTTTGGCAACGTTGACGCAGTGCAGCAAATGGCCGATGTTTTAATACTCTTTACATTAGGCAACACATCAATTTATTCGGTTCCATCAAAACTTCCGGCATATATGATGAGTTCGAAACCAGTTTTAGCTTTTGTCCATCCTGATAGTGAAACTTCACGGATTATAAATTCGAGTGACTGTGGTTGGGCTGTAGATTCTAATAATAATGAAGCTTTTATCAAACTTCTACAGCAAATTCCCGGTGTGGAAAGGTCCATACTTGACAATTTTGGGAAAAACGGCAGTGCATTTGCACGCAAATATATGTCAGAGAAGAATTTAAATTTGCTCGTACGAATGATTGAGAATCTAGTTTATTGACCATGGGTTTTATAAAAAATAGAATTGCAAAAGAGAGTGATGCTTTGTCATTGGCCTTATTACACATAGAGTGTAGCAAGTATCAACAAGGTGGATTTATGCATAAATTGGGTTTGAATTTTTTAAAAAAGTATTACGAAATTACTATAAATAATAAAAATAGTGTAATAATTTTAGCTCAGAATGAAAATGATGAAGTGCTCGGATTCCACTCTGGAACTTTAGATGCTTGTGAACATTATAAAAATTTAAGAAGATACAGATTCAAATTTATTTTACCAGTTCTAAAGACACTAATTTCTAATCCGAAATTAGTCTTAGAAATATATACTAGGTTTAAATACACAGGTAATAATAGTAGTTTGATGTTTGGTATAAAGACGGGAGCTCGTGGCGAATATTGGGGTTGGAATCCCACCAGACCGAATGCTGTCGAATCAATTAATTTACACCGTAATTGGCATTTAATATTAAAGCAACTAGGTGCAACAAATGTTAGATCTGAAGTTGATATTGTCAACGATAGAATATATAAAAGTATTAAAATTATGGGTGGCAATATTATTGAAGTAATAACATTGCATGATGGTAGGACAAGAGCTATTGTTGAATATGATTTATCAAAATTTTAAAAAATGAAATATAATATTCTAGATTATTTTAATGAAACAATTAACAGTTCAGGTGATAAGATTGCTGTTATTGAAGGAGAGAAGAATATATCATTTTGTGAGTTGAATGCTAAGTCCAAGGTATTAGCTAATATATTAATTGATGAGGTAAAAAATTTGAATAAACCTATTGCTGTTTATTTGCCTAAATCAATTGAAAGTGTAATCGCGGATATCGCAATTACAATGAGTGCTAGTGTTTACATGAATTTAGATATTAAGTCGCCAGTTGGACGCATTAAGAATGTCTTGGATATAATTTCTCCATCAATTGTTATTACTAATACATTAAATTTTAATACCGTAAGAGAAATTTCAGGCTCGTGCGCAATAATCAATATTGACGAAATTGATTTTAATCAACCCTATAATGAATTTATAATTGAAAAGCGATTAGAAATTATAATTGATGCAGATCCATTGTGTATTATTAATACTTCGGGATCAACAGGTACGCCCAAAGGAGTTGTTTTAAATCACAGAAGTTTTATTGAATTTACGGAATGGTCGTTAAAAACGTTCAATTTTTCGGACACTGAAATTATAGGTTCTTTATCTCCTTTGGTCTTTGATATTTATAGTTTTGAGCTTTGCCTTCTAATGTCTAAGGGTTCTACATTGGTTTTGATACCTGATAGTTTAGCTGCATTTCCGATTAAAATATTAAATATTTTAGAAGAGCAAAAAGTTACTTTTATTTTTTGGGTGCCCACAATTATGGTTAATATTAGCAACATGGATTTATTGTCAAATATTGAGTTAAGTTCGTTAAAATTGGTTTGGTTTGCCGGAGAAGTTTTCCCTACAAAACAATTTAATTATTGGAAGAAAAATTTACCGAATGCGACTTTTGTAAATCTTTATGGTCCTATCGAAATAACCTTAGATTGTACATATCATATAGTAAATGGAGAACTTAAGGAGGACGAGCCATTACCAATTGGTATACCATGTAGAAATACAGATATTCTAATTTTAAATGATGAAAATAAACTAGTTGAAAAGGGTGAAGAGGGTGAATTGTGTGTAAGAGGGACATCATTAGCAATGGGATATTATAATAACTCGAAGAAAACGAGTGAAGTCTTTGTTCAGAATCCATTAAATTCTTCATATCCGGAATTAATATATAGAACCGGAGATATGGTAATATTGAATGACAACAATGAAATATTATTCAAAGGCAGAAAAGATAGTTTAATTAAGCACTTAGGATACAGAATTGAATTGGGTGAAATAGAGCATACTGTTGTCAATAAATTAAAACTTGCTAAAAATGTATGCGTTGTTTATCAAAATGAAAAAAAAGAAATCACAATGTACTACGAATCAGATGTAGAAATACCAAAATCTGAATTTAGAAAGTCAATTGGTACTTTATTACCTAAGTATATGATACCTACAACATATATTAGATTAGACTTATTACCACGTAATACAAACGGAAAAATAGATAGGCTTTACCTTAAAGAGAAAACAAATTCATGAATATAGTTTTTTTTGGAGAGGATGCCTTTAGTTTAGAAGCACTCGATTCTTTAGTGAAAGTTAATCATAAAATTATAGGTGTATTCTGCCCTTACTATAACAACCGCATTTACCGCCGTTTGGAAGATTATTGTATCCAAAAGTTAATACATTTTGAGAGGATAATTCATTTCAATGACTCTGTATTTGTTGAAAAGTTAAAAAAGTTGAGTCCAGATTTACTTGTAATTTGTCATTTTCAAAAAATTATCAGTAAGGCTCTAATTGATGTTCCGAAATTTGGGAGCATAAACTTGCACCCATCTTTATTGCCAAATTACAGGGGTATGGCGCCCCAACATTGGCCTATTATAAACGGAGATTCTGAAACCGGGGTTACGGTTCATTTTGTGGACGAAGGTGTTGATACCGGTGATATTATAATTCAACAGAAATTGCGAATTGAAGATAGCTGGTATGTATATGATCTTCAGAAGAATATGAAGTCAATTTACAGTACTATTTTGAGAGATGCTATTGATAAAATTCTTGGGGGTAATCATAATTATAGTACGCAGTATAATTTAGAAGGAAGTTATTATGGGAGGCTTAAAATTAGTGATTGTCAAATGACCTTAGAAATGTCGAGCAGAGATGCTTATAACATCGTTAGGGCTGTTTCTTTTCCGTATTTTGGTGCCAGATTTAATGATTTGATTGTATGGAAGGCGGAATTATTTGAACATACAAGTTCTGAGTATTATTTTGCGGCAGACAAAAAATTAGGTCTCTTTGAGTTAAATGCAAATGAAAAGTACATTAAATTCAAGGATGGATTGTTGAAAATAATAAAAAGTGAAAAATATGAGAAATAAGGTAATTTTAATATTATCAGAAATTAGATCGGAGTTTGACTTTTATCAGGATATCGATTTTATTGAATCTGGAATTTTAGATTCTTTTGATATTGTTGCATTGGTAACAAGCTTGGATGAAGAATTTTGTATTTCTATAAATGGTACAGATATCTTACCTGATAATTTCCGTTCTGTAGATGCGATTATACAATTACTTACCAAATACAATATTTAATAGTGAGACTATTTTTTAAGAACAAAAGAATAACTAGTGTTCTTTCAATTCTTCCGGAAAATGAAGTATTGTTTGAGGATGAGATGGAAAACTACAACTTTTCGTTTAATCAATCTTTAAAATTGAAATCCGTAATGGGTTACAATAAAAAACGGGTTGTAACGGATGGTGTAACAAGTTCAGATTTGTGTATAGTAGGACTAGAATATCTATTCAAAGAGGGTGTTATAAAAAAGGAGGAAATAGATGCAATTGTTTTTGTTAGTCAGTCACCAGATTATATTATGCCACCAACAAGCAATGTAATTCAAGGTAAATTACAACTTAAAGATGATATTATCTGTTTAGATATAAATCAAGGATGTGCTGGATATATAGTTGGTCTCCTACAATCATTCATGCTTTTAGAGCAGTCAGCAATTAATAAAGTAGTATTGTTGAATGCTGATGTGCTGAGCCCTAAAGTATCTAAAAAGGATAGAAATAGTAATCCCCTAATTGGTGATGGGGCTTCAGTTACCATAGTAGAGAAAGCTGCTGACGAGTCAAATATTTACTGTTCAATAAAAATGAACGGGGCAGGGGCGTTTTCACTTCACATTCCAGCTGGTGGGGCAAAAATGCCTACAAGCGAAGAAACGGCAATATTAACTGAGGATTCACACGGAAATTTAAGAAGTAAGAACCACTTAGTAATGAAGGGTGATGAAGTTTTTAATTTTGTACAGGCAGAAGTTCCTGGCATAATAAATGATGTTTTAGAATACTCTAAATTACACAAGGATGAAGTAGATTATTATTTATTCCATCAACCGAACAAATTTATGCTTAGTAAATTAGCAGATAAAATAGGAGTAGAGAGAGCTAAAATGCCTGCTAATATAGTTGAAAATTTTGGTAATGCAAGTGGCGCTACTATTCCAATTAATATTACATTTAATATAGCAGACAAAATAAAAGAATCATCTCTCAAAGTTTGCTTTTCAGGTTTTGGTGTCGGATTAACATGGGGTGCAATAATTATGGATTTAAATAAAAACACATACATTCAAACAATTAATTATAATTAAAAATGGAACATTTTAAACAAAAACTAGTAGATATATTTGAAGTATCGAATATATCTGAAAGCGACGTTATTAAGGATTTTGATTCTTGGGATTCACTAACTTTATTATCATTGATTGCAGTAGTCGATTCAGAATACAATATCCAAATTAATGCCTCATTATTTGAGGAGATAATTACTATAGGAGATTTATTACAGTACATCTCACAAAATAGTAAATAAGTGAAATATACTTTAATAACGGGAGCAACATCAGATATCGGAAGTAGTATTGCTATTTCATTGAGTGTAGATAATAGCTTGCTTTTAATCGGTAGAGACATTGAAAAATTAAATCAATTAAAGCTTAAATGCATTAACCCGAATAGGCATAAAATACTCGTTCTTGATTTTAATGATTTGAAAAACTTAAGAGTTGAACTAAGTGATTTTTTAATAACAGAATCGATTTTAATAGAAAAAATTATACATTGTGCTGGAATGATTAAAGTAATGCACATGCGTAGTGTAGACTTAAAAAATATTAATCAAATATTTAGTGTAAATGTCTTTTCAATTATTGAGATTATTTCAATTTTATTGAACAAGCGTATAAATGATACGTCGATTAGTAGTATTGTGTTTGTTTCTGCAATTTTAGCTAAATATGGTTCAACTGGTCATCACTTATATTCCTCAACTAAATCAGCTTTAGATGGATTAATGCGCTCTCTAGCTGTAGAATTAGCTCCTAAGACTAGAGTAAATTCGATACTTCCTGGAGCGGTAACTACGCGAATGTCGCACGATTTACTTTCAGACGAATTAATTTTAAATAAGCTTAAAAAGGATTATTTGTTGGGGGTTGGAAAGCCTGAAGATATTTCTCCAGTTGTTCGGTTTTTATTGTCAAATGAATCAGCATGGATAACTGGTCAGGATATCATTGTAGATGGTGGTAGAACAATAAATTTAAAAAATAATTAAATGAATATATTTCAAACAGGTACAAAAGTTATGGTTTCAAAATCTGATTTAATGAAAGCACTAGATCGGTTGGAAATCTATAATGCAGATTATTTGTATGTACATACAGGTATGACTTTCGGCATCCCCAATCCAGTATTAGGGCGTAAGAAAATACTAGAAGAAATTTTTAATGTATTTCAAGATTTCAAAATAAAAAATGTCTGCTTCCCCACATTTACTTTTAGCTTTTGCAATGGAGAAGTATATAATGTTCAAGAGTCTAAATCTAAAATGGGGGCTCTAAACGAGTATGTTCGTTTGTTACCTGATGCTATTAGATCAGTAGATCCATTAATGTCAAGTGTACTAATTGGGGAGGATGTTGATTTAGTGAAGAATATATCTAAAAGTTCAATTGGAAAAGGTTCTACTTTTGATAAACTTCATAATAAAAAGAGGGTAAAGTTTTTATTTTTTGGAACAAAAGTTGGGGATTGCTTTACTTATATGCATTACATTGAAAAAGTTGTTAATTCGCACTATAGATACGATAGGCTGTTCGAGGGGGAGATAATAGATGGAGACAACGCGTATATTGATACTTATGAATTATACGTGAGGTATAAAGGCATATTAGCTGGTAACGGATCTTATGAATATGAACAAATGTTGTTAGACAAAGGAATTTCTAAAAGATTAGAATTTGGAGATTCAACTATTACAGTTCTTGATGAGCCAAATGCTTTTGAATTATATTATGACTTGATTACAAAAGATCCTAATTATTTTTTAAATCCTAAATCTATTTTCACCTACGATAAAACCTTTGAGGTTGAGAATATGGTCTCTTTGTAATGAAGATTACTTGTTTTGAAAATTCTTTTCTTAAATCGAATTCATATTTAGTTGAGTTAGGAGAGCTATTAATTTTAATTGATCCATCTAATGAAGGGCGGTTTCTAAAGTTAATTAAAAATTCAAAATTAGAACCTGCTTATATTTTTTTAACACATGAACATATTGACCACATAACGGGAATAGTTGAGATAAAAAAAAACTATAAGGATTTAGTGTTATTATCAACTAAACATACATCGAA
>JACCDH011779072.1_pt1 | contig 17639 bp, 15 predicted proteins | sample 7442481 | NCBI WGS metagenome assembly JACCDH01 (sample SAMN15323433, study PRJNA562643) | freshwater metagenome | isolation source: river surface water | place: USA:Blue River Watershed | collected 2017-08-15
ATTGAACACCTTGACCTGACCGGGATCACTCTGGGCTGCCAGGATTGGGGTTCGTTGATCGGTCTGCGGGTGGCGGCGGAAATGCCCGAGCGGTTTGCCGCGATCGCCTTGTCAAACGGCGGCCTGCCTGATGGTCAGGATGCTCCGCGTGCCTTCGCCATCTGGCGCGCTTTCGCGAAGTACAGCCCAATCTTTCCCATCGGCGGGATTGTCAAACGTGGGACCCGCCGACCGCTGTCGGAAGCGGAGGTAACCGCTTACAATGCCCCCTTCCCCAACCGCGCCAGCAAGGCCGCGGCACGCGCTTATCCTCCGCTTGTGCCGTTCAAGGGCAATGTGGCCGTTCCGGATCAGCTCCGCGCCTGGACGGTGTTCGAGCAATGGCGCAAGCCGTTTATCTGCTGCTTCTCTGACAAGGACCCGATCACGCGCGGTGGCGATGCCATCTGGCTAGAGCGTGTGCCGGGAACCAAAGGGATGCCGCACCGTACTTTGTCAGGCGGACATTTCATTCAGGAAGACGATCCGGCAGGATTCGCGGCAGCCATCAGCGCCGCAGCCGATCAGGCCAATCAGTAATAGATTAATTTATCGTTGATTTTTCTGTCGGCAATCCATTGTAGCGATTGCTCAAAAAAGTGCATTCGTTATGCTCGCCGTTGATGGAAAAGCAGAGTCGACCCCAGTCGGTTATTGTGATGCTGCCCGAGCTGACGGCCAAGCAGCGCGCAGTGATGACCTTGGTGGCCGACAACCGGACCAGCAAGGAAATCGCCGGTTTGCTGGGTATTTCCGAGTCCGCGGTCAACCAGCGCATCGAGATTGTCAGATCTCGGCTGGGCGGCATACCGCGCGGAGAAATGGCCCGGCTTTACCGGCAACAATTCACCCACGAACAAACGATTGCAGCCACCTTCCCGCCAACATGGAAAAAAATTCAGGTTCAACGGGAAGGTCATGAAGGCCAAAGCAGAACCGTGGAGGGTCCATCCGTAAAAGCCTTTGCCGCATGGCAAAATGGCGACGACGGATCAGGGTCGCAACCTTCCCATCGGCTTCTCCCGACCGGGTTAGCCTGGCTCGGTCGGGAGGAGTTTTTCACCAAACTGATCCAAACCGTGCTGGTCGGTTCGTTGGCCCTGGTTGGCGTCACCGCCGCTGCCGCGATTACAGAGCTGGTTGGGTTTGTGCCTGGCGGCTGACAAACCTCTAAGCCACATAATCCTGCACAGAGATGCTTGCTCCTTCGCGCTGAATCGCTAGAGGGAAGCCGATGCGGCGTCAGGCCGCGCAGCGACAGGGATCGACATGGCCACTTTCACGCTTCCTGCAAACAGCAAGATCACGGGCAAGGCCCAGCACCACAAGGCTGATGGCGCCACCCGCGTGAAGAAGTTTACCGTTTACCGGTATGACCCGGATAGCGGCGAAAACCCACGCTACGATCATTTCGAAATCGATCTCGACAACTGCGGGCCGATGGTGCTCGATGCGCTGATCAAGATGAAGTCCGAACAGGACCCCTCGCTCACCTTCCGGCGTTCGTGCCGTGAAGGTATCTGCGGCTCCTGCGCGATGAACATCAACGGCCGCAACGGGCTGGCCTGCACGACCGCGATCGAAGACCTCAAGGGTGACATCCGCATCACCCCGCTGCCGCACATGGAAGTCATCAAGGACCTGGTGCCTGATTTCACCCACTTCTATGCCCAATACGCTTCGATCCGCCCCTGGCTGCAGACGGTCAGCACCACGCCCTCGGGCAAGGAGCGACTGCAGTCACCTGAACAGCGAGAAAAGCTTGACGGTCTGTACGAGTGCATTCTGTGCGCTTGCTGCTCGACCAGCTGCCCCAGCTATTGGTGGAACAGCGACAAATTCCTTGGTCCGGCCATCCTGCTTCAGGCCTATCGCTGGCTGGCCGACAGCCGCGATGAAATGACCGGTGAGCGGCTGGACGAGCTGGAAGATCCTTTCCGCCTCTATCGCTGCCACACGATCATGAACTGCGCCAATGTCTGCCCGAAGGGGCTGTCACCGGCGCGGGCGATCGCCGAAATCAAGAAGATGCAAGCCGAGCGCCACGTCTAAGTGGTTGATCAACGCGGCTTCATTTACGAACCCGATCCGGAAAATCCCGGCTGGCACCGCTGGGAGCTAGCCGATGACTCGCGCTTCAATGCCCAGACTATGGGGCGCATGCTTGTTCGCGCCGAAAGCGAACGAACTTGCCGCGTGCGCATGTTCCCTGAACGTCGGCATTCCAACCTACTCGACATGGTGCACGGCGCCGTCACGCTGGCCCTGGTCGATATCGCGCTGTTTGCCGCCATGCGCACCTTGCTGGATGGCAATGCCGGCGGCTCGGTAACGCTAGAGCTTTCAAGCCAATTCATCGGTGCCGGTACGCTGGGTCAGCCGCTTGACGCCGTGGTTGAGGTGATGCGCGAAACCAAACGCCTGGTCTTCATGCGGGGCACGGTGGTTCAGGGCGAAGATGATCTTCACCTCGTGGCGAGCTTTTCGGGCATTGTCCGCAAACCTTCAGGCCAATGAGCGATCTGCTTGCGCGTTACGAACAGCTGATTGCCGCCGGTGAGCTGCGTGCTGACGCGCAGCAAAGCGACGCGGCCATCCGCCTGGCCCGGTTGCAGCAAGAACTTGAGGTCCCGCAACCGAACGGGCTGATCGGCAAGTTGTTCGGCAAGAAGCCTGCCGCGCCGCGCGGTCTCTATCTTTGGGGCGGAGTTGGCCGGGGCAAGTCGATGCTGATGGACCTGTTCCACGATAGCCTTGCGATCCCTGACAAGCGCCGCGTTCACTTCCATGCCTTCATGCAGGAGGTTCATGCCCGGCTCCGCGAAGCCCGGAAAAGCGAGAGTGGCGATCCCATTCCACCCGTTGCAACCGCAATCGCCGCTGGACTGCGGGTGCTGGCTTTTGACGAAATGGTGGTCAACAACTCGGCCGATGCAATGATCATGAGCCGCCTGTTCACGGCACTGATCACCCAGCACGGCTTGGTGATCGTAACCACGTCAAACCGCGCCCCGGCCGAGCTATACAAGGACGGCCTCAATCGTGAGCACTTCTTGCCCTTCATTGCCCTGATCGAGCATGAACTTGACGTTCTGGCACTGAACGGCCCGATCGATTACCGGCTTGAACGGCTGGGCGGCATGGCAACCTGGCACACGCCGCTGGGCCAGGCCGCCACGGCGCAGGTCCGCGAAGCCTTCTTCCGCCTGACAGACTATCCGCCAGAAGATGCCGAGCACGTGCCTTCGACGGACCTGGACGTGGGTGGAGGCCGCCTGCTGCACGTGCCGAAGAGCTTAAAGGGTGTTGCCGTTTTCAGCTTCAAGCGGCTCTGCGCAGAAGCGCGGGGCGCACCCGATTATCTGGCAATTGCTCAGACCTATCACACGGTGATCGTTGTCGGAATCCCCCGCATGGGACCCGAAAACCGTAACGAGGCTGCGCGTTTCGTGACGCTGATCGATGCGCTTTACGAACAGAAAGTGAAGCTGCTTGCCACAGCCGATGCCAAGCCCGAAGAATTATATCAGGCCGGCGACGGCCGGTTCGAATTTGAACGCACGGTGAGCCGGTTGATGGAAATGCAAAGTTCCGACTACCTCGCACTGGGTCACGGCGAACAGGGTTGAATTGGCACGGCCTCTTCCCACTTAGGCCGCAGTCGGCCAGACTCTGGCGCCGCCCTGGATAGAACAATGATTGAAGTCCGTCCCTTTGCCAGCCTTGGCCATGCCAACCATGGCTGGCTTGATGCCCGCCATCATTTCAGCTTTGCGTCCTATCACGATCCCGCGCGCATGGGCTGGGGGGCGATCCGGGTTTGGAATGACGATACGATTGCCCCGCGGAGCGGCTTTCCGCCCCATCCGCACAATGACATGGAAATCATCACTTTCGTGCGGACCGGGGCGATCACGCACCAGGACAGCCTGGGCAACAAGGGCCGAACCGCCGCCGGTGACGTTCAGGTCATGAGCGCCGGAACCGGGATCGTGCACGCGGAATACAACCTGGAAGACGATACCACGACCCTGTTCCAGATCTGGATCATGCCAGATCGCGCGGGAGAGGCTCCTGGCTGGGGACAACGCGAATTTCCGCGCGGTGACAGGGCCGGACGTTGGGAAATTGTTGCCAGCGGAACACCCGAACAGGATCAGGCCCTGTCAATTCGAACGGACGCAAAGGTTGCCGCAGCCACGCTCAAGGCTGGTGAGACTGCGACCTGGCAGACCAGCGAACAGCGCCATCTTTACCTGGTTGCCCCCACCGGTTCGATCCGGGTCAACGGCATCGACGCGCAGCCCCGCGATGGGATCGCCATCACTGGCGAGGCAAGCATCGCTGTAGAAGCGATCACTGACTGCGAGGTTGTGCTGGTCGATTCCCGCTAGGCTGCAGCCCGCGGCAAGCGAGACTGGGCCCCCGCCAGGCGCTGCATCAGTTTAAGATCCTGATCCCGCAGTTGCAGTGCCGCATCGGCCCAATGATCCACGATATCGCGCAGTTCGGCCAGTGTCACAGCATTGGCACGCCGACTTGCGCGCCGCGCACCAACCAGCCCGGCATGCCTGCGGTTTGAAGCGGCCATGAAATTGCGCACCGCCGCCTCGCCCATGCCCGGTTCGGCCAATTGCTGGACAATGCCCAGGTCATACATTGCCTCGGCCGAGTACACCTCGTTCCCCATGATTATCCGATCGGCTGCCGCCTGGCCCAGGCGTCGGGATAGAATTGCATGGGCGCCCATCCCCGGGAACAGGCCAAACATCACTTCGGGGAGACCAAAGGTCGATCCCCGCTCGGCCACTATGTAATCAAACGAGAGCAGTGCCTCAAACCCACCACCCAGTGCCTGCCCCTGCACTAAACCAATGGTCAGGATGGGCAGATCTAGCGCCTGCATGTTGCGATGCAGGATTTCCACACAGCGATAGCCATAGGTCGCGAGAGCCTCGCGCTTGCCTTCCCGGATCAGGCTGGCGAAGAGCTCCAGATCACCGCCAAAGCAGAATACCCCCGGCGCGCGGCTGCCAAGGACAAGGTACTTCAACGGCACCCGGTCTGGCCCAAAGTGGCTTGCGATAAGGCCTTGCCATGAATCGAAGTCTGCCAGCATCGGTGGCGTGAAGCTGGGCCGGCCTGCCGGACGCATAAAGGTCCACAGCGCTTGCTCACCCTCACTATAGAGAACATCAAGCTCGTTCAGCGACAGCAACGCTTCCGGTATGGCTAGATGCCTCTGGGCCTGCTCGAACAGCGAGCCGGACCCATCCGGCATTTTGGAAAGGGTATCTTGATCATCACGCGCTGACGCATCAGAACCCGAAAGATCGCCGGTAAGTCGATCCATAATTCCCCCAACTTGCCGTTAAAACCGGATGTCTCGCGAAAACCATTACTGTGGTTTATACGAGGCTAACCGAGGGCGGACTCGCTTGGCAAAGGAAATCTGGACCAGAGCGGAACGAGGAACCGCAATTCGGATCAATTGCTGCGCCGGCGCAACAGCATGACTGCCAAAGCCAGGAAAGTGAGAGCCACCAGCAGCATCGGCCAGATATGTCCCAGAATAAGGGCGGAAGACATGCCCTTCAGGAAGGTGCCATGACAGACCACAAGCAGGTGGGTGAGCGGGTCAAGCGCAGCAATGGGTTGCAACCATTCAGGCATGCCATCGATCGGACTGGCATAGCCTGACAGCAAGATCATCGGCACAATGACCAGAAATCCGCCCAGAAAGGCCTGTTGCTGGCTTGCGGCAACAGCAGAGATCGCCAAGCCAATCGCACTGACAGCCAAACTGAACGCCGCAATCGCCAGCACAATCGGCGCAAAGGAGCCGTGAAACGGTACGTCCGAAACCAGGGCGACCATCGCCACATAGAAGGCACCATTGCCAAGACCGACCAGAAATGAAGGCGCGATCTTTCCCAGCACGATTTCCCAGTGCTGGATGGGCAAGGCCAGCAACTGATCATAGGTCCCGAATTCGCGCTCTCGGGCGATTGCCTGGACGGAGACCGACAGGACAAGCACCGTCGTGATCACCGCAATCATCCCGGGCAAGGTGAACCAGCTGTAATCCAGATTGGGATTGTACCAGTTGCGGATGACCAGTCGTGGTTCAACCGGCCCAATCCCCAGTGACTGGCCCGCTGTCGCCGCGACTTCAGCCAGATAGGCCTGCACGATCTGCGCTGCATTTATCCTGCGACCGTCGAGCAGAAACCCGATCTTGCCTTCGTCCCCCCGCGCGACCCGCGCCGAAAGGTCGGACGGCAGGATCAATCCCCCCAGCACCGCACGCTGTTCGATCGCCTCGGCCAAGGCTCGTTCGCTGGGGTAGACGATGATCTTTCCAACCACCTGGCTGCCCGCAACCACCGCGAGAAACCGCTCTGACGCCACCCCGTTGTCGCGGTTGACCAACCCCAGCGACACGTTCTTGACCTCCAGCGTCGTGGCCAGACCGAACAGGACCAGCTGTATTACCGGGCTAGCGACCAGCGTGGTCAACACCCGACGATCGCGCAGAACGACGGCCAGTTCCTTCAAGGCCATTGCGAGAATTCGGGTGAGCGCGCCGTTCATGCGATCTGTCGCTTGATTGCGCGGGTCACGCGCAGGAAAAAGAACCCGCCGAAAACCAGCAGCGCAGCAATATTCGGCAGGAACATCGACCAGACGTCACCCACCAGGAACACGCTTTGCAGCGGCGGGATCAGATAGCGGGCCGGAACAATATAGGTCAGCCACTGGATCGCGACCGGCATTGAATCGATCTCGAACAGAAAACCGGACAGCAGCAGCGAAGGCAGAAAGCCTGACAGAAGCGCAAATTGAGTTGATACGAACTGGTTCTTGGTCGCGGCCGAAATCAACAGCCCCTGCCCCAGAACGGCCGCCAAAAAGGCCGATGATATAAGGAAAAGCCCAAGATATGAGCCCCTGAACGGCAAGCCATAGCCCCACACCGCCACGGCGACACAAATCGCGGTCGAGGCGAGACCAAGGACATAATAAGGCAGCAACTTGCTAAAGACGAGCACAGGGATAGAGATCGGGGTGGCAAGCAATCCCTCCATAGTCCCGCGTTCATACTCACGCGCCATGATCAGCGCGGTAAGCAGACTGCCGATCATCGCCATGACAATGCCGATCGCCCCCGGAACCAGCATATAGCGGCTCTCCAGTCCGGGATTATAGGTATAGCGCGGGATCAGGCCGATCGCCCCCGCTTCGCGCGCACCCTGCTCCAACGACCGGGCTTCCGCCCAGCTGCGCAGGGCACCGCGCAGGTTCGCCGCAAGCAAGGTTGCCGTGTTGACCTGCGATCCATCCGTCACCAATTGAACCTGAGGCGCTGACCCTGTCACCAGGTGCCGCTCAAACCCGTCGGGAATCACGATGAAGCCGCGCAAGGCGCCACTGCGCAGTGCCGGTTCTGCCGCGGCGACGCTATCTTGCTCTACCACCCGGAAATAGGCGTTGTGCGAAATGGCCCCGACAAGGTCCCGGGATGCGCTGCTGCGATCCAGGTCGATCACCCCAGTTCGCGTAGCGCGCACATCAAGCGTGACGGCGCTGCCAAACAGAAACATCAGGATCAGCGGCATCAAAATCACCAGGCCGAAAGTAGATGGATCAAGCCAGATCTGCGCCCATTCCTTCGCGCGGATCGCCATGGCAGGGCGCGATAGCAAAAGATCGCGCAGGCTCATGCAGCCGCCTCAACCAGGGCCTGACGCTGACTTTCAATCAGCGCGAAGAATGCCGCCTCGAGCGATGGCGCCACGCCGCCCCCGGGCAGGCTATGGCGCAGCTCATCCGGTGTGCCCTGCGCAATGGATTGCGACCGGTTGATCACCAGAACTCGGTCACAATTCTCAGCCTCATCCATGAAATGCGTGGTTACCAGCACGGCCGTTCCTCGCGCCGCGATAGCATTGATGTGGTGCCAGAATTCGCGCCGCACCAACGGATCCACGCCAGACGTCGGTTCGTCCAGAAACAGCACGGGCGGCGTGTGCATAACCGCCGCGCCCAGTGCGAGCCGCTGCTTAACGCCGAGTGGCAACAGTGCCGCCGGCGAAGCCAGGACCGGCTCAAGCTGGAGCGCGGTCACGACCCGATCGATCGCTTCGCGCTGCGCAGACCCGGTCAAGCCATAGATCCCCGCAACAAATTGCAAGTTCGCCGCCACGGTCAGGTCGCCATAGAGCGAGAACTTCTGCGGCATGTAACCCAGCGCCTGCCGCGCGCTCCCACGAGCCAGTGAAAGGTTGCAGCCGGCGACGGTACCTTTCCCGGCACTGGCACTGGTCAGACCGCACAGCATGCGGAAAGTCGTCGATTTTCCGGCCCCGTTCGGCCCAAGCAGGCCGAAGATTTCCCCCGGCATGACCGAGAAGGAGATGTCCTGCGCTGCCACGAAGTCTCCATAGCGGCGGGTCAGTCCAATCGCCGCGATCGCCGGTTGCTCCGTCTGATCGGAACGCATGGGGAAAGCCTCGGCCAGCATGCTTGTTTGAAGCGCCGCACCGTCATCAAGCATGACGGCAAAACCTTCGTCCGGGCGGGCCGCGACTTTCTTCCAGCCCGTGCCAGCGGGCGCCTGGGGGGCACGCATCAGCGCGTGAAGCAAGCCGCCTTCGATCCGGCCAGAGATTGCTGCTGGCTCAATCATCAACTCCTTCAGTGCGCTGCGGCGGACACCCGCGGCAAGCGGCCTTGCGAAGCAGCGCCCCTTGGCAACGGCTGCCAGCCCCGCCGGCGGTCCCTGGTATCGGATCTCACCTTCATGGAGCAGGACAATCTCGTCACAGCGAGCGGCGTCTTCAAGCACGTTGGTGGTCCAGACCATGCTGGTCTCGGCGGTGGAAAGCTCCATGGCCAGTTGCCAGATTTCCTGGCGCGATACCGGATCCACTCCAACCGATGGCTCATCCAGCAGCATCAGGCGTGGTGCCCCGACTACTGCGCAGGCCAAGGCCAGCTTTTGCCGCATCCCGCCAGAAAGTTTGTCTGCGGGCCGATCCTTGAAGGGCGCAAGGCCAGTCAGCCGATAGAGCCGATCGATCCGGTCGGGATTCTCATCCGGTTCAACACCGCGCAATCGCGCGTAAAGTTCAAGATTTTGGCGGATCGTCAACTCGCCATACAGCCCGCCGCCTTGCGGCATGTACCCGATCTGGCTGCGATCAAGCCGCCCTGGCTGCTCCCCTAGCAGCTCAACCGTACCGCTATCGGCTGTTACCAGACCGGCGAGAATGCGCATGAGCGTGGTCTTGCCACCGGCATCGGGACCAACCAGGCCAAGCCGTCGCCCCGGCGGCAGGCAAAGAGAGACATCTCGCAGCGCGACAATCGGATCCGCGCCGCGGCGTGCGCCCTTGAAGCGCTTTGAAACCCCCGTCAGCCGGACAAGCGAACAGTCGGCCACCCGCCCTTCTCAGCCTTGTCCGCGGGAAGGAATGTCTATCGTCACGGGTTGCCCCTGCCGCAACTCCCCGTTTGGATCCTCAACAGTCAGGCGCAGCCGATAAACGAGATCCGTGCGAAGTTGTTCGGTCTGAACGGTCTTGGGCGTAAACTCTGCCACCGGGGCAATATAGCCAAGGCGGGCGCGCCACTGCTTATCGCTGCCATCCACGCTTACCAAAACGGTCATGCCCGGCCGGACCCTGGGCAAATCAGGCTCGGCGATATAGGCCCGGACCCGAACCGGCCGCGTCAGGGCAAGGGTCAGCACGGCTTGCCCCGGCTGCACAATTGCCCCCAGCTCTCGGGCTCGGGTCAACACCTGTCCGGCTTCGGCCGCGATGATCCGGGTATCCGCAATATCTGTCTGGGCTGCACTGCGGCCTGCCAAGGCCGCTGCGCGAGTGGCTGCGCTGGCGGCACGATCCTCGCTCCGGGTACCTTCCTCGGCAAGCGACAGACCGCTGCGTGCCGCCGCAAGAGTCGCCTTGGCACCAGCAACTGCGGCCTCTGCGGTCTGGAGTTCGGCCCTGCTGATAAAGCCTTTGCCGACCAGCGCGTAACGCCGATCAAACTGGCGCTGGGCCTCGATCAAGCCCGCCTCGGCGCCGGCAACTGCAGCGCGGGCTTCGCCAATCTGCTGCGGCCGCGAGCCGTTGGCATCGCGCATAGCAACGGCGCTGGCAGCATCAAGCAGGGCGGCTGCCCCTGCCAGGCGATCATGAAAGGGGCGCGTATCCAGCTCTGCCAGCACTTGCCCCGGCGTCACCAGATCGCCTTCATCAACGTAAAGCTTGTCGATCCGACCGCCGACACGGAAGCCGAGCTGAACCTCGCGAATCTCGACATTGCCGTAAAGCTTCAAAGGGCGGTCATCTTCAGCGACCCACAAACCGCCCCACCGGCCGGCGAGAAAGACGATTACACTAAGTGTTATCAACAGTATGAGGAGTTTGAGCCGGCTAGACTTGCGAAGGTTACCGGAACCAGAACCCATTGCCACCCTCCCCACGGAATCTCTTGGATTCACTGCAGGAAGCTAGCCAATGCTGGCCGCCGGTCAAGCTTCAGGCCACGATACCAAGGCGGGAAAGTGACCGGTCAAGCATTAGTAATTGCCACAGCAGGCGTCCGTGGTCCTTGAACCCGGCAATATGCTCCTCGGCAAGGTTCGAAAGCACAGCTCCATCGAACCATCCGGTGCGGGCAATTGCGGCACTTCGCGTGATCGCGCGGGCGGGTCCGGCAAGCGGCCCGCGAAGCCACTGGCTGATCGGGGTAACAAAGCCCTGCTTTGGCCGGAACAACACATCATCCGGCAGATAGCGCCGCATGGCACGCTTCATCAGCCATTTACCCTGACCACCGCGCAGCCTGAGCCGCTCAGGCAGCGCCGCCGCAAATTCGATCAGGCGATGATCAAGCAGGGGATCGCGCGTCTCAAGGCTGACTGCCATCGATGTTCGATCAACCTTGGTCAGAATATCACCGGGCAGCCAGAATTTCAGGTCGGCGTATTGCGCCCGGTCCAGGCCTGATCGCGCCGGCGCACCGCGCATCAGTGCAACGAACCGCTGCTCGGCCCGGTAATCTCCGCGCTCACGCAGAAAGCTCTCAGAGAACAGCTGTTGACGCTGCTCGGCCGGAACAAAGCCCACGGCTCTGGCATAACCGTGCGCGCCATCCAGCGCGAGCGCCTGAAAAGTCGCCTTGGCACGCAGCTGCTGCGGCGCCCAATCAGCCTTCGGATAGACTGCTCCGAATGCTCCAAACAGTGGCTGACGCAAGGCGGCAGGTAAAAGGCCGCGAACTCGCTCTTCGGCATGATGAAACCGGTGCCGCCGATAGCCAGCAAGCGCTTCATCGGCGCCATCCCCGGACAACGCGACCGTCACTGACTCACGCGCCAGTTGGCTGACGCGCCAGGTTGGCAGGGCCGAAGCATCAGCGAAGGGTTCATCAAACATATCGACCAAAGTGTCGACATGCTCAAAATCCGCGGCGCCCACCGTCCGCGTCCGGTGGTTGCAGCCAAACCGCTCTGCAACCAGCCGGGCGTAAGTCGTCTCGTCAAGCGAGGCATCGTCAAAGCCAATCGAGCAAGTGTTTACCGGACTGGCACTTGCTTCCGCCATCAGGGCGACAACCGATGAACTATCCACCCCGCCCGAGAGGAATGCGCCAAGCGGAACATCGGAGATCATTCGCGAGGTTACGCCTTGGCGCAGCAAATGCAGCAGTTCAGCCTCAAGATCATCGGCCCGCCCCCTGCGCCGATCAGCAAAACTGACATCCCACCACTGAACCGGATCGGCGAGCGGCTTACCGTGCTGCAACAATAGCGAATGGCCGGCGCCAAGCTTATGTACCCCGGCAAGAATCGAGCGATGATCCGGCACAAACCCCCAGGCCAGGTAATCCTCTATCGCCAATGGGTCGGCGTCGCGGCGCAGCAGCGGGTTGGCCAGCAACCCCTTCAGTTCGGACGCAAAGGCCAGACTGCCATCGCTGAGCGGGGCATAGAACAGCGGCTTAACACCCAGCCGGTCCCGCGCCAGAAACAAGGTGCGGGCTTCAAGGTCATACAGCGCAAAGGCAAACATGCCGTGCAGCCGGGGCAAGCAGGCAGGCCCCCACTTTTGCCACGCGGCAAGGATGACTTCGCTATCGCCGTCCGTTTTGAAGATTGCACCGCCAGCGCGCAATTGCTCGCGCAGTTCACGATAATTGTAGATCTCGCCGTTGAACACCAGCACGGCTCGGCCATCGCTTGAATGCATCGGCTGCGGCGAGCCGGCCAGGTCGATGATCGACAGACGCAGGTGCCCCAGCCCTACCCCCGGCGCGGTCCAAACGCCCCGCCCGTCCGGTCCGCGGTGCGCCATTGCTGCACACATGCGCTCGATCCGCGCCGGATCGACCGGCTTGGGCGTTGTCAGATGATAAAGACCCGCGATTCCGCACATGGATGATTATGCCTAACGAAGCGCCACGATCCGGTCCATCCAGGATCCGACCGGCCCTGTCGCGGCACGGAACCGCTCCAGCGTATGCCCAGGCCGGGCGCTGGCCGGTCCCTCGGTGGAAAGGATCAGCAGGACGGTGGGTTCACGGCGCAAAGCCAATCGGTCAGCGATAGTGGCGAACTTCAATTGCAGGGCATTACCGGTCAGCAAGGTCCCGTTGCGATAATAAGTCTCAGTGAGCCGTTCGATGTCCCTGCGCGCGCGCAGGATATCGGACTTGGCATTGCCAACCATCGGACCAGCGCTGGCCCAGGACCACTCGCTGTCCTGTGGCAGGGCGCCCTCACCAAAACCGGTCGCCTCGCGTCCTTCGCTTTGCGATGCATATAGAGCAAGGAAAACATCAACCCGGTTGCCCTGCGCATCCGCATAGCGACCCAGCAGACGGTGCTCAGCACCCGCGGCGCGTGGCTGCCAGGGCACGACGGGGACATATTCAACCCGCTGCCAGCCCGGCACCTCGGGCAGCAGGATCTGGTTTGGCAGGGGTGCCTGAAGCGCATCAGCTGCGCTCGCCCAGGCCTTTCCGCCCCAGACCATCGCTCCGCCAAGCAGGATGATCATGCCAAGTGGCAGATGACCGGCAGCCAACCAGCGCGGCAGCGCCTGGCTGCTGATCTTGGCGGGATCAATCATGGGATCGTCGATCGCGCGGTCAAAGAACCGCCAGGAAAGCCCGATCACGCCAGCGATCACCAGCGCAAAAAAGAACCACCCGTAAATGATGTGATCCACTCCGCCAGCCCGCTCTGCGCCAATGTATTGCGCTGCAAAAATTGTACCCCAGGCGCGGACCCCGTTGGCCAGCACCGGCGCGACCACGCACAGCGCCAAAAAAGCGAGCCGCCGACGCCAGGAACGAAAGCAGACATTGGCGACCAGCGTGCCAAGCGCGACCATCGCGATCAGGAACTTTACGCCCGAGCAGGCCTCGGCCACTTCAAACAGGCCGGCGGGCGTATCGATGAACACCCCGTCGATCGTCGCCGGGATGCCGCTATGGCGGACCAACTCGATCGTAAGTTTGGCCGTGACCAGCTGCAAGGTCGGCACCAGCTCATCACCGAACGGCACAAGAAAAGCCATATAGGCAAGCGGGAACAGGAGCCCCATTCCAACCCGCGTTCCCAGCATGGTAACAAGGCTGGCTGGCAAGACGGCCACCGCCCCCGCCTGACGCAGCAGACTGAAGCCCCCAAAGCTGCCCAGCAGCCACAAGGCAATAGCGAGGCCAACCAGTATCAGTCCAGGCGCCCAGATTTGCGGCGCAAGGCGCCGCAGGGCCGGCCAGCGCAGCGAGATAAGCCAAACCACAATCACTGGGACCAGCAGAATGTGGTTATAGGTCGAGCTATCCCACCACTGTTGAAGCATCGTCCGCCAATCCCCGGCAAAGGCCAGGATCAGCCCAAACCAGGCTGCGCCCACCCGAAGCAAGGCGCCTGGCCAGGCCCTGCTGCGAGTTGCGGCAACACATTCCACGGATAGCTCAGGCGGCATCCCGGCGCGTCTCTCTCAACCCAAGGAGCTTGGCCATCGGTGCGAGGCTGGCCTGCCAGCTTAGGTTTTCGACCACGAAACGCCGCGCCTCCTTTCCCATTGCGATCCCCAAACGCGGATGGGACACCATCGCGATCACCCGGTCGACCAGATCATCATCGCTATCGCCAGTGATGTAATGGGTTCCAGCCGAGCCGCCGATCCCGGTTTCCGCTGCGCGAGACATGATCACCGGTAGCGCCATTGCCATGGCCTCCAGCACCTTGTTCTGGATGCCCCGCGCAATCTCCAGCGGCACCAACGCGATGTCAGCGGCGCGCAGCCACGGACGGATATCATCAACCCCGCCCCAAACATGGATACCGTTGGCACCATGATGGCGCACCAGCTCTTCTGCTGGACTGCGCCCGACGACATGAAAGCTTGCGTCGGGGATGCGTTCGCGCACGCGCGGCAACAGACGCTCGATCACGCGCAGGGCCGCTTCGATATTCGGGTCATAGTCCATCTGCCCGGTAAAGATCAGTCGCGGCCCCATCACGCGCTGCATAGCTGCGACCGGCCGGACGGCATCGGGATCAAAGTACTTGCTGTCGATGCCATTGCGCAGCGCCAGAACCTTGCAGTCGGCCGCACCCTGTTCGGCAAGCCTGGCGCGGAACATGGCCGCCTCTTCCGATGAAACCAGCAGGCTGACCTGCGCCCGGCGCGCCTGCCGCTCCTCCTCGATCCGAAGCAGACGGGCCTCGCGCGCATTGATCCAGCGGCGCAAACCGCGATCGCGCGCGGCATAGGCCTCAAACTTGGCCGAATCGACATCGACGAAATCGAAGATCACCCGGCCTTTGAACCAAGCGGGGATGTATTGCCCCATTTGCCCGGAAAAGACGTAGATGGTCCCGATCGAACGTTCACGCAGCACGCGTTCCACATAGGCCGCCAATTCAGGGTTGGCGAAAGCCGGCAGGCTGACCGGCGCACGCTGCACAAGTGATTGCAGCCCGGCCACGACCAGCGGCTTGATCCGCCGCACCAAGCAATAGCTGCACGCAATCGCCGCGAGTTCAACTTCTTCGGCCAGGTCGCGTTCGTCATCGGCAAAGGTGGCAACATGAACCGGAGCCAGCCCGGCTAGCCGCCGCAACAGATGGTGTGAACGGATCTTGTCGCCACGGTCCGGCGGAAAAGGCATGCGGTGCGCGATGAACAGGATCTCATTGCTCATGCCAGGCCCCGCGCAATCCATGGGCCAAGCAGATTGGCGACCGTCAAGGGTAACCGCTTCCATAAAGCAATCCGTGCCGCATGCCGCGGGCTGCTCGGATCGGCATCACGGATTTCCGCTCCGGGCGCAGTCCAGCTGGCATAGCCAAGCGGCCGCGCTGCAAAGCCCCAGTTCTTCTTGAATTGCCCTGCCCCGGAATTGATCTTTGAACGGCCGAAGTCAAACCGGCTACAGCCCCTGAGCCTGGCATGGAGCATCAGTTCAAAATACATCCGGTCGTTGGCGCGCAAGCGACGGGCTGCACCTCTCCCGCCGCCCCAGTACGGCATTACGGTTCCGCGGTGATAAAGCGAAAGCACGCTCGCAACGGCCTTGCCCTGGTGCCAGACCGTCAAGATGTCCGCCTCATCTCCGAAAGCGTCCAGAACCTCGGTAAACAGGCGTTTCGGGAACACCGGCGTACCCAGATTGCGGACACTTTCCGCGTAGACCGAATAGTGCGCCCGCCGATCAACTGCGGCAGTCCCCACCGTTACCGTCAGGCTTTCCGCGAACCCTTTTCGCACCTCGGCGCGCTGCTTGCGCGGAATAGCCAGCAATTGCGCATCGGCATCGGCAGCAAGGTCGCCGTAGTAGCCGCAGTGGCTATCGTGCCGAATGCTCCAGCCGGCCCTTCCGACTGGCAAGGGGCCGCCCCGGATTTCGACCGCTGGGCATTCGCGCAACACGGCCTGCTGCTCGATATAGGTGAACAGGGTTTCCGCATCGTCCGGCCGTGTGGAAAGGATGCCGCCATCGACACCAAACCCGCTTGAAACCAGCACCCGACCGAAGAACGGTGAATGAACTTCCAGCAAGGGGACCATGGCGGTCAATCTGTCGCCGCAACCCAGCCCAAGCACAATCGCGCGATTCCCAGAGCCGCGGGCAACAGCGTTGAGCCAGGCGGTGCGGTGGAAGGGAGTGGCAGCGGGATGCTTGTCGACAAAAGCATCGATCTGCCGGGCATCGGCGGATTGAGCCGGATCAAGTATGACCGGATCGGCGGTACGGCCCGGGATCGCATTCATGCCGCCAGCTCCAACGCATGCACCGCTTCGCGATGCGCAAGCAGATCCATCCGCCCCCAGGAAAAATCGCGCAGCAGATGCTCCAGCTTTTCCGCCATGACATCAAGGTTCGTATAGTGGCGCAAGCGCGACCGCAGCGGAGCGCCAGCCACCCGCGGCTGGCAGGGATCAAGCTCCCACGGGTGAAAATAGAACACGGCAGGACGCCGGTCCTGATTATTGACCTGCCGAACCGCCCAACGCGTAAAGGCATAGGGCAGGACGCGGAAGAACCCGCCGCCGCCGGCTGCAAGGCGCTTACCCGCAAACTGCGCGGTCGTCACCGGAAGCTCCAGCAGTGACGACCACGGCAGCGGCCTGAACGCAAAGCGCGGGGCATCGCGCCAGCCATAATGATCGTGAACAATCGGCGCGACACTGGAACTGTAAGCATAGCCCTGTTCTGCCAGGACGGCATAGGCCCAAGGCGTCCGCGCATCGATTGAAAAACTTGGCGCCCGGTAGCCCTTGATCGCTACCCCGGCGGCATCTTCCAGCACCTTGCGGGCCCGTTCCACATCCTGCGCAAAAGCATCACGCCCCAGCCGATGAACCCGGGCATGATCCCAACCGTGGCTGGCAAGCTCATGTCCCGCCGCCACGATGCGCCGCATCAACGGACCGTGCCGCTGTGCCACCCATCCCAGGGTAAAGAAGGTTGCCGAAACATCGCAAGCCGCGAACAGATCAAGGATCCGCGCGACGTTGCGCTCAACCCGGTCCGCCAGCGAATCCCAGCTGGCGCGGTCGATCACCTGTTCGAAGGCACCGACTTGAAACCAGTCTTCGACATCAACCGACAGGCCGTTGACCAGAGAGGAAATGGGCTCGCCTTCCATGCCCCGCGCGTCAGGCGGCCACCTTGCTGGCATCTTCGGCCTCGATCCATTCAATCAGCATAGTCAGGGTGTGGCGAATGGTTCTTTCCTGCTCGAGCATCTTGGCCTCAAGCGCTGCAAACTTGACCTCAAGCCCGGAAATCGCGTCGGCGTTTGGGGCCGACCCGGCATCGTTGTCCGCGCGCTCATTGGCCAGTTCGATCACCGCCTGCTGCAATTCCGCAATCTGGGTATCGCGTTCGTCCAACAGGGCCTGTAGCTGAGCCAGCACGACGCCTTCGACCGGAGCTGGGGACGTGGTGACCTCGGGATAGGCATATTCAGTGCCGCTCTGGGGCTGCACCGCAGCGGAAACCGGTTCGATCCGCTTGAGCTGCATCGTACCATCAAGCTCAAGCTCATCGAGAACCTGACCCAG